>Ga0194112_10007548_pt1 | contig 14132 bp, 9 predicted proteins | sample TA2MahC400mmetaG_FD_146191 | JGI IMG/M metagenome (GOLD analysis project Ga0194112, IMG submission 146191) | Freshwater microbial communities from Lake Tanganyika, Tanzania - TA2015016 Mahale Deep Cast 400m | ecosystem: Environmental > Aquatic > Freshwater > Lake | place: Tanzania: Lake...
ACCGCTACGAAGGACCAGAAATCATCTACACCTTCTGGGCGAAACATGGCTCGTGCCAGCGCGAGGGGTGCGGACATCGTAATCCCATCAAGTTTACACCCGTCGTGGCCATTAAGACGCTGACCGTGGATGCGTGGCAAGACTGGGAGTGTCGTGGCTGCGGCAAGAAGTTCGACGTGGAGCGGCGAGCAGCGCGGATGGCCTCGGACGTTCCTCTGTACGTCTCCCCGGACGAAAAGCCGTTTGCCATCATGGACGACGAGGGCCGCTATGCTTGTCCGCATTGCGGCAAGACCCGTCACGATGAAAAAGCGTTTGCAGAAAACAACTCGCCCGAATTAGGCAAGGCTAAGAACAAGAAGGTGGAACTATCGCTGCTCGTCCATCCGCAGTGGCTCGAAGGGTGCCCGAAGTGCGACGAACAGACCCGTGATTACGGCGGGAGCGCAACCGATTCCGTCGAGGCAACTATACGCTGGAACCATGCCCGCGCCGCCAAGCTGCGCTTGCTCGAAGTGCGTGGCAAGCTGCCGGAGCAAGTCACCTGCCGCGAAACGGGCGTCACGTTCACTACCACCGAAGACGGCGGAACGGTCACCAAGCCCGGCAACTTCGAGTGACAGGCATCCACATGTGGCAAGGAGCAACGGAACTCACATTTCTCGGCACCGGTTCAATCGACCTCATCATCACAGACCCGCCGTTCGGCGGCTTACTTCACTATTCTGAGCTTTCCGACTTTTTCTACGTTTGGCTTCGTTTGGCATTACGAGACTCGTATTCCGAAGTCTTCGACCCTCAGTTCACTCCTAAGAATCTCGAAGCCGTTGCTAATGTGGCGCGGCACCCTGACGATGCTGACGCCTTCTACAAACGCATTCTCACGGATTGCTGGCGTGAGGGGTATCGGGTTTTGAAGCCGGGAGGCATCTTGGCCTTCACATTTCATCACAGTGAGGACGAGCCGTGGGTAGGCGTGTTAGAGAGCTTGTTCGATGCAGGCTTCTACCTCGAAGCAACGTTTCCAATCCGCAGCGACGAAACGAAGGGTGAAGGAGAATTCGGCTCCAAGCTAATCGAATACGACATTATTCACGTATGCCGGAAACGAATGTCGGAGCCGCAACCGATCAGTTGGGCGCGGCTGCGGCGGCTGATTGTGGATGATGTGCGGAGGATCAGGAACCTGCTATCGCAACATCGAAACGAAGGGTTGCCCGCCGCTGATTTGCAGGTCATCAAGCGTGGGAAGGCGCCGGAGTACTTCTCCCGGCACTACGGCAAGGTCTATGTCGAGCAGGGTCGTGAGTTCACCATCCGCGAGGCGCTGGTGGGCATTAACACGCTGCTCGACGACGAAACCGGGACCAGCAGCGGCCCCGAAGCTCCGCCGCCCAACGCCGAACCCTTCACACGCCAGTTCTTCCGCATCTTCTACGAAACCGCGCAGGCGCCCCGTGACCAGATTCAGAAATTGCAGCGCGAGGAAGACGAAGCCTTGGGCGTCGGTCCCGACGAGTTCGCCTCGGAAACCGGCGCGGCAGCCGCCGAAGATGCCGCCGCCACCAGCGTCGCGGTCGCGTTGCCGGAGTAACGGCGGCGCATTAAGGAACTGCTGGCCAAGTTCCCACCGCAGCGGGAAACCAAGGTGGAGAAGCTGCTGGGAGCGCTGGGCGTTTTGTGGCGTGAGAACCCGCATGAGCGCATGGTGGTGTTCGCCACCTACCTCGGCAGCGTGGAGATGCTGGGCGCGGAGATTGACCAGCAGTATCCCGCTCAGGGCGTCACGGTGCTGAAAGGCGGTGACCACGGCGCAAAGGTGGCGGCGGAGAAGCGGTTCAAATCGCCGGACGGCCCCAAGGTGCTGATCTGCACAGCCGCAGGCCGGGAGGGCATCAACCTGCAACACGCCCGCATCCTGTTCAATTTCGACCTGCCGTGGAACCCGATGGATTTGGAGCAGCGGATCGGGCGCATCCACCGCTATGGGCAGCGCAACACCGCGCAGGTTTACAATCTCGTCCTGTCGGACACTATAGAAGGCTCCATCTTCCTGCTGCTCGACCAGAAGCTGGCGGAGATTGGTCGTGCGCTGGGCAAGGTCGATGAGGACTTGCGGACCCAAATTCTCGGTCAGCTTTCGCTGCAGTTGAATTACGCCAGCCTGTACGCCGACGCGTTGAGTGATCCTCAGTTGAAGCGCACGCGGGTTGAATTGGAGGCGGTGATGTCAAACGCTGTGGAGGCCCGCAAGGTGGTGTTCGAGTTGTTCCAAGACCTCGACGGTTTCCGGCTCGACGACTACAAGGCGATGGGCAGCCCGGAGGAAGCGATGAGCGCACTGGCGCGGTTCCTCGCCGACGTGGCGCGGGCGGAGGGCGAGACGTTTGCCAGCCGGAGCGAGAAACTGTTCGCGTGGATCAACCGGGAAGCCCAGACCGAACTGCTGCTGACGACGGAACGGGAGCTTTCGTTGCAGAAGGAGAACATCCAGTTGCTCGGCCTCGACCATCCGCTCATCACTGCGTACCTGCGCAGATACCGCGCCCTGCCGCCGGAGGAAATCGGCATCCGGGTCCAGTCGGGTGCCAATGGCAAGGGCGTGCTCGCGGTGGGGGCCGTCGAGGCTCGTGGTGACAAGGGACAGGTCAAACGCGCCATCGTCACCTTGGCGGTGGACGAAGACGGCAAGCGACAGATGGCATGGGAACGGCGCCCGGAGAAGCTGTGGCAGGCACAACCCGCCGCGCAGAACGGCAACCACCGGGACGCGAAGCTGGCGCTGATGCGCGACGGCTTGGAACCGATGCTGCAACGCGAGCTTGAGCATCATTATCCCAACAGCAAGGCGCTTGCTTGGGTGCGCGACCGCGGAAATGGCAGCATTACCTTCTGGCCGGAACCGGTAGATGCCTGTCGAGTTCCCGCTGAATTGGCGGGCTTTCGCACGGTCTTTACGGCGTTCCATCATTTTCGTCCCGAACAAGCGCGAGCCGTTCTGGCAGACACGGTGCACAAGGGAGAAGGCATTGGCCTTTTTGAATGCGGCCAGCACAGCGTCGCCCTCATGGTGTTCGCCGCGCTGGCAACGCCGGTCCGAGTGCTCCTTTGGACGCCATTTATCCGGCCATTTCGTTGGTCGCGGTTCTTCTGGACGTATCTCGTGCCGGCTGTTCCGCTGGTTTTGATGTTCGACACCGTCATGTCCTGTCTGCGTGTCTACAGCGTGGACGAACTGCGCGATCTCACCAGGGGATTGGATTGTTATGACTGGGAAATCGGGACCGTCTGGCCCCAAATGCCGCCGACGCCGAATACCTATCTTGTCGGAGTTCCTGCCGCTCCCAAGAAAGAGTTGGCGCAGATCGGACCCGAATTGCAAATTAAATTGGAGAGCACTCGGGATCGGAGCTTCTCATGAAACCTGTCATGCATAAACTCCCGTGCATCGCCGAAACTCTCAACAGCCAAGCGCAATCGTCGCAGCCACAAAGCATCCCGTTGGTCAGGCGTGGAACTTCAGCGCCCGTCCCGGCAAGGGTAAACATAAGTTCTTGACTGGTTGCCGGTCGCGGACAATCGGTGTGCCATTTACCAAAACGTGCTCGATGCCGGCCGAGAATTGGTGGGGTTGATCGTAGGTTGCTTGGTCAGCGACGGTCTCGGAGTCGAACACAACGACGTCGGCGAAGTTCCCCTCGCGCAGCACTCCACGCCCCTTCAGCCCGAAACGACGCGCGGGCGCTTCCGTGAGCTTATGGACGGCCTCCTCAAGACTAAACAATTTGCGTTCGCGCACGCAGCGACCCAACAAACGCGTCGCCGAACCATACTGGCGAGGATGAATGACGCTCTGCTCATGAAAAATGCCGTCGCTCCCCATCATGTATTTTGAATGCTTGAGAAACGGATCAACCAACGCATCGTCGCCGCCACCGAAGACCAGCAAGACGGCCAGATTCTCTTCGATGAGCAAATCCAGCAAGATGTCGGCTGGGGCGCGCCCGATTGCTCCTGTGTAATCCGCCAAGGTCTTGCCAATATGCGCCGCATTTTCGCGTCCGGGCAGCCAAGCGATGCGAATAGCGCTCAGGTCCCTGAACATTAGACTTCGCGCAAACTCGTCACGCACCCGCCGATCATTCAGCTTCGCCTGCACTGTCAGCGCGCCATCCTCCCAGACTTCGTACGGCAACAGATAATTCAGCATCGTCGAGCCGGGAAAGTACGGATAAACGTCGAAACTAAAATCCACTTCATTCACTGCCACCGTGTTGATGTAACGAATGATTTCTTCACTCTCCTGCTGCGTCGTGCCCTTCAAATGGGAGATATGGACTGGAATGCCGGCGCGCCGGCCGATCTCGACAGCTTCTTTTACGCCGTTGAGCGTCCCTTTCTTATATCGGACGTGCGTGACGTAAACGCCCTGTGCGGCACGCAACGGCGCGCAAGCCTCCACCAATTCGTCCGTCGTTGCAAAACACTCGGCGATGTAATCCATCCCAGTAGAAACTCCAACCGCGCCAGCCGCCATGCCGCGTTCAATCTCAGCGATAATGAGCCGCATCTGAAAGTCGTCTGGAACCGCGCGCCCGAAGCCGCAGGCCAACGACCGGACATTGGCGTAAGGAATTTGCGTGGCAACGTTTTGGGCCGCGCGATGGTCGAGAAGCGCCATGTAGTCGGCGAGCGTTTCCCAACCCCGATATTCTTCAAAGCGCAACGCGTCGAGCGCTCGCAGATAATGAATCCAATCATGGACAACGTGGCGGCTGACGGGCGCATAAGAAATGCCGTCGGCCATGATTAATTCCGTCGTGAAGCCTTGCGTGGTTTTGGAAACCAAGTTCGGGGTCTTCAGAAGCCACGCGTCCGAGTGCGTATGCACGTCGATAAATCCCGGTGAAACGATTTTGCCGGAAGCGTCGATGTTTTGGCGGGCCACAGAGCCGCGAAGATCGCCGATGTTAGCGATGCGACCGCCGACAATGCCGATATCAGCGCGCGCGCGAGGAGATTTCGTGCCGTCAATAACGGAACCATTTTGAATAAGAAAATCGAGCATGATTAGGTAGATGATCGGCCAACGCTGGCGCGGAGCGCGGACATTCCTGTCCGCAGCAATACCCGAGGCGGGAGCGAGAACCTTATCCGGAGATCAGAAAGCGTGCCGTCATTAGTCGCAGCGCAGACTTTCAGTCTGCTGTATCGCCGATTTGTAATCGGCAGACCGTCCGCGCCTTCCAGAACGCTCGAACTGGCGGGCGGTTCACAGAATTCAATTCTTCCAAGCAGGGTGAAACTCTGCGCTACGCTAACCGCATACGGCCAAGAATGTCCGCGCTCCGCGCCCAGAAATGCGTTAGTGTTCATAATAACGCCTCCAGCAGCAGGACCAGGAGCAGTGCTAGCACGGAACCTGCCGTGGTGATCATTGTCCATGTTTTTAGCGTCTGCGCCACCGTCAGATTGAAGTATTCTTTGACGATCCAAAAGCCTCCGTCATTGACGTGCGACAGAATCATCGAGCCGGCGCCGAGCGCGATTACCAAAAGCTCCGGCTTGGTCTCTGGATGGTTGCCCAAAATCGGAAGCACCAGACCGGCCGCGGCCGTAATGGCAACCGTAGCCGAACCCACCGCGATACGGATGGCCGCAGCGATTAACCAACCAAGCAACAGTAAGGAGACAGACAACCCCGCCGTCAGTTCGCTAATGGCAGTGCCGACGCCTCCCGCGATCAGGACCTTGTTGAAACCGCCGCCAGCGCCCACGACCAGCAACACCGAGGCGACAGGTCCAAGACAATCCTCGCTGAACTTCAGAATTTGCTGGGCGTTGAAACCGCGGGCCACGCCGAAAGAATAAAAAGAAAAGAGTGTCGCAACCGTGAGCGCCGTCACCGGATGGCCGATAAAACCGCTCCATTTACGCAAGGGCGATTCGAGCGCAAGCATGAGATCGGCGGCCGTAGCCACGAGCATTAGCGCGACCGGCAAGAGGATGGTGAACAGCGTCAGTCCGAAGCTAGGAGGATTCGGATGTTCCACGGGTCGGGCAAACTGTTCGGCGAATTTTCCGCCGGACTCGACGACAACACGTTGTCCCAGTCTTCCGGCGATGGGACCGACCAACAACGCCAGCGGCAACGCGACAATGATCGACCAAAGAATGGTTTTTCCAACGTCGCACTTGAGGACGCCAATGGCAGCCATAACACCTGGATGCGGCGGAACAAGCGAATGCACGCAGGCCAGGCCCGTGACCAAGGGGAGTCCGGCGTAGAGGAGCGGTTTGCGCGTCTCGCGAAGCAACGCGTAAACGATCGGAACCAACAACACAAACCCGACCGCGAAGAAGACAGGCAATCCAACCACAAACCCGATGACGGTGAGCGCCCAGTGCAACTTCTCGGCGCCAAAGACGCGGACAAACGTGTTGGTGATTTGCTGCGCGCCGCCCGATTCGGCGAGCATCTTGCCGATGACTGCGCCAAGTCCAATCACCATAGCGATCGACCCGAGCACGCCGCCAACACCTTCTTGGAAGGCCTTGCCAATGTCGGCCGGTTTCAAGCCACTACAAACGCCGACGAACAGAGAGGCGATAACGAGCGCGATGAACGAATTCAACTTCCAGCGCACCACCAGCGCAACGAGCAAGCCAATCGCAACAAGGGTGTAAAGAATGAGCTGCGCGTTATGACTCATGCCGTTCTAATTTTCAATCGCTATTGGTATCGCACACCAATGTGCAAAAGGAAAGAACGTCCGAAGCCTCTGAATCGCTCTGAATCCCCAAACGCTTTCCGGGCGTTGCAAACCTAAAGCGTGAACGCCGTGCTCCTTCACCAACAACTTGCCGGCACAATCGTAGCGGCGGGCGTCCTGCCTGCCGTAGAGCCGAGGCATCCTGCCCGGCGGATCACGCGTACGCACTCGAACGCAGCTCCTCGTTTCAAGCGTTGCTCCGGGCGGCAAGATGCGCGCCCTCTACGGCAGGCAGGATGCCCGCCGCTACCAACCGCTACCAACAACGTGGTATTGTCATCGTGCCATTTGGGTGTTACCGTCATTCGATGCAGACATTGACGATCAAGGTAAAACCCGAACAAGACGCGTGGCTGGCAAAGCAAGCGAAGGCGTTGAAGCGTTCGAAGGGCGGAATCATCCGCGATCTGATCGATGAGCGCCAAGCGGGGCGGAAGGGGAGTTTGGGAGAGGCTCTCGCGGATTTGTGCGGCTCGCTCCAGGGATCGAAGGATTTGAGTACGCGACCTCTCAAACGCTATGGCCGCAGTTAGGCTAATCTGTGATACTGGTCCCTTGGTGGCATTCTTTAACCGTCAGGACCAGTATCACCGATGGGCTGCCGACCAGTTTGATCGAATCTCTGGACCCCTCTTAACCTGTGAAGCTGTCATTTCAGAAGTCGTGTTCCTATTGCAGGATGATGGTCTTACCACGGATCCCCTTTTCGAAGCTGTTGAGAGAGGAAAGCTGCTCGTACAATTCTCTGCGGAAGAACACTGGGCTGATCTCCGCCGTCTCGTTCGTAAATATGAAGACTTGCCTATGAGCCTGGCCGATGCGTGCTTGGTCCGGATGGCCGAATTGGCCAAGCATTGCCAAGTGTTTACGACTGATCGGCATTTTCGCATTTACCGGAGAAGCGGCCGACATCTCATCCCCATGCTGGCTCCCTTCTGAATCACTTCTTTCAAAGCGAAGCCGATCAGATCGTGTTGTCCACGTCTCCACGTGGGCACGTAAGGCAGCCAGTGCTGATTGCAACCCGTCGTTTGTGTATCGGTTAATTAATCTAATGTGTGGCGGGCGCGATTGTCGGCATCGCGACAGCGATAGCTTTCGTAGCAATCTCCAATTCGCGTTCGGAATGCACGGCGCTCACGTACCAGCGCCCTTCTGGAAGCAAATAGATGCCGTTCGCGAGCATCGCAGCGCGGAACTTTTCGCAGTCGGCAGCATCGGCGGCTAATGTCTCCCGATAATCTCGTGGCGGCTTGGCCAGGCCAAAGTGCGCGCTAAAAGCGGCGCCGGACCCGCAAGTGAGGAATTGAACTCCGTGAGACTGCGCCGCTTTTTCCAACGCCGCGCGCAACGCATGGCCGTGAGCGTGCATTCGTTTGAAGGTGTCGGGTTGCGCAAGCGTGTTGATGGTGGCGATGGCGGCCGCAATGCAAATAGGGTTTCCGTTGTAGGAACCGCCATGAGTCGTTCGACCGTCCCGCAATACATCGAACATTTCCGAGCGTCCCCCAACGGCGGCAAGACTGAACCCGCCCGCCAGGGCTTTGCCGTACACGGAAAGGTCAGGTTCGAGTCCGTAGTACTCGCGCGCGCCGCCCAAGGCGAGGCGAAAACCGGTAATGACCTCGTCAAATATCGAAACCGCGCCGTACCGGCGGCACTTCTTGAGCACTCCAGCGAGGAAGCCGCGCGTTGGTTCGCACGAGCCGCTATTGACCAGGAGCGGCTCCATAATGACGCCGGCGATCTGGCCCGGATGCTGGGCAAAGCAGCATTCAAGCGCGCCAAGATCATTCCAAGGCGCTGTCACGGTATGCTGATATTCGCTCACGGGCTGACCGCCGAAACCGGGCTCGGGTTGAAACGGATCATTCCCTCTAGGGCGATGACTGACATGAATGTTGTTCATCCAACCGTGATAATGCCCTTCAAACTTCACGATCTTGTCTCGGCCAGTCGTGGCGCGAGCCAGCCGAATAGCAGCTTGAACGGCTTCCGTCCCTGAGCTCGAAAAGATGACTTGTTCGACGCCAGGCGCGACGCGCGTGATGAGTTCGGCCAACTCAATCTCACCGTGATGTTGCGCGCCGAATGTGTAGCCGCATGCCAATTGACGGGTCACCGCGGCATTGATCGCAGGATGATTCGATCCGAGAATCAAAGGCCCCCAGCCGAGCGTGTAATCGACCAACGTGTGCCCATCGATGTCGTAAAAGTACGGCCCATCCGCCCGCTCGAAATAGAGAATCGGCGTTACGCTCCGGCGCAAACCGCTCGAGACGCCATTCGCGAGCTTCTGAGAGGCGCGGGCGAGAGCTGCGGCGGAATTGGGGGCTTCAAACATGTTAACTGGGGAAATAAGTTACATCGTTAAATGGTTACAAAGGTTACATGGTTGCATGTATCGGTCGTTTCAATCGGCGTCAAACGAGATGTCACCTAAGAACTCGCAACACTTGATCGCTACTAAGCTCATGTAACCATGTAACTGTGTAACCACGCGTGTGGCCGTGTCATTTCAATTCCGGCCTCACGTTGCCGTAAGCCCATGGCGCGGCAAACGGCGGCGCTTTGGGCGGCTCGGGCACTTTGCCGGGTGTCATCAGCTTCGCCAATTCGAGTCCAGTTTCGAGGAATTGGCGGCCGGCCGTGATCTCGAGATTGCTGTAAAACGTCAGCCGCGTTTCGTAACCGCCTCCTTTTGGACCGAACGCTTCTTCCGTTGGCACGTAACCGACGCAGCCATTAGCCAACTCAACCGGCCAAGTGAATTTGAAATTGCTTCGCTGTTTCATTTCCAAGCCAAATTCAACGAAGTACTCGGCAGGATTGGAGACAAACACCGCCGGGCCAACTTGAATCGCCTGCACTTCGACCTCTTCGGCGGGAAATCTGGCGATCAATGCGTCGAGCAAGATGATTTCCTTGGCGAAAATCCATTCGCTGTGACCAACCTCTTTCTCAGTCTTCTGCACGATTTCGAGCGACTTCTTGACCCGATCGGGAGAAGGAACGCGGCGCTTGATCGTCCAAACTTTCGATTTGGCATCCACCGAGCCGCCAACGCCCGGCTCGGATCGCAACAGAACTTTCACAGCTTCCGCGCCCACGCATCCGCCGACGCGTTGCGCTTGTTTGTCTCCGGAGGGATCGGCGTATGGACTCAAATTGTCGACTTGCGTAATGTCTCCCGAAGCGCCTTGCAAGAAGACCACTGGGACATCGGCGCTCAGGCCTCCGCGAATCGTTTGTTCGAGATAATGAATCCAATTCGCCGAAAAGCCAGGCGGGCTCGTTGTGGCGTGACAAGCGAAGTTCACCATCACGCCGAGCAACCGATTGTTCTTGTCCCACGCGCCGATGACGCCGACTTCGGGATCGATTGGACCGGCATACTCGAAGATGTCCGGATTCCCGCGGCCGGGATGCGTGATGGTCGTTCCATTCTTCAAGCGCAGGCGGCGATTGAACGAAACTTTGTCCTCGCGTCCCGACCCGAAACTGCAGCGCGCTTCGACGCGAAAATCATTCGCCAGGCAAACGGCATCCGTGATGGCTTTCTCCAGACGTTTGATGTAGCCCGGATCACCGCCCGGAGATTTCTCGTAGGCGAGGTTTTGGACGAGCGGCGAAGCGTGATCGAAATCGCCGGGCATGATCCAACCAACGGGACCGGATGAATGCGAATGCGAGGCGCCAATCATGATGTGTTCGGGCGGAATACCGCAACGCTCCTGAATGGCCTTGCGAGCTGCTTGAGCATTCTCGCGACGAATGAACAGCGCGTCAATCCCGACCAAGGCAACTCGCTTGACGCCATCGTCGAAAACTGCCGCGCGCACTTTGCAAGGATCGTGAACGCTTCGGCCGAAGTTCTTGCCGTAGTTGCCGGGCATTTCCATGCCGACATCCGGCGTGATGTCGCGCTGAGCGAACCCGGCCTTGAATTCGGCTGCGGCGGCGAGGCGGTTTCCGAGCATGAGGACGATAACCGCCAGACAAAGTTGCGCTGGGCAACAAACCCGTGTGTCTTTGAAGAGTTCGCACATAAGTGACATTGGGTCAGTCGAAGTTTGTGACGAATCCAAACACGTCCCGGCGACCCGGTCAACCCTGCCTCGCAGGATAGTAGCAATTCGCATTTTGACAGGTAGGGACGGCGCGCTGCGCTGTCCGAGCGAAGCAGTGCACCCAAGAGTTGTTCCGGTGCATCGTTTTGCAGAAAGCAGGACAGCGCCGCGCGCCGTCCCTACCTGCCCGAACTTGGATGATTTTTGTCCTCCATTATTTTGTCCGTTCGAGTGGGGACAAAATGATAAAACGACAAAATCATAAAGGAACCGGCCTCCCCATGAACCACCTGGCAGGACAGGGCGAGATCACGGCTGGCCGAATCATTTTTGGTGAAGCTGGCGTTGAACCGATCCTCGGCGTCACCGCGCTCGAGTCTGTCGGCATCATCGTCGATCCGGTGAACAAGACGCTCAAGCGACTGCCCGCAATCCCACTTAAGTGATGAACGGGGCTTCTTTGCGTGTTGTCAGTGGATCGAGCTTTGCCAAACCGAAACGGCCACAACGAAACTTGTCACGCGCGCGTTCATTCCACGCAGCCTACACAAACTGCAACTTCGTCGTTGGCGCTTCGGTATCCCAACCGCGCGGCGGTTTGCTGTTGATCGAGGAAACGTCCTTAATCGAAATCTGACGGCCGCGCGTTTTGGCGCTCTTCACTTCGACCTCGGACGGATTGCAAGTTTGTTGATTGATCTTTTGATAAGGCGCTGGCTTGTACTTGATGAACAGCTCCGCCGGCGTGTCGGGTTCAAAAAACAAGACCTTCGATTTGGGCGGGATGCAGTGATAAACCTTGTTCATGATGGTCCCGCCAAAGGTGAACCGTTTCAGATAAGTAGCTTCGCGGTTCGTGTAGGCCAAGGTGAAGATGCGATCGCGCTCCGGCAGACCGCAATAGACGACATCGGGGCCGACAAACAGTTTCTCTGGAAGCTCGATCACTTTGTAGTGACCGTCTTTGAAAATCAGCATCAACTTGTCGAACTTCGTGCAATCGACCTTGAACTCGTCGCCCGAAACTTTGTGGCCGACGTAGCCGGATTCGCGGTCGTACGCGACTTTGAAGGCCTTGAACGCCACATCGCGCGCTTCCACTTCGTCGTAACGGCTGCTCTTCGTCAGACGCGGGTAGAGCGGGCCGTACTTCTCGATCAAGCCCTCCAGATGGCCGATGGCATACTTGGTAACGTTCTTTAAGTTCTTGGTCACTTCCGCGAGCTCGGCCTTGACCTTGTCCATTTCCTCGCGGTGCTTGTTGATGTCGAAGAGCGAAATGCGGCGAATGCGAACGCCCAAGAGCATCTCAACATCCGCGTCAGTCAAGTCGCGCAGCATTTCCTTTCGGAACGGTTTGAATCCTTCGTAAACGGCGCCGACCACCGCTTCGTTGGTTTTGCATTGCTCGATCTTCTTGTAGATGCGGTTCTCGATGAAAACCCGGACGAGCGTTTTGAAGTGCAGTTCTTCCTGAAGTTTGTGCTCCTTCAGTTCCAACTCGCGCTTGAGGTCTTTAACGAGCTTCGTCGTATTTTCGCGCAAGACTTCAGACACCGTGAGTTCGACGGGCCGGTTGTCTTTGATGACGATGATCCGGCTGTTAATGGTCGTTTCGCAATCCGTGAAGGCATAGAGCGCATCGACCAACTGATCGGCGCTCACGCCTTGAGGGGCTTTGATCTCGATCTCGACCTCTTCGGAGGTGAAATCGTTAATGCTGCGCACCTTCAGCTTTCCCTTGCGCGCCGCATCCTCGATCGACGCAATCAACGATTCGGTCGTCGTAGTGGGCGGAATCTCTTTGATGACAACGGTCGAGTCGTCCTTCGTTTTGATTTTGGCGCGAACCTTAACACTGCCTTTGCCATCCTGGTACTCGCGGGCATCCATCAAACCGCCCGTAGAAAAATCCGGCAGGCATTTGAACGGTTGCTTCTTTAAGATTGCGATCTGCGCTTGCAACAGTTCCGGGAAGTTGTGCGGCAAGATGCGGCAGGCCATCCCCACGGCGATCCCTTCGGCGCCGAGCATTAACAAGACCGGCAGCTTGGCCGGCAAGGTGACTGGTTCTTTGTTCCGTCCGTCGTAGCTGGGAACGAATTCGGTCAGTTCATCGTTGAAGATTTCGTTCCGGGCGAGTTCGGTCAGGCGGCATTCGATATACCGCGGCGCGGCCGCAGGATCGCCGGTAAAAACGTTGCCGAAGTTACCTTGGCCTTCGATGAGGTAACGTTTGTTAGTCAATACGACGAGCGCGTCGCCAATGGCCGCCTCGCCATGCGGATGGTACTGGGCGCAGTGTCCCGAGATGGTCGCGACTTTGATGAACCGCCCATCGTCTTTCTCGTGCAGCGACCAAAGAATGCGCCGTTGGACTGGCTTCAACCCGTCCGCGAGATTCGGGATGGCGCGGTCGCGGATGACGTAGGATGCGTATTGCAAAAAGCTGTGGTCCATCCGCCGATGCAGAGGTCCATCGACTTTTTGCGGCGCGCCATCGAGGCGGCTCGTTTCTGATTGCGGCTCTTTTTTCCCGGCGGCATTTCCGTTGTTCGATTCACTCATGGGCTGACTTGTGCTGACGTTCTAGCGACTGTTCATTTCGTCAGTGATCGTGTGTGTTTAACGTAGCGCAGACTGCCGAGTCTGCTGTTTCGCAGGATGCCATCCTGCGTTGCGTCGGCCGCTCAAACGCGTGCGAAAACCTGCCGATTGGCAATCGGCAAAACGGCAGACTGGGCAGTCTGCGCTACGCTAAACGGATACCAGTGACCTCACTGACCGATTCAATGGACACGAATCCTGGCTTGCACGCAAGATTTGACGAAGGGAAACAAAAGGCAACGAAGCAACAAATATTCATCCAACTAAGGGCACTGGCCACCGATTGGGTGTTTTGATCCAGCCAGGACAGTCAGGCCGCCTCCGGACCCGGCGCCAACCTTCTCAATGCTTGGAGATATTTGAAGCAGACAAAGTTCAACGCGAGAAATGTGATCAGAACAGAAACAATTACTACAGCAAACCGCGCTCGTTTCGGAACGGTAAACGTAAACGTCAAATTATAAATGATCGTCATCCCAACGATTAAGAACCGCGTACAGGGTCCCTTGATTCGCTGAACGAAATCTCTTTGATCAAGGAGCAAACGTGGTGCGATCGCAACGCCGGCCCAAAAACTGAACATGCCAAATTGAAAGCGGAACATGGCGATGAATGGGGGCATCGGGTTTGCTCCAGGGCGATAATCCGATGAGGAACCACTCGACCGCCAGTCCAATGCTGC
>Ga0194112_10007549_pt1 | contig 14131 bp, 12 predicted proteins | sample TA2MahC400mmetaG_FD_146191 | JGI IMG/M metagenome (GOLD analysis project Ga0194112, IMG submission 146191) | Freshwater microbial communities from Lake Tanganyika, Tanzania - TA2015016 Mahale Deep Cast 400m | ecosystem: Environmental > Aquatic > Freshwater > Lake | place: Tanzania: Lake...
CGATTGACGAACTTCTCGCAAACGTGCATCGCTTCCTCGAACGGGCTCAACCGTATCCAGGGGCCAGTCCCTCCCTTGCCAAGGCTAACACGCCAACTGCCGCTTAAGGAGTCTCACGTGGCCCCCCGTTCGATCCAGAATCGTGGCGAGGTAACCGACCGGCCGGTCGGGCTGCCGCAGGATGTGATGGCCGCGCACACCGGCAAGGGCGTGCGGCTCAGGATTGAGGCATTACGGGCGAAGGTCTACTCCTTTGCCTTCGGGAACTGACCCAGTGCCAGGACGCACCCCCGCGGCAGCAACTCATCGCAGCCGGATGCTCCTCGCAATCGTCTCGCGCTGGCCGTAGACGACCTTCGGATCGCGGGTGAAAATGGTGAGGCCCGCAGTGACGGGGAGGCACGCCTTGCGCCCGACCTCGATGTCGCCCGCCTGCCGGCCCAGGAGCCACAGGTACTCGTAGTCCTCCAGCCCGTCGCGGATGTTGGCGAGGCGGATGCTGCCGATCGGACCGTCCTTCCCCGCGTAGAGGAGTTCGCCGTCGCCGTGGAGGCGGTCCCACTCGCCGCCCGTGGTGATGCCCCATCCGAGGAAGGGGCCGGTCGCGGGGTCGAGGGGCTTGTCGTTGTGCGCTCGGTCCCAGATGTTCAGGCCCCAGTAGAGAAAGCCGTCCATCTTCTGCTGGAAAGCCTGCCACCAGATGACGCGGGCCTCGATCAGCGGGTCGTCGGCGAGCCAGTTGGCGTAGGGGTAGCGCGGCCCGAGGCAGACGTAGGCCCAGACCTGGAGGCCCGCGGCCCGGCACTTCTCAGCCTGCTCGAAGCGGTACGCCGCAGTGAGCGGGCAATTCCAGTCCACATTCAGGTCGCGCATCGCTTGTGGGTCCTGCGGCACCTGGGCGGTCGTGAGCGTGTGGACTCCAGGGTAGCGATCCTTGACCATGCCGAAGTACTCGCGGATGATGGGGTAGAAGTCCTTCCCGCGCTCATCGAAGGTGTAAATGTAGGCCTTGTCAGCGAGCCCGGCGCGGCGGAGCTGCTCGACGTACGGGCCGAGGCGCCCGATGAGCTGCTGCTTGAAAGTGGGCGTGTAGACCTCCCTCGGGCTCCAGCAGACCCACGTGGCGTTGCCGCGCTCCTGGACCATGTTCAGCACGTTGAAGGCGTTCATCCCGCGGTCGCGGTAGTGGAGGAGGTCCTCGATGGCAGGCGGGGATGTGCGGGAGATGTCGTCGGGATTGAGGCGGTGCTTGAGAACGAAGTCGCCGTACTTCTGGCGCAGTTCGGGACGGAGCGGCTTGCCGTAGAGACGCTCGAGGTAGCCGTCCATCAGGGCAAAGGCGGTCTTCAGATGCCCCGCGACGGGGAGGGCGAAGCCGTAGACCGTGGCGCGGACGTCCACGCGCACTGCCTCCCCGCGCTCGGGTCGGAGGGTCACGGTGCCGAGGTAAGCGCCGGGGGGCGTCCCCGGTGGTGCGTAGACGGTTACCCAGATGGACTGGGCAACCCCAGGTTGCAGGCCGAAGCTCCCCACCGGCAGGAGCGGGTCGGGCCACCAGCCTGGGGCAGCTTCGGGGTACTGGGGATGGGGCCAGAGCTTGTCGAGCTTGACGAAGCCCACCTGGTGCCACTCGATCCGACTGGCGGGGATGCGGGAGCGCTGCTCGTTGCAGACCAGATCGCTCAGCTCAACACGGAACCGTCCGAGATCCCTGCCTGGAGCCGCCAGGAGGACGATCTGGAAGCTCTCGTATTCGTTGCCCGCGAGGGCGATGGCGGCCTGGGGCGGGTCCGCCAGCTCCTCGGGCAGCATGTGGGGCAGGACGCGGCGCATGCTGGTCTCCGTCCAAGCCGCATAGCCACGGCTGGGGCGGGCGGCGGGCATGCGGACATCGCGCTTCATCTCGATCTTCTCACCTCGCAGGGCGTCGCTGGCTGAGAGGCGGAGGGTGCATCCCTCCGGCGGGCGAGTCGCCCCCGTCGGCGCCCACGCCATCTGGATGGGGACAGCCTTGCCGCTCGCCACAGCGAGGGGGCCATCGGGGCCTGCGAGTGTGGCCTCCCACGAGGCGGGCAGGGTCGTCGTGGCGGCTACACCGAGGCTAGCGCCGCCGTAGAGGCCGGGCAGGACGCAAGCGTTGCGGAACTCGAACGGCAGGAGTTCCACCTTCACGTCGTCGAACCAAGCCGTGCCCGTCGCCCTCCGCAGGAGGATGAACACCTCGATGGACTTGACGGGCTTCGCCACGTCGAAGACGTGCTCGGCGTACTCCCAATCGTGGGTGCCGGAGCGGAAGTGCGCGATCTGCCCCCAGAGCGGCGTGCCGTCGGCGTAGTGGAGGTCAAGGTAGACATTGTAGTCCTGGCCCAACTCGACGGCCTCCGCCCGGCTCCAGCCAGAGACGCGGAAGGGGTGCTGGATGGGCGGGTCGAACGTGAGGGTCTGGCGTGCGCCGCACGTCGAGCCCATGTCGCCGCTCGTGCAGCGGAGGGATCGTCGCCCGCTGCGGCTCACGGTGGAGTCGAACTCGAATCCCTTGCCTACCGTCGCCCACGCCGAGGCATCCTCGAAGCCTGCGTTGACGAGGAGGTTCTGCCCGCGCCTGGCCGTGAGCGGGGTGTCCTGCGCCCAAACGGACTGTGGAGACGCTGCCGCCCATAGGAGCAGCCCGCAAGCTGCCTCAAGCAGTCGGAAGCGGCGAAACTGGAGAAGTCGGCTTGGATCACCTCGGGAGTGCATCGCCCACCATTGCCCGCCAGCCGTCGGGAAGTCCATCGTCCGTCTCCTTGCTTGTCAGCTACAGCTACCAGATATGCCGCCTCCGCTCAAGCATGGTCCTGGCGATGATGCCGCTCCCTGGCTTCGGGCTTGCAGGCGGGGTCCGCGCGCGGTATGCTGCTCCGTGCCGCGACCACTGGAAGAGGAACACGCTGTGCCCACCCCGACGAGCGCCTGCCCGCGGGATGGGGCGGGTCGAGCCGTTGGTTTGGGACGTCGTGCCGATCGCAGAGGCCAGGCGCATCTCCAACACGCTCCGCGATGAGGCGAACAACCTGCGCGGAACAGCATTCGTCTGGTGATGCTCGGCAAGAGAAGGATGACTGGCAACATGGCCAAGAAGCGAGCGTGTGCTCTGGGGCTAGCAATGGCGATGGCCACGGTGGCCTCGGCCTATGTGGCGATCGTGAACAGGACAGATTACCAGGAGATGCACATCGTGCCCGCGCCGGGCAAGGTGGTGATTGACGGCGACCTGAAGGACTGGGACCTGTCGGGCGCAATCACACTCTACCTGGACGAGGCGAGCCGCTCGGTGATGAACATCCAGGGCGCCTACATGTACGATGGAGAGGCATTCTACGTCGGCGGCCACGTCAAGGACCCCACGCCGATGGTGAATGCCCACGACTTCGCGAGCGACATGAGCCTGGTGTGGGACGCCGACGCCGTGCAGCTCCGCCTGATCTCCAACCCGGCGGTCAAGTCGAAGTCCTCGCTCCAGACGGGTGGCCACATGTCGCCCGAGGACCAGCGCTACGTCTGCCACTTCGACCTGTGGTACTCGACCCGCGACCAGAAGCCCGGCTTCCTCATCCGCTACACGCTTCACTTCCGGGACGCGAACCTCAACCCGCCCGAGGTGCAGGCGGCCTACAAGAAGGACACCGACGGCAAGGGCTACACCTTCGAGTACCGGGTTCCCTGGAAACTGCTGCGGCTCGACAAGCCTTGGAAGGATGGCGACACTGTGCAGACCCAGTGGCAGGTCCACTGGGGCGACCCCCGCGGCGAGCGGGTGAAGTTCACCGGCTTCAACAAGAGGGGCGGACCGACCTGGGCCTTCGACAAGATCGAAACCGTGGCCACCGACCCCGACGGTGGGGCGTTGCCCAACAGCGAATTCACGGTGGACGACGAGGGCCGCGCCTTCACGCTCGTCTCGGGCGGCAGCCTACAGCGCGGCCAGCGGCCGCAAGGCTGCGGCCACCGCGTGGTGGGCTTCGACGCCAAGGGACGCAAGATGTGGGAGTACCACAATGCCCATTGCGCCTTTGCGTGGACCAGCGATGCCTACACGCCCGGCTACATGGTCGGCGCGTTCCGGATGATGTGCACCACCACTAAGCGGCTCATCGGCATCCCAGGCTACTATGGCCAGTACTTCCTGCTCGACAAGGAGACCGGCCTCTTCGTGGCGGCCCTCGGCCAGGACCAGCGCAGCCCCTACACGATGGACCACACGATGGTCTTAACCGAGAACTTCAACGGCACAATGTGGACGCACCCGAAGACCGGCAAGACTTACTTTGCGGGCGGCGACGCCGATTGCCGCATCTGGGAGCTCAAGGGCTTCGAGGACTACAGAGTCCGCGAGGGCAGGGTCAAGGTCAGCGCCGCGCAGTTCGCCCAGGCGCAGAAGAACGCCGATCAGGCCAAGCTCGCCGAGCGGGCCGCGATGGGGCTCCTGCGCGAGTTCAGGCTCAAGAAGCTGGCCAACTCCGCGGCCAACGGCGACTACAGCGAATGGACCGTCGTCCAGCCGCAGACGATTGTCATGTCGGACAAGCGTTCCGCCCTCGCCCAGCTCGGCTACGACGACGCGCACCTCTGGGTGCGCTTCCAGGTGGCCGACGAGTCGCCGCTGCGCAACCAGGCATCGGACTACCGGCACCTGTTCAAGACCGGCGACGCGCTCGACATCCAGTTCTGCACCGACACCGCCACACGGCCCGTCCACGGCCAGAACCAGCAGGAGATGCGGGTGGGCGACGCCCGCATCCTGGTCACCCGCGCCCACGACGACAAGATGATCGACTCGATCATCCGCTACCGCACGGCCACCAAGGACAAGCCGAAGCAGCACGAGTACTCCTCGGCGGTGTGGAAGGAAACGGTGGACGAGGTGAGCGAACTCAACGGCCTGCCCATGCACTGCAAGGCCGAGAAGGACAGCTACGTGGTCGAGGTCGGCGTACCCTGGAGCGTCATCGGCCTCAAGCCGATAGCGGGCCTCAAGTCAACGGGCGAAAGTCAAGCCCTTTCTCGAATGCGAATCTGCTCCGTACCTACAAGGGAACCCTAACCCAAGGCAGGCCAACCACTAATCGCTCGCCCGTCTCCCTGAGAGCGGAATCGCTGTATCCCGGCTTCGCCGGGGACTCCGGAACCAGAACCGTGCATGGTGAGTTGACTCTGACGCGAACGGTGCATACGATGGGGCGTGGCTGAGCAGGATCGCCGTGGAACACGCCGACAAGGACACGCTGAAGTGGGTCTTCCGTGACCACTGGGACGCCTTCAAGGCGGCCAGTCCCCGGTACAATACCGAGTACCACAACGGCGTGGTGGCGAAGATGCTGGATTGCGGCGACCCCGAGAAGATGGGGTTTGTGCAGTACCGCTGCCTGTACTGCGGAGAGACCCGGCGGATCGCCTTCTCCTGCAAGTCGTCGTTTTGCCTCTCGTGTGCCAAGCCCTACACTGACCGCTGGGTGGGCTTCGTCGGCCGGCGCTTGCTGCCCGGGGTGGTCTACCGCCACATCGTTCTGACCGTGCCGGACTTTCTGCGGGTCTGGTTCTACCGCAATCCCGGACTCCTCTCGCCCCTCATGCGCGCGGGAGCGGCGTGCGTGCGCGACGTGTTCAGCCGAACCGCGGGCGTCGAGCTCGACATCGGCTCCATCGTCGTGCTCCAGACGGCCGGCCGGCCCGGCAACTACAACCCCCACCTTCACATCCTCCTGACCGGCGGCGGCCTGAACCCGGAGGGCGGCTGGACCCCGGTATCCTACATCCCCTTCGAGCTCGTGCACCGCAAGTGGCAGTACTACCTCCTGACGCTGTTGCGTGAGGAAGTCGCCGATCGTGCCGTGGAGCGAGCCATCGACCAGGCGTGGAGAGGATACCCCAGAGGCTTCGTGGCCTTCGTCGACAAGGGGAAGGTCCCCCCGGGAGGCGAGGGGCTGGCCCGCTACCTTGCCAAGTACGTCGTCTCCCCGCCCATCTCGGTCCGGCGCATCGAAGGCTACGACGGCCGGTCCGTCAGCTACTGGTACCACGACCATAAGACCGGCCAAGTGGAACACGCCACCCTGCCTGTGCTGAAGTTCATCGGGCGGATGGTCCAGCACATCCTCCCGAAGGGCTTCCAGCGCATCCGCTACTACGGCCTCCACGGCAACACCCGCTACGCTCAGGCCCGCCAAACCCTCGCTACGGTGGTGCCCGCCAGTGCGCCGCCGGACCCTCAAGGCTTCCGTGTCCTTCCCCGCAAGCCCTTCCGGCAGCTCTTCTTCGAGAGCTTCGGCCGCGACCCTCTCCTGTGTCCTCGGTGCAAGAGTCCGATGGAACTCGAGCGGATCGTTCATCCGAAGTACGGCATCATCAAGGACTACTTCGAAACCTTCTTTACGGAACTCACCGATGACGAACCCGCAGGACGAGGCGAACTTCCCGGACGAGGACCCCTGGATGACGCCGAGCGAGTGGTACAGATACCGCTGCCGTTCCTGCAAGCACGCGGCGTGGGTTGAGGACATCGTCGTGGACGCCTTCCCGCCAGCCGACCCAGGGGGATTCCCCGTCTTGCTATGCCCGGAATGTGGCGGGGACTTCGTCTGCGACACATCCGAACCACCAAGACTCTCGAAGCGGACACCCGACTGACGGACACCGCGCCCACGCCACATGCCAATCATGCCCCGCTTCCATCTGTGTCCACAAGAGCTCTGGGAACAATTTCCTATAGGGTCGAGTTATTTAGCGCGCCGCCCGCCCCTCCCGCAAGGCCCGCAAGCGGGACGCTTGCCGCTACTTGACAGAGCGGGAGAAGCGGGGATAGAATTGCATGGGTGATGCCGACAGTCTGAACGAGGTAGATCATGGGACTCGTCGTCGGGAAGGTTGTGTTGGCGAATCCTCGCAAGCCGAAGCTGGCGCCGTTCGAGGTCGAGGTCGTGGCCGATTCTGGGGCCGTGCACCTGTGCATTCCCGAACACGTCCAGGTGCAGTTGGGGCTGGAGGAGATCAGCCAGAAGGAGGTCATTCTTGCGGACGGCACTCCCAGGCTGGTGCCTTACGTTGGCCCCATCGAGGTCCGTTTCAAGAACCGCATCGGCTTCGTCGGCGCGCTTGTCATGGGCGACGAGACCCTCCTCGGCGCCATCCCGATGGAGGACATGGACCTTGTCATCCTCCCGAAGACCAAGAAGCTCGATGTGAATCCCGCCAGTCCCAACATCGCCACGTCGGTGGTCAAGTGCAGCCGCGGGGAAAGGAAAACGCGGACCTGAACTCGCTAGTCCTCTACACTAACCTTCTGCGCCCTGCCATCCAGAACGACAGTGCATTCATTAAGAAAGTCCCGCCCGAGCAATGCTACGTCCCGATCGTAGGCCAGGACTTTGAGGGCCATCTGCTTGCTCCCCAACCTGATTTCAACGTAGTGCACCATGAACGCCCTTGGCTCCCCGAAAAGCGGGGCCACCTGTAGCAGGGTGTCGTGCGGGTTCGACCCGACGGAATCCAACACGCTCCGGGGAACACACGAGAGCCCCGCGCTCGAGTCGACGAGAGCCTTGCACCGAGCCTCTCCTCCATCCAGCCCCCTGACCAAGATCTCCACGACCGGCGCAGGAGGACGGTATCTCGGGTCGTAGGGGAATTCGAGCCGGCTCATGTGCCTTCGATGACCTCGAAATAGGGGATGTAGACCTCTTCCGGCATCGAGGGCTTGGAGGGACGGAACAGCCGAAGCAGCCAACGCTCGATCACTTCGGGCTTGAGCGCGCAGAAGTGGGCGGCAAGGGCTGCCAGAGCCAACAGGGCGTAGCCAACAACCTGCATCGCTTAGCCCCCCTTTACATACAGGGACTCGAACTTCACGGCCACCCACGCAATCACCGGGGCAGTGAACAGGAGGCCGTGTTCCGGCTTGGAGGCACCGATGAGGCACAGGGCAAGCCACCCCGCGGCACAGAGGACAATGGCCGCACCGGCGCGGCAGGCCTGCCGCCACCGATCTGTGGTCGCGCCCACTCGATTGAGGATGAGGACCACGCCGGAAAGCAGCGCGAGCAGCAAGAGGAAGCCGCCGACGGGGCTCGTCGGGGCCATTACGCCAAGGCCCGCTCCCAGTGCTGCCCCGAAAAACCCATCCTCTACGCGCCACATCGCTGGCTCTCTCTTCGCCCGATTGCGCCGTTCCCTACTGGGGATTATACCCCGCTGCCACCGACCCTGCAAGTCAGATTGCCTTGCCCTACGGTTGGGGCGGCGCGCTGCCGCGCGACGGAGCGCCGCTTGACCGGGGGGCCGACCAGAACCATAATCGTCGTGGGGTGGGATCAAAGGAGTCAACCGTGACAGGAAAGCTCACGCTCGTTGCCGCACTGATGGTCGCCTGCACCTCGTGCCAGGCCGTAGAGGGGGTGCGGGTCGCCGAGGGCACCCGCCGAATCCTCACGGGGCCATTCCTGCTCAAAGGCAAGGCGCCCCAGGAACGCCTCGATGAGTTCAAGCCTGTTGCCTACCCCGCCGTGACCATCGAGAACGAATACCTCCGCTGCACCGTGCTGCCCAGCGTCGGCGGGCGGCTCTATGAGGTTTTCAACAAAGCATCGAAGTCCCAGCTCTTCTTCGTCAATCCCTACCTTGAGACCCACCCCGACGACTTCGAGGGCGGCCACCCCTGGAACCTCGGCGGAGTTGAGGTGAACTTCCCTTACTTCCACCACGGCAACACCTACAACGACGCCTGGCAGTGGGCCAAGGTCGCGCGCCCCGACGGCACGGCCGGCGTGGCGATGAGCCACACTTCCACACCCACCATGCAGCGAGCCGTCTTCCGCGTCCTCCTGCGGCCGGGCGTCGCGCGCGTTGACCTCGAATACGAGTTCGAGAACCTCAATCCCTACGGTTGGGGCCTCGCGGCGTGGATTGACACGATGCACCCGAAGACGATGGACACGCAGTTCATCCTGCCCACGCCCTGGGTCGCCCAGCACGGCTACAACGCGGGCCGCACCGACCTGGCGCCCTGGCCCGTCCGCAACGGCGTTGACCTCTCCTGGCAGCGGAATCTCGTGCCCGGCCGCGGCGACCTGAGCGAGTTCGGCTTCATGCCCCGCGAGCGCTTCCACGGCTGCTACGAGCACAAGGCTGACCGCGGCGCCGTCCGCGTCTTCGACCCCGCGACCCTTCCCGCGGCGAAGCTGTGGACCCAGACCCTGCCCGTCTCGCCCGAGCGCTACTACCAGCACTTCGAGATATGGACGGCCACCTCCGCCGTGATGGAGGACCCCGGCCACCAGCCCGAGCTGAGCGCCTATCGTGCGTCCGATTCGTGGTATCAGGTCTGGGGCATCGGCGGCTACGTCTTCGCCAACGAGCACGCCGCGCTCAATCTGCTGCGGCGGCCCGACGGCAAGGTCCTCGCGGGCATCTGCGGCACAAGGCACATCCCCGGCTGCGTCGCCAGCCTGCGCGTTGGGCGCGACAACGTTCTCCGCGAGACGTTCGACCTCGACCCCGCGAGGCCCTGGCGGCGCGAGGTGGCTGCGCCTGCGGGCGACGGCGAGCTGGAGGTCGTCGGCCCCGACGGCGCACGCCTGGCCGCCTACGAGCTTCGCGCAGACGAGGTGCCGCAGGAACAGTGGAAGATGCCCGAGAAGCCCCGCTGGCAGCGGGGCCTCAACGCCGCCTACTACGACGAGGACTACTCAACCCTCTGGCGGCGCCGCGGCCATTTCTTCGACGGCGCACTCCGCCGCTTCGCCGAAGCCCTCAAGCAGGAGCCCAACTCCGCCAAACTCATGATTGACCTCGCCCGCTGCCACCTCAAGGACGAACAGGTCCGCGTCGGCTATGCCTATCCCAAGCCCGGCCCCGAGGCCGACTCCGACGCCGCCAAGCGCCGCGAAGCCAACCTCGCCTCTGCCGTTGACCTCCTCACCAAGGCCATTGCTGTAGGCGGGGCTGGTGGTGGTGTTGTGGGCGGGGCGTCCCTGCCCCGCGAGCCCATTGTGGGCGGGGCCTCCGTGCCCCGCGTCCCCTCCCATATTCCCACCGCCCACTTCTACCTCGGCCTTGCGTTGGAGCGCCAGGGCAAGCGCCCCGAAGCCATCGAACACTACCGTGCCGCCCTCAAGTGCCCCATCCCTACCCCCGCCGCCGCCCTCTACCTCGCCCGCCTCACCCTCCGCGACGACCCGAAGCAGGCCGTCGCCCTTGCCCGGTCCGCCGCAGCCGCCTACCCCCAGAGCACCCGAGCCAAGCACATGCTCATGGTTGCCTTGGGGGCGACGGGGCAGCCGATGGAGGCCAAGCTGGTGGGCCACGCCCTCCTCGACCACGACCCCTCCAACCCCGTCACCCTCACCCTCCTCGGCCGCGCCCCGAACCCCATGCCCCTCTGGGCCGAGGCCGAAGTCCAGTGGCTCCGCGCGGCAGACAAGTGACGGCGCCCAACCGAGTGCGTCAGCCTGTCGGAGTGCGGGGGCGTAGCCTGCCCTGAGCGAAGCCGAAGGGCCGCTGTGGACTTGGCCGGCGCGTGGTCCCCCACAAGCCTCGCCTCGTATGGCCATCGTCTTCCACGCGGCAGGTGACGCTATTGCGGCACGCGCCTCAGAAGCCAACAGCGGTCTCAAGCGACCGCACTCCAACAGGCTGTCGCCCTACCTCTTACCCCTCACTTCGGCCCATCGCGCCCCGGAGGGGCCTGATGAAGTGCGTCAGCCTGTCGGAGTGCGGCGGCGTAGCCTGCCCTGAGCGAAGCCGAAGGGCCGCTGTGGAATTAGCCGGCGCGTGGTCCCCCACAAGCCTCGCCCCGTATGGCCATCGTCTTCCACGCGGCAGGTGACGCTATTGCGGCACGCGCCTCAGAAGCCAACAGCGGTCTCAAGCGACCGCACTCCAACAGGCTGTCGCATGTCTTCGCAGCTCTCCCCATGCACAGAGGCGGGCCGGCGCCACGCGTCCATCCACCACGGCAGATGCCCAAACTCCGCAAAGTCGTTTGACTCTCGGCTGCCGTGCGCTACAATGTTGGCAGAATTGCTCCCCGCTCGGCTTGCCGAAAGGCCCTGAGCGGGGTTATTCTTCTGCCGCCACTTGCTCCCCGTCTGGACAGCCGGAAGGCGCTGGGCGGGGTTATTCTCTCTCTCTCGACCGTCGCGGCATCGAGAAGACCGACTGGATCCGGATCGAGCGTACCACCTACGACGCCTGCCTCGACCGCCGCGACTACCGCCCCAAGACCACGGCTGGACCAGGCAGCGCCTGAGACGGGTTGACGAGCCGACTCCTCGATGCTATCCTAGTGCCATGCGGCGCAGAGCGGGATCCAACCGGCGTGAGATGAATGAGGACTTGCAGGCCCTCCGCGCCGCCAAGGCCATGGAGGCCGATGCGCCAACCATCTCTCTCGCTCAGGCAAGACGGAAGCTCAGGGTCTGAGAGGCCGGGCAACAGCAGGCAGCGGATAAGTGAATAAAGAAGATTTGACACCCACCCAAAGAAGATTTGACACCGACCCACTTGCGGGCAAGGGCCAACCTGCAATGCGCCTAACCCGTGGCAGCTTCCTTCCACCTCTTCTGCGCCCGCTCGAAGATGTCGTCTACCGTCTGGTCCTGGTAGAGTCGCCGGGAGATGGCAACGTAGTCGGTGGGCTCGTGGCACATGAGGGTGAGGAAGCGCAGGGCCGCGGTGGGGCCGAGGGCCCTGTTGAGGGCCAGGATGCCGTTGGCTCGGATTTCCACGTCGCTCATTGCAGCCATCGTTACCAGCCTCCTTGCTTGCTTCGGACATAGTCCACAGGGTTCATGACGGCAATCCCGGCGGCGGCCTTGGGTGCGCGCCGCAGGAAGTCGTCGTCGCAGGTCAGCAGCACGTTGGCGCCGGCGGCGCGAGCGCATGCAAGATGCACGGCGTCCCTGGCGGACAGGTTGGCCTCCTGCTGGATCGAGCGGGCGGCTGTTCGGACTTCCTCCGTGGGCCCAACCCTGACAGCGCACACACAGGCGAGGTTCAGCGCCTCCAGCGCGCGTTCGGGGAATGGGCACAGTGCGCACTCGTCCTCGTGCATGAAGGACCAGACGAGCCGCACAACGCCCTCCTCGGCCTTGGCGAAGACCTCCTCGCAGGCCGCAGCCTCCATGCGGATCCGGACCTGGCGGTGGTCGTCGAAACCGCGCTGGAAGCAGTTGTAGTCCAGGTAAACCAAATCGCCCATTTGCTAATCCACCCTGTGCCTGGCAGGGCTTCGCGACGCCGTCCACGCGCGCTTGCTCTCCTCGTGTAATGTACCACGTTCTGCCCCTCTAGGCAAGCGCTTGCGTTGATCCGGGTGCGGGCCGGAATTGTAGGTAGATTCTGCCGCCCCCACCGACCCTGTGTCGGTGGGGCGGAGGTTTGACCACTACGCGGCGGCGCCCTCACCCCCCGTCCCCCTCTCCCCCCGCCCGTAGCGGGCGGGGGGAGAGGGGGAGAAGTGGGAGCAGCGCCTAGTAGTCGCAAAACCTCGCCTCCACCGAGGCAGGCTCGGTGGGGGGCACGCCGCGGCATCGAGAAGACGGACTGGATCCGGATCGAGCGGCCCACCTACGACGCCTGCCTCGACCGCCGCGACTACCGCCCCAAGACCTCGGCTGGACCAGGCAGCGCCTGAGACGGGTTGACGAGCCGACTCCTCGATGCTATCCTAGTGCCATGCGGTACACAGTGGACCTCAAGCCGCGCGCGATGAAGGATCTGCGCCGCGTGCCCCGCGAAGACGCCTGGCGGATATTCGAGACCCTCGATGACCTCCATGCCCTCCGCGCCGCCAAGGCCGAGGAGGCCACCGCGCCCACCATCTCTCTTGCCGAGGCGAGGCGCCAACTCAGTCTCTGAGGACGCCAGACAGGTCCTCTTCGCCACGCGATGACGCCTGCTAGTCAAGGGGGGCCTTCCCTGGACTCGTCCGACTGGTGCTGTACCCGCAACCCCTGAAGGAGGCAAAGGGATGAACGGCAAAGCGACGATGTCCCTGGCCGGTGCCGCTCTTCTTTGTGCATCCGGCTGTGAAGTCATGGTCGCAAGGAGGATGACGATCTCAGAGTCTACACAATGTCGAGCGGTGATTGAGATATCCACCACCAACGTCGTCATCCTCGGGATCGAGAGCGAGCGTAGCCCACACATCACGATCTCGGTGACTGGCGAAGGAAAGAACATGGCCTACCGCAACAGGCCGGGAACAACCTTTGCGTTCGGGAGGGACTTTGACGTTAACATTGACTGGTGCTCAGGCGGCTATCTCTGGGTGAGTGAGGATGGCACTAGGCTAGGGGTCGCCCTGTTTGACCCCGAGCCACCAACAGGCTTCATGCGACTCACCGACTTCAACGGGTGTTGGAGAATCACGAGGGCACAGGCGGACTTGCTTCTCAAGAAGAGGTGAGCGACTAGCGCGAGCATGCCCGGGGTGCTGGGCGCGGCGGACCCGGGTCGTCATCCTGCATTGTCCGGTTCGGGTGCGGGATGAGCTACGGTGTTCCCACGTGCGGGTCAGCACGCGCAACCACACAGCCCCGAAGGGGGCCGATTCAGGGGGCCATGAATCGCCACTTTCAGGGGCTCATGAATGGGGCGACTCGCTTCCCAGGGCTCCCTTCGGTCGCCCTGGGCTACGGCTGGGTCGCCCGCTTCGCGGGCTGCAACTGCGACTCCGTGCGCCGGGGGCCTCCTCTGCCCCAAGGGGGCGGGTAGCGTGCGCTTACCCTCCCGAAGGTATTGGAACCTTCGGGAGGGGCTTGATCCGATGGCTGGGCGTTGGCATGGTAGGTGGGCGGGAGGGCGACTCAGGAGGCCCACCATGACGCTGTTCCCCCCGTTGGCGTTGGGGGTGTTGATCGCGATTGCCGGCTTGGTAGCGGCACAGGAGGCTGAGTGGGTGAAGGTGATTGAGGACGAACGGGCGATCAAGATCGAGACGGATCGGCTGGAGGCGGTGATCCCGAAGAAGAATCCCAAACACTGGATGACGGGGATCGAGAAGGGGTCGTTTCTGGATAAGGCGACGGGGTTCCGGGAGGCGGGCGATGGGCTGATGGTGATTGACTGGCTGATGGAAGCAGGCAGCGATGAGGCG
>Ga0194112_10007551_pt1 | contig 14130 bp, 12 predicted proteins | sample TA2MahC400mmetaG_FD_146191 | JGI IMG/M metagenome (GOLD analysis project Ga0194112, IMG submission 146191) | Freshwater microbial communities from Lake Tanganyika, Tanzania - TA2015016 Mahale Deep Cast 400m | ecosystem: Environmental > Aquatic > Freshwater > Lake | place: Tanzania: Lake...
GCTCGCCCGCGCCGCGGCGGCAGCGGGCGGGTGCGGCCTCGGCCGCCTCACCATCCTCGCCGGCGAAGCGCCGAGCAAGAAGCTCCGCTGCGCCGTCATCGGCTGCGGCGGAAGAGGCCGCTCCCACACCAACGAGGCCGCAAAGGAGCAACTCGTCGCCCTCTGCGACGTTGACGACAGGAACCTCGCCGCCACCGCCAAGTTCGCAAACGAGAAATACCCCGACTCCAAAGGGCTGAAGACCTACACCGACTACCGCAAGATGCTCGACGAAATCCACAAGGACATTGATGCCGTCTTCATCGCCACGCCCAACCATCACCACGCGCTCCCCGCGATGATCGCGATGAAGCTGGGCAAGGGCGTCTACGTAGAGAAGCCGCTGTGCCACTCCGTCTACGAGGCCCGCCTCCTCGCCAAGACCGCCGAAGAGACCAAGGTGCCCACGCAGATGGGCAATCAGGGGCACTGCGGCGAGGGCTATCGCCGCCTCTGCGAATACATCTGGGCCGGAGCCATCGGCACCGTCACCGAGGCCCACTGCTGGACCGACCGCTCCAACGGCGGCTTCGGCGGCAGGCTCCCCGCCAAACCCGTCCCGCCAGGCCTCCACTGGGACCTCTGGATCGGCCCCGCCCCCTTCCGCGACTACCACGACTACCTCCACCCCCACGGCTGGCACTGCTGGTGGGACTTCGGGAACGGCTCGCTCGGCAACTCGGCGCCCCACTCGATGGATGGCCCCTTCTGGGCGCTCAAGCTCAAGTGGCCGGCCGCCGTCGAGGTCGAGCAGATGCTCGGCGGCAGCGACGAGATGTTCCCCGTCACCACCCGCATCCGCTACGAGTTCCCGGCCCGTGAGGGCCTCCCGCCGTTCAAGCTCCTCTGGTGGGACGGCCGCAAGCCCGGCCTCGACAAAGCGGTCCTCGACAAGATCGACGTCGTGGCCTCGAAGAAGGACGCCTTCCGCCCGCCCATCGTCGAAGAGCTCGAAGCGAAGTACCAGCGCGACTTCACCGGCAACGGCACCTTCTACGTCGGCGACAAGGGCATCATGTACACCGGCTGGTACGGCGACGGCGTCCGCATCATCCCCGAGGACGCCCACAAGGCCTTCCCCGCCCCGCCCAAGACCCTGCCGCGCGTGAAGGAGTCGTTCACCGACTTCATCGAGGCCTGCAAGACGGGCGGCCCGACGGCCACGCCCTTCTCCTACGGCGCCGGCCTCACCGAGCTCACCCTCGTCGGCTGCCTCGCCATCAGGGCCGGCGTGGGCAAGAAGATCGAGTGGGACGGCCCGAACGCCAAGTGCCCCAACCACCCGGAGCTGGACCGCATGATCAAGCGCCCCTATCGCAAAGGGTGGGAAGTGTAGGCCAGTCGGCACTCGGCAGGAGGCAGTCGGCAGCCACACACTCGTGCTCGTCGTCGTCCTCCTCGTCGTCGTCGAATTCCGAGGCTTCCTTGCTGCCCGGCGGCCACTCGCCATGCGTCACACCCTCACCCACGAGGCGATGGCGACCACGTTCCGGCTAGTCATGGCCTCCGATGATGCTCGCTATGCGAGTCAGGCGGCGATCGAGGCATTCGCCGAGCTGGACCGCATCCAGGCGCGCCTGAGCCGCTTCGCCGAGGGGAGCGACATCTGGCGCATCAACCGCCTGCGCGCGGGCGAGGCCACTTTCGTCCACCACGACACCCTCGAGTGCCTCCGAATCGCCGAACAGGTGCGCCGCGACACCGCCGGCGCCTTCGACATCGCCTACGCCAGCAGAACAGGGCGGGCCGCACCTCGTAGCCGCAAGCGTCCCGCTTGCGGGCTGACGACAAGCGGGACGCTTGTCGCCACGAAGATGCGTCGTGCGCGTGGCTCGCGCTTGTTCACACTCGACAAGGCGAGCCATACGGTCCGTGTCCTCGCCGAGGGCGTCCGCCTCGACCTCGGCGGCATCGGCAAGGGCTTCGCCCTCGACCGCATGGCCGCGCTGCTGCGCGAATGGGAGATCGCCTCGGCTCTCCTTGCCGCCAGCACCAGCACGCTCCTCGCGCTCGACCCGCCGCCGGGGGAGGAAGGGTGGGCCGCGCAACTCGGCCCCGATGGTGCCCCGCAGCGGCTCATGCTGGCGAACCAGGCCCTCAGCGCCTCGGGCCTTGCGGCCAAGGGCGGCCACATCGTGGACCCCCGCACCGGCCGCCCCGCCGAAGGCCGCTGCCGCGCCTGGGCAATCGCCCCCACCGCTGCCCTCGCCGATGCGCTCTCAACCGCCTTCATGGTGATGAGCGACGCCGGAATCCGCGCCTGCTGCCGCCGCCTCGGCGTCTTCGCCCGCCTCCTCGACTCCCCAACGGCGGCCTGCAAGACGATGCCATAGAGGGAGCGGGCCGCGCCTCCGACCCCTCTCCCTTCCAGGGAGAGGGTAGGGTGAGGGTGGGGCTTTGGGACCGCGACGGGCGCCCAACCCTCCCCCATCCCCTCCCTGAGAGGGAGGGGGGTTGTAAAAAAGACACCCGCTGTCTTTTTCTCCGCGGCGCGGACGCTTATGGCCATAACCTATTGACATAAATCGACATCTGTCACAGATTAGAGTGGTGAGCTAGAAAAAGACAGCGGGTGTCTTTTTCGCTGGCTCACGTCGCGGCAGCACGGGCAGAGGCGATGAAGGCGCGAATCCTCGCGGCGTCCTTGACGCCCGGGGCGCTCTCGACGCCGCTCGAGACGTCCACGGCGTAGGGGCGGACGCGGCGGACGGCCTCGGCCACGTTGTCGGGCGTGAGGCCGCCGGCGAGGATGATGCGGCCGAGCGACGTGGCGCGGGCGGCGAGCTCCCAGTCGAGGGCCACGCCTGTGCCGCCGCGACGGCCCGCCACCTTCGCATCGAGAAGATAGGCAGCGGCGGGGTAGCCCTTCAGTTCCTCCAGGTCGGCCTCCTCGCCGATGCGGAAGGCCCGGATCACGCGCAGGCCGGCCACGGCCAGGTCGCGGGCCACCTTGGGCGGCTCGTCGCCGTGGAGTTGCACGATGCGGATGCCGAGGACTTCGCAGCGCCCGAGCATGCTCCCCAGCGATTCGTTGACGAAGAGCGCGACTGGCGTCACGAAGGGGGGCAGCTCAGCGACAATGGCCTGCGCCTGCGCCACGCTGACCTGCCGCGGGCTCTCGGCGAGCACCAGGCCGATGGCGTCGGCCCCCGCCTCGGTCGCAGCAACTGCGTCCTTCGGCCGCGTAATGCCGCAAATCTTCACGCGAACCATGGAGCAGTCCCAACTCACACTGGGGCCAAGGGTCGCGCGTGGGTCATCTCACGCGCGCTCACTGGACGCACCTGGGATGCCAGCAGCGTGGCCACCGAGACTGTCTGCCCGTCGAGCGTCATGAACTCGACCTCAAAGGCCTCGCCCCGCCGGTAGATGTGCACCACCGTGCCCACGTCGCCCGCCTCCAGTCCCTCTTCGGGGATGTCTGCGGTGAGGACGACTCGGTCGTGTTCCCTGATCATGGCGACCTCCTATGCCGGGAACGCCGTGATGAGGCGTGGCGCCGCAAGGCCCTCTTCGAGGATCCACACGGTTCGCACGGCCGGCCTCCTTCCGCTGGGCGTGTCGAGTGGACCCTCCACAGTATAGCGCGTCCCAAACGCGGATTCCACAACTCGGACGACAGGGCAGGTTGCGCCGTGCGCCCGAAGGGCATCGGCCAGCTCCTGCCAGCGTTCGGGGGAGAAGCCGAAGTTCTGGAAGAACGCTGCTTTGCTCCTGCCCTCCGGGTGGGTGGGGCAGAGCAGGTACTCCGTGATCTTCCTGCGCTCTACTCGGAGGTGTGTTGCCTTTGGGAGGCGCACCGTCGCTTCCCCCTCACCCTTTGGGCAACGCGCCCTCAAGCGCCATCACCAAACTCCTGAAGACCGCCCCGCGCTGCTCGTAGTTGTCGAACATGTCGTAGCTGGCGCAGGCGGGGGAGAGGAGGACGACGTCGCCCGGCGCCGCGAGGCAGCGGGCGGTGCGGACGGCTTCGGAGAGGTCGGCGACCCGGTGGACGGGCGTGGTGCCCGCGGCCTCGATGGCCTTGTGTATCTGGCCGGCCGTGGCGCCCAGGAGCACCGCCGCCTTGGCCCGCGCGGCCACGGCCTTGCCGAACTCGTCGAAGGGCAGGTGCTTGTCGTAGCCGCCCGCGATGAGGATGACCGGCTCCTCAAATGCCTGGACGCCCGCGATGGCGGCCTGGGGCGTCGTGGCCTTGGAATCGTTGTAGTAGTCCACGCCGTCGAGTGAGCGGACGAATTCCAGGCGATGCTCCAGGCCGCGGAAGTCGGCCATGCGCGGCCCGATGGCCTCGGCCGGCACGCCGCACAGCACGGCGGCGCCCGCGGCGGCCAGGGCGTTCCCCGCGTTGTGCTCGCCGCGGAGCACCAGGTCGCCCCGGCGAAAGAGCGGCACGGGCGCTGCCCCGTCGCGCCACAACGCTTGCTCGCCCTCCAGCCACGCGCCGCGCTCGACGGGGTGCTGGGTGCTGAAGAAGAGCTTGCGCCCCTTGCCCAAGGCTCCCCAGGTCGAGACCACCTCGCAGTCGGCGTTGAGGAGCGCCGCGTCCCTCTCGCGCTGGTGGAGCAGGATGGGCTGCTTGGCGCGGGCGTAGTTGGCCATCGTGCCGTGTCGGTCGAGGTGGTTGGGCCGCAGGTTGAGCACGAGGCTCACGGCGGGGCTGAGGCAGGTCCACTCGAGGCGTTCGAGCTGGAAGCTCGATAGCTCGAGCACCACGAGGTCGTCGGGGCGCAGGGCGTCGAGGTCCTCGAGCAGCGAGCGGCCTATGTTGCCGCCGAGCCATGCCCGCTGCGGCCCGGCCCCGAGCAGGTGGGCGGCAAGGGAGGCGGCGGTGGACTTGCCGTTGCTGCCCGTGACGCCGACGATGGGGGCGGGGCAGAGCTGGAAGAAGAGGTTGATCTCGGTTTCGAGCGCGACGCCGGCCGCGCGGGCCTTTGCCAGGAAGGGCGAGTCGTCACCCACCGCGGGATTCACGACCACCAGATCGGCGTCGGTGAAATCGCTCTCCACGTGCCCGCCGAGGTGGCAGGTGATGGGCAGGCCATCGAGCCTGGCCAGGGAGTCGGCCAGCGCGTCGGCACCCTTCAGGTCGGTGGCCGTCACGCGCGCGCCCTGTCGGGCGAGGAAGCGGGCGACGCCGACCCCTCCGCCGAAGAGTCCGATGCCCATCACGGTCACGCGTTTGCCTGCGAAGCCGCTTGCCTGCACTGCTGGGTCCACCTTCGTCGGGGATGCTCGTCGGGGCAACAGCGCAGTATAGCCGAAAGCGGCTAGCCGTCAACAGAACTTTTGCGCCTTGACACGGCCCGCCGCGCCGTCTATCCTTCCCGCTGTGCGGCGCGTGCTCTCGCCCCGTCCCGACAGGAGCATTTCCCATGGTCCGCATCGCCGAGCCCTTCCACGGCGCCATCCTGAACCACAGGCACGGCACGCCCGCCGAGGGCGGCCTCCGCATCGCCGTTCGCGGCGAGGCGCCCCTCCGCGACCGCGTGACCGTGAACGGCCAAACCGCCCGCCGCGCCGGCCAGGAGTTCACCGCCGACGTCGTCCTCCGCTCCCGCGAGACCGAAATCCTCGCCGCCTCCGAGGGCGTCGGCGGCCGCGCCGAGCACCGCATCCGCGTCCTCTGGGACCGCCACTCCCGCCCACGCTACCGCTTCTCGATTGACGACAACAGCTTCTTCCTCCGCGACGTGGCGGCCAAGGGCTACGCCTCGCTCTTCGACTGCTTCTACTTGGCCGGCCTCCAGCGCCTCAACAGGCTCTACGGCACCAAGTTCACCGTCAACATCTACTACACGACCGGCCCCGACTTCTCGCTCCCCCAGTTCCCCGACCGCTACCGCGGGGAGTGGGCCGACAACGCGCCTTGGCTCAAGCTCGCGTTCCATGCGTGGGCCAACGACCCCGACCGCCCCTACCAGCACGCCTCGGCGGAACAGCTCCTCGGCGACCTCGACCGCGTGGCCGCCGAAATCCACCGCTTCGCAGGCGAGGCCGCCTACGCGCCCCCCACCGTCATCCACTGGGGCATGGTCCAGCCCTCCGCTCTCAAGCCCCTCGCCACCCGCGGCGTCCGCGCGCTAAGCGGATACTTCTGCCCCGCCCCCTGGGGCTGGGACGTGAATTACCTCTTCGACGCCGCCCGCTCCGAGTATCTGAGCCGCCACGACGCCCTCTACGACTTCGAGTCGGGCATCGCCTTCTCGCGGGTGGACATCGTGTGCAACAACGTGCCCGTCGAGCGCATCGTGCCCACCCTGGCCCCGCTGGCCGACGACCCAAACACAGCGGAGATCATGGACCTGTTCACCCACGAACAGTACTTCTGGCCCTTCTACCACCACCACGTGCCCGACCATTTCGAGCGATTGGAGACGGCCATCCGCTGGGTCACGGAGCGCGGCCACCAGCCGGTGTTCCTCCACGAGGGCTTCCTCGGCGGCCCCGAGCCCGATTGACAGGGCCAGGCCGGGACCGCCCACAGAACGTGTCACGCGGGGATGGCCCGCAGCGAAAGACAGGATGAAACGTGGCCCCCGAAGCGAAGAATCCGAGCGCCGGAGGCGAAGCCGTAGGGCCATCGGACGAGTCGCTCGCCAGCCGGAGCCGGCACGGCGATGTGGCGGCGTTTGAGGTCCTGGTACGCCGCTACCAGGGGCGAGTGTACAGCTATGCGTTGCGCATGACAGGCGACGCCCACGAGGCGGAAGACCTAGCGCAGGAGACGCTTCTGCGCGTCTACAGGTCCCTCGGGCGCTTCGACACGCGACAGCCGTTCGCCGCCTGGGTCTTCGGCATCGCCGCTCACGTGTGCCGGGACTGGCTGCGGTGGCGCGGACGCCGCCGAGAGCAGGTGGTGGAGACCGTGGACGCGGTGCAGCAGGGCGCATCGCCCGCGGCCGAGGCCGCCGCCGCCGAGGAGCGCGAGCGGGTGGCGAAAGCCGTGCAGCGGCTGCCGCGGAAGTACCGCGAGGTGATCGTGCTGCACTATGTGGAGGAGATGGGCTATGAGCAGGTGGCCGCGGCCCTGGGCATTCGCCCCGACGCCGCGCGGCGACGCGCCCTCAGGGCGCGGACGATGCTGGAGCGCTACCTTGGCGGGAATGCACCATGAGCAGCCGTGAGTGCAAGGATACGCGAGCGCTCTTCCTCGACTTCGAAGAGGGGTGCCTCCCCGCCGAGGAGGCGGCCAAGGCGCGCTCGCACGTGGCGGCGTGCCCGGCGTGCGCCCAGGTCTGGGAGCGCTGGCAGGCGCAGGACCGCCGCCTGCGCACGGCCCTCGGGCCGGCGCCCGTCCCGCGCGACTTGGCGGGCGCGGTGATGGCACAGGTCCGTGGGCGCGCGGCGCAGCGGCATGCGCCAAGGCGGATGCCTCTGCTCCGCTGGGGCGTGGCCGCAGCGGTCGCGGCCGCTCTCCTGGTCCTCGGTGCGGTGCTGCTCCTGGGCAAACGCTACGAGCCTGTCGGCCAGGTGGCCGCGGTGCAGGGCCAGGTGCTGGCCCGCCAGCGCGGGGCGCGCTACCGGTCCCACCTGGAGGCAGGGGCAGCGCTCTACAACGGCGATGAGCTGGTGGCAGTCGCGGCCAGCAAGGCCGCACTGCGACTCTACGACGAGTCGCGCCTTGCCATCGAAGAGAACACCGAGGTGCAGTTGCACTGCGAAGCGGCCGGCGATGACGAGGACTGCTCCCTGGGCCTGCCCCACGTGTGCCTGCGTCAGGGCGAGGTGGAGTGCGAGCTTGCGAGCTTGCGCTACTTTCGCGCCATCGGCACCCCCCTGGGCACCGCCATCGCGCGCGGCACTAAGTTCCGCATGCGATACGTGGATGGCGAGCAGGTGTTCCTCGAAGTGCTGGAGGGCGAGGTGCTTTTCAGCTCCCCGGGCGGCCAGCTCGCCGTCCGGCCAGGCGCCGTGTGGGTCATCGAGGGCGCCAAGGGCGTCCCGCGCCGCCTGCCCGACACCGCCTGGAGGTAGCCAGCCAGGGAGGGAGGCCCCAACCCCGCTCTCAGCCGACCCCCACTTGCAGAAGAGCCGAGTTTGCGCTTGAATAAGCGCTGTGCCTCCCTGTTGACACGTGAGGATGTGGTAGTGCGGCAAGCTTGTCTGACGGCGTTGGCCGCGGCGCTCGCGGCCCCCCTGTTCCTGGGCTGCGACGACGGCGGCGGCCCGGATTACTCGTCGCCCAAGGCCACCTTCACCACGCTGCGCGAAGCCGCCAAGGCGGGCAACGACGCGGCGATGTTGGCCTGCTTCTCACAGGAGTGCCGCAGGAAGGCCGCTGAGGTGCAGAAGATGGTGGCCGCGCTGCCCAAGGCAAGCGCACAGGCTGCCAAGGCCCAGCAGCGGAGCATCATGCGAGAGCTCATGGCTCGCGCACGAAAGGCCAAGTGCGAGCTTGGAGCCGAGCAGATGCACGGCGACAAGGCCACGCTCGTGGTCGCCACAGACGGAGAGAGGGAGGTCATCGAGTTCATCAAGGAAGGGGAGAGCTGGAAGATCCATCCCCGCCAAGTCGCGGAGATGAACGTAGAAGAGGTCAGGAAGAGCATCGAGGAGGCCATGAAGGAGGGATCCCAGGATGCTGTCAAGAAAGGCCCCGAGCTCCCCAACACCCCGAAGTAGCCGACCCACGGGCGGGCCGGCTGGCCAGCCGACGAAGGCACAAGCGCTTCTCCTCGTGTTCCTCCTCTCGCCTGCCCTTGTCGCCGCGGCGACGGGCACGGCCATCGTGGTGGACCCGCGTCCCTTCCCCTCCGTCGAGGCCGCGGCGAGCGCCGAGGCCAAGGTCAATTGGCTGGATGGCGACCCCGCCGATGACCTCGCATGCACGCAAGCCTTTGCCGCGGTTGAACTTCAGCGTTACCTCCGCAAGGCCACCGGCCGCGCTGATGACTTCCCCATCCTCGCCGATCCCAAGGGGGGCACGGGCGACCGCATCGTTGTCGGCTCCGGGCAGCCCGACCCGAAGCTCGGCCCCGAGGGCTACCGTATCACGACCGCCCCCGCCGGCGACCGCAAGACTATCACCCTCGTCGGGAGCGGTCGCGTCGGCACCCTCTACGCCGCCTACCACCTGCTCTATCTCCTTGGCTGTCGGTGGCTTGCACCCGGCGAAGTCCACGAGGAAATCCCCTCCCTCAAGCTCGAACGCCTTCCCGACCTCGAGGCGACAGAGAAGCCGGCATTCGTCACCCGCGGCTTCCACGCGTGGGAGGACCGCGGGAACCCCGACTTCCTCCTCTGGATGGCCCGCAACCGGCTCAACTACTGGTGCGTCGAACAGGGCAACCACCCCCTCCTGCACAAGCTCGGCATACGCATGGCCGGCGGCGCCCACGACGCTCAGGCACTGTTCATAAGCCCCTCAGCAGCCTACCCTTATGACCATGTGCAGTTCGAGGGCGACGAGGCGAAGCCGAAGGACCCCTACCCCGCAGCCAGCAGGTTCGCGGGCGATGCCGACAAGGACGGCAAGCTCACCTACTTCGAGGCCCACCCCGAATGGTTCGCCCTGGAAGGCGGCAAACGTATCCCAGGCATCAAGGGCGAATTCGGCACCAACTTCTGCTCCTCCAATCCCTTTGCCGTCACTGAGTTCATGAAGAACTTCGTCGAGGCCATCGCTGGCGGCCGCTACCGCGACGCCCAGGTCATTCGCTTCTGGACCCTCGATGGCGGCAGGTGGTGCCAGTGCGACGCCTGCCAGGCCCTGGGCATCCCGACCGACCGCAACCTCTTGCTGGTCAACCGCTTACGCCACGAGGTCGCCACCGCTCGGCAGGCCGGCCGCATCCATCGCCCCATCGCCTTCGAGTTCCTCGCCTACGCCGATGTCCTCCGCCCCCCCACCAAGCCCCTCCCGCCTGACTTCGACCTCGACACCTGCTACGCAACCTACTACCCCATCGGGAGATGCTACGTTCACCGCCTCGCCGACCCCGCCTGCCCCACCAACGCCGCCTACATCAAGGCCCTCCGAGGTTGGGCTACCGAACCCGACCGCCACTTCAAGGGCCAGCTCTGCATTGGCGAGTACTACAATGTCTCCGGCTTCAAGTGCTTGCCAGTGTGCTACATGCACACTATGGCCCAGGACATTCCATTCTACCACAGCGTCGGCGCGCGCCGCTTCCACTACATGCACGTGACCACCGCCAACTGGGGCAATAAGGCCCTCACCAACTACCAGATGGCCCGCCAGTTGTGGGACGTAAGTGCCGATTGTGAAAGGCTTTGGGCCGACTATTTCGCCTGCCGCTACGGCCCCGCCGCCGCCACAATGCGGCGCTTCTACGAATCCCTCGAACAGATGCTCTGCAACGTCCGCGAACTCAAGTACGGCCTCCCCGGCCGCCTCAACAGCGGGGCCAAGGAGCTTTTCCCAAACCCCCATCTGCGTTTGCGTCGAGCCCCCGGCCTTGCCTGCGACGGCCCGACCCTTGAGGAGATCGTCGCGGCTGCCAAGACCTGCCGCGAACTGCTCACCAACGCCGCGGCCACCCCCGGCCTCCCCGACCACATCAAGGCCCGCATCGCAGAGGACGACCAGCTCTACACTTACGGCGAGCGAACCGTCCTCTACTACTGGCACTGCGCCCTCGCCTTCGAGGCCGCCCGCGCCGGCAAGCCCGACGCCGCCCGCCCCCATCTGCCTGAGGCCAAGCGTCTGGCCGAACTTCTGCGCGCCGACACCGCCTCGACCAAGCACTCCTCCTCCCACGCCAACGAGGCCAACGCCTTCACGGCCAGCCGCGCCGCCGGCGCCCTTGCCCACATCGAGAAGCTCCTCGCCCTCCCCGCCCCCTGATTGCACACGACGAGGTCCTGGTGTCGCAGCCCCTTCAGGGCTGAACGTACGCCGAACGCCGTTTCCCAGGGTGTTGCCCTGGCCTATGCGCCAGGATTTGGTGCCATACTCGCCGTGTGCTGTCACAGTTGGCTCTCCCTGCCTCTGGGGGTAGAATCAACAGCCTCGGGAACTGGGAGTTTCCGCGACACTTCAGCCGTCTGAAGTGCCCGCCCCCACCGACATCGTAGCGGTGGGGGCGTGCCAGCTCCTTGTCCCTTTGGTTGTACGGCGGCGCACTTGGGTCCCTTTGGTCCCTGAGGTCCCTTTCCTCTGTCCCTGTCTGCTCGATGCCAACCGGCCAGTTGACGCGGCGGGGCGTTTGGCGTATGCTCGTGGCATCGGATCACAGGCGCGCCCGTTGCCGGCAACGGGCTCCCGCCTGTGCCACCGGCACTTCTAAGGAGTCGGGCGATGAGGATGCGCGTGGGCGTGGTGTCGGCTCTTGTGGCGTTGGCCCTCGGGGCGCAGGCGCTGGCCGCGGGGAAGCTGGCCGTGGGCAACGGCATCTCGGCGGCCAAGGAGGCCAAGGCAGCGGGGGAGGAGGCGGCGAAGAAGGCCAAAGCCGGCCTCGGCGACGCCGCGGCCAAGCTGGTCCTCCTCCACTACAGCGAGGCGCTCATCGGCAAGGCGTTGGACGTTGTGGAGGGCGTGGCCGCAGTGTTCCCGAAGGAACTCATCTACGGGTGCGGGGCCTACGTGGCGCTCACGCAGGAAAGCAACAACGCAGCCGTGGCCGTGCTGGCCCTCGGGGGCGACGTGGCGGTGACGGCCGCCGTGGCCCCAACAGCAGGGAAACAGGACGACATCGAGTGCGGGAAGAAGATCGGCGAGGCGCTCAAGGCCGCCGCCACGGCCGGCCAGGGCAAGACCCTGCTCCTCTTCGGCGCCTGCCACATCCCGCGGAACGACCAGGTGGTGAAGGGCATCTGCGGCGTGCTCGGCGAGAGGTTCCCCATCGTGGGCGCCGCGGCGTGCCGCGACGACATCGTGGTGAAGGGCGAGCGGGTGAGGGGCTCAAACGTGGGCATCCTGCTCACCGGCCCCTTCGCTTGCGGCTTCGGGCTGAAGCACGACATGAGCGTCGAGGGCTTGATCAGCTCGGCGCGCGACGCCCTCAAGTCGGCCATCGGCGAGAAGAAGGACAAGGTGGCCCTGGTGCTCGTGTTCGACTGCGGCGGGCGCCGCGGCGCGATGTTGAAGAACAAGAACTTCGAGAAGGAGCTCGAGGCGATGAAGGAGGTGGCGGGCTCCGCCCCCATCTTCGGCTTCTACGGCAGCGGCGAGATGGGCTGCGCCGGCCCCGACGCTGCGCCCAAGGGCGTGGGCTTCCACATCGCCGCCTGCGCCATCACGACCGAATGACCGCCAACCTGTCGCCGATTGCGGGTGCGTGTCTGGCGAGGGGCAAGCCATCCCCCTCCGTTCGACCGGGCGCCTTACGGTTGCGGCGCGGCCCCCCCGTCGCTACGGGCCGGTGGTTCGGGGTGGCTATGGACTTGGTCTTTGGGGATGATCCCTTCTTTGACGAGGGCATCTGAGATCCGCTGGTGCTGCTCCTGCTCTGCCGCTCCGCTGGGACGCAAAGCGGCATCTGCGATGCCGCACTCCATATTCTTGCTCCTTCGCAGGGAGGGGATGGCTATGGAGTGCGGCGACGAAGTCGCCGCTTTGCTTGCCCCGCGAAGCGGAGGGTGGGGCGCTTCGCCCCCCGTAGGCGCCCACTACATCTTGCGGCTATCCTCGGCCTAGCCCCAACCCGCTGAGTCGCCTGACTCGCCTGAGTCGCCGGTTCCTGGGGGCAGGCGCCTGGATGGGCAATGTCGGCAGGCTCTTGTGGGAGACCTCCCGAACCCCATGTGCCCGCACGTTGCCGCACCGCCCAACTCATCACCAGCCTGCCCGAATCTGGCGATCCAGAGAGGGAACTGCCGCCCCCATCCTGCGCAGCACCCGAGCGACACGACGGGAGTTGCGTATGATGGCCCCAGGAGACCACAGCGTGTTGCCCAAACGCCATGAGAGGACAGGGGCCGTTTGTAGTGCGGGCTTCAGCCCGTATCCGCACGGCCTGAAGGCCGCACTACGGACCCAATCCCTCCTGTGGCCGCACCGGGACAACACGCCCTCCATGTCTTGTCGCCACCGTCGCTTGACAGCCCCTTGCCGCAGTAGTACCATCCTGGCAGAGGGATTGCGCGTTGAGGCCGGACGCAGCGCGTGGCACTTGCCGGAGGCTTCGCATGAGCGTCTCAACCTTCGAGGGCGTGATGCAGAACGGCGTGATTCGCCTCCACGAATGGCCCGCGCTAGGGTGCCAAGTTAGGGTGCCAACTCCCCCCTCAGGGTTTGGCACCCTAACCTGCGCCAGGTCAACCCCTGGCAACGCTGGCCACAGTCTGCCCAGAGTCAGCCAACTCCCTCCCCCTGGGTTTGGCCGACTCTGGGTGGCACGCACAGCCCACGCCCCCGACCCTGGCCCCTGCCCCTATGATGCACCGCGCCCCGGTCCCCCGGCCCGCCTCCCGCGCCCTCCGTGACCCCCGAAATGTCGTCACCAGTCACAAAACCCATAGCACTCGGCACCTATGCCTTCATAGTGTGCGTGGCACGAATGGCACAGTCTGCCAAGAGTCTGCCAACTCTCCCCCACTGGATTTGGCAGACTCTGCACGCTGTCAGCGGTGTGACAGGCAGCGTCGCCACCTGACCCTGGGAACCGAGCGAAATGTCACGCTGCTTCGTAAGTACCGTGCGCGTCAGCCGTTACGTCTCCGTGCTGTGCCTGGCACCGCAGCTGCCGCAGCTGGCAGCTCGCTCACGTCGCGCCGCAGGCGACGGATAATTGATATTTGAAGATTTGACACCGCCTGCACAGAGTGCTCAGGATCTAGTTTTGAGATAGTTTCTAAGGGGCGCACTGCTGAGAAGCAACCCCCGCAGAGATGGCCCACCTCCGCCCCCGCCCCTCTTGACACCCCCGCCCCGACGGCATACAATCAGCCCAGCTTGAGGAAAGGGCCATGCGTCGGCACATGGGCCCGCACCCAGAAAGGGGGGTGAGAACGCATCTCGACGCCTGACGTCGCGCCACAGGCGACGGATAATTGATATTGCCGCTTCAGGGTTCTTTGTGGGTAGCCCCCAGGGGTTGTGGTGACGGGGTTCACGTCGCTGGGACCGGATAGAGGTTGAGGCCGCCGCAGTGGAAGTAGATGGCCGTCTGGTAGTGCTCGCGGTTG
>Ga0194112_10007555_pt1 | contig 14128 bp, 9 predicted proteins | sample TA2MahC400mmetaG_FD_146191 | JGI IMG/M metagenome (GOLD analysis project Ga0194112, IMG submission 146191) | Freshwater microbial communities from Lake Tanganyika, Tanzania - TA2015016 Mahale Deep Cast 400m | ecosystem: Environmental > Aquatic > Freshwater > Lake | place: Tanzania: Lake...
CCTTGACGGGGGAGGCCAGGTGGGGGTGAAAGCGGTGCTCTCAATTATGTTCACCCTCCCCTAACCCCTCCCGTCGAGGGAGGGGAATTGACAAAAGACACTTAACTTGATGCGCATGGCATTGATACTGAATCTTCCCCTACAAGAACTACTCTTAGCCAGGAAGATTTTTTTCAACTTCTTAGGCAATCTATGGAACCTGAGCTTGTGGACTTTGCACGTAGTATCATTGAAGATATGGAAAATCGTGGCTGTGTTATTGATTGGAAACAGGCAAGTTACGTTGTGAAATTGCCCGACCCGGGAGAAAGTGGGCGAAAACTAACATTATTTGTCGTAACCAAAGATGGTATGGTATATATTGGATGGCTAGCGCAACAACTAAGCGCTTTAGGATTGCCTGAACAGATTAGTTTTGATTTCGCGAGACATTCAGCGCAATTATTCGGTGAAGCGCCTACAGATTATTGGTCAAGTAATGTTGAATTGAAAAAAGTTCAGCAACGATACAGTGATTTTGCTCGTTTGGTTCAAGAAACTATTGATAGCATCAGAAATGCATCTGACGAAATTAAAGAGAAAGGCGCATAACAACAGATTGTTAAGTACCTAAAAAGAAAAGTTTGGTTACGAAGGAGGCGCAAATAACATGAGCGAAATCTATGGATGGACCGGTAAAATACTTCGAGTTAATCTGTCGTCGGGTGAAACATCGACTATTGACACCATGAACTACGTACCCGCTTTCTTAGGTGGTGTTGGAATTGCGTCTCGGATTGCCTGGGAGGAACTCGCTGTGGGCGTGGATGCTTTTGACCCAGAGAACCTACTGTTTATTATGGTGGGGCCGTTGACGGGAACGTTGGCTTCAGGCGCAGGACGTGTTGAAGTATCAGGCATTGCGCCACAGCAACATCCATCAGTATTCTCCCGTTCGGGTATGGGAGGCCATTGGGGCGCTGAGTTGAAATACGCCGGCTACGATGGCATCATCGTTGATGGTAAGTCAGAAAAACCCGTTTACTTGTGGATAGACGATGGGAAGGTAGAGATACTTGATGCCCAAAATCTCTGGGGTAGAGGCGCTTATGGAACGACAACGGCTCTAAGGGCGATTCACGGCCGTGAGACAAGGGTTATCTCTTGCGGTCAGGCGGGAGAACGTCGTTGTAGGATTGCGGTGATACAGACTGAAACAGGCAACGCCGCTGGGCAAGGTGGCTACGGCGCAGTGATGGGCGCGAAGAATCTTAAAGCCATCGCTGTGAGAGGAACGAAGGGTGTCAAGATAGTCAGGCCTGAGGAGTTCTTTGATTTATGCGTGCACGCCAGTCATGAGGGTCAAACTCCCGGGAGCTTTGAAATCAACGCTGACAGAAAAGGCGTACAGACAGATAGGGCGGGAGATAGATTCCGCCTGCGCAAATGTGGCTTCTGTTTGACACCTTGTGTCCACCAGATTTATCAAAATGTGCAATCGACGGATGGCTTAAGCGCACCCAGTGTAGCGCGACAATGTTGGGGATATATGGGCGTTTCCTCAAGGGTGGACAAGGTGGCCAGAGCCATGACGAGTGATTATGGCTTAAACGGCTGGGAGATAACATACGGAATCATCCCATGGCTGCAAATGTGCAAGCAGCATGGTTTGATTGACCAGATAGATGGTATAGATATCCCCGTACCCAATAAACCGTTAGAGTATCTGGGAGATACTGCGCCTTACTCCTCGGAATTCATCCATACGTTAGTGCGCAAGATAGCTTTCCGCGAAGATGAACTGGGCGATGCCCTGGCTGACGGCGCCTGCTATGCCGCTGATAAACTATTCGGTGGCGCAGGAATTGAACTTTTAGACCGCATCTACCCACGCCATTGTGGTCAGACCGAGCATTGGGGCGGACACTGGGGGCCAGGTGGAACAGTGTACTGGCCGTGGTGGTTGCCACCAATTCTACAGTGGTGCGTCGATACCAGAGACCCAGCCAGCGATTCGACCCATCAGTGGACAGAGCATGTGCAGTTTTATCTGCCTGTAAGTGGGCCGCGCCGGGGGCCTTTCCCACTGGAGAAAGCGCGAGCTGTCTGCGCTAAGGTGTACGGCAATCCGGACGTGTGCGACCCGGCGTATGAATATGAGCCTCCGGAGCTCAAAGCTATACCAGCAATATGGCACAGCCATCGTGCCATGATTTTAGATTCATTGATTCTGTGCGACTATGAGAACACCCGCGTCTTCAGCATGTTGAGCGAAGATGGCGCTGCCGATACAGCCTTGATGTCCAGGCTCTTCTCTGCTGTTACGGGTTACGACATGAGCGAAAATCAGCTTGACCGCGCCGGAGAGCGAATCTGGAACCAGCTTCGGGCCATCGATGTGCGAAACTTTGGCCGCAATCGCGCCATTGACGAGTCTACTATTGACGGATTTATGTATCCTGGCAAGGACGATGGCGTCATGTTGGACCGTGAGAAGTTTCTTAAACTGCTTGACAAGTATTATGAACTTAGCGGCTGGAAGCTCACTAACGGTTGTCCCACACGCGCTAAGTTGGAGGAATTGGGTCTCGCCGACGTTGCCGACGAGTTAGAACTTGCGGGGAAACTCGGTTAGCATGGGCATGTTTCAGAAAATAGTCCCCTTATTAAAGGGGGTAGGGGGTTGTCATTTTAATACGTGATGCGTGAAACGTGATGCGTGATAGTCTTTTATCACGTTTCACGTTTCACATTTCACTTTGTCAACTAATTTTTGAGAAAATTTGAAACATGCCTCCAACTGCTTTGATAGTCACTTTAAAACGACGGAGCCAATTGCGGATTATCCCGTTGTAGTTGATACGCCCAGTCAAAAGTCACGGAAGTATCGGAAATCTTTGTGACTCGGATTTTAGCATAATTTCCGTCAGGAGTATATAACGCGTATATATGCCCTTCTATTAGTTCCACGAACAGGGTTGTGAACCCTTTCTCCGGCGAAGCATCTAAATCATCCATAGTCTTGTGAAAGCCCATATCCTGAATCAGTGTGTCATTATCAGAATTAAGATACGGGATATTCACTTCTTCGTCGAAAGCAAAATAGATGTCCGTTTCCGGCGCATTCCATGCGGTCGTGCCTTTCTGTATTTTGGATAAATCACATCCACTACGCCCCGGATATAAAGATGCATCCCATAAAGTGAAATTAAACCCTTCCGGTCTTGGTGTATCCTGTACGGTCTCAGCGCTCAAATCGCTGGCATTTCCTTGATTATCGACAGCCACGATAGCATAGTAATATGTTTCTCCGTTGCGCACATCACGGTCAATATATTCTGTTGTAGCTCGCGGCACCTCGCCAATTAAATCATAATTTTCAAACTCTTCTTGGCTGCGCCAGATTTGATAGCTTAATATATTGTTAATGCCACTGTCCAGCCAGTGTAGAGTCACCTTTTTATCGCCCGTAATACTATACACTCCGACAGGAGCCGGAGGCATTGGGTTATTCGTAGGTCTATTATCGCGTGGTGGCACAACTTCGCCAAAATGTTGAATCACGATAATTATATCTAAAGCATCAACAATACCGTCACCATTGACATCCCATGGCGCATTCAGGTATTCCTCTAAATTTGGCGCGGTCTGTATCTCATCTGAATTATCAGTAATAGAACCACCTAAAGGATTCTGTGATTCCCCACATGCAGCGAAATATACCATCATCGGTATAAACAGAATTGTATATGTCAGCGCGAGAAGAAAAATTCGACGGGGTAGATTGCGTGTGTGTGTATGACGTTTCATAATCATATCCTCCTTACTTTTATTCGACTTGTTACAAATATTAAGAGCAATTTCTATGCCAAAATCAAAGTTGCAGCATAATCCTAACTTAATAAGGATAAGATAAAGCAGCATTTGAATAAAATGTGGTAGGATAACACAATTCAGTATCAAAAATGTTACAAATACACTTGGTGTTTTAGAAAAACCGTTTAGTTTTACCTGGATTTGTGCTACAATCCCGGCAACCTTTTTAGTAAAAAAGGTTGCCAACCAACCGACTAAAATAATCAGAGGAGGGTCTAAGATGTACATTCAAGACCTATTAAGCTGGTCTCAGTTCAACGATGAGAACTTGAGCTTTTTTAAGGCGATTGGTATTGATTACCTCTGCCTGGACATTCGCAGCATCCAGAAGGTGGATGGTATATTTGACTTTAGAGAAGGACAGGATAGTACCGATTTTTTCAAAGCCGCAAAGGCAAAGGTGGAATCACAAGGGCTGGTACTGCACAGCATTTTTATGGCAGGCTGGGAGGAAATCTCATTAGCGCAACCGGACCGAGACGAGAAAATAAAAGCCTGGTGTACAATGCTGAAGAGCATTGGCGCGGCTGGCATTCCGGTGTTAGGTTACAACTTTAAGCCGATGGGAAATTTTCGGACGACTTCGACAAAAGGTCGAGGCGGCGCCATGTATAGCACGTTCGATTACGATGAATTTTCGCAGAACCGCCCGAAGCCGCACATCCCCGGAATTTCTGAAGAGGAGATGTGGACAAATTTAGCATACTTCCTTGAACGGGTGATTCCGGTTGCGGAAATAGCGGGTGTCAAGATGGCTCTACATCCCGACGACCCACCAATCCCTGAACCGTTAGCGGGAGTGGCACAAATAGCGTCAACTTTAGACCAGTTTCGGCGAATCTTCAATCATGTGCCTTCTCAGTCCAACGGCATGTTGTTCTGCCAGGGGTGCGTCTCCGAGATGGGCGTCAACGTTTACGATGCTATTAGGGAAATGGGTGCCAAAGGAAAGATTATCTATGTTCACTTCCGCAACGTTCGTGGCGTCCTGCCAGGTTTCCAGGAGGTTTTTATTGATGAGGGCGATGTAGATATGTATAAAGCGATGACAATCTATCAAGATGTGGGTTTTCAAGGACCGTTTATGATGGACCACACGCCGCAGCTTACACAGTCAAAAGCAGGTTCGGCAGGATGGGCATACGCGACTGGATATATCCGTGGTTTAATCCAGTCAGTGTATCGTTAAAAAAAGTTGCGGCAAGAAACCGAGTTTCTCCGAGAAACTCGGTTTCTGTGGTTAAAGTGTGGTTACTTTTTTCCTCTTATTTCTTATGATGGAACTTTTCTTTCTTAAAGAAAAGTTTGCTTACCTTACAACAAAATGCCTGCGAATTTGCTTTCGTTGTCCGTTAAGCGCTGCTTCGATAATAACGTCTGGTCTATCAAAGGAAATGAAGGCATGTCCAGCAAAAGTTCCATCGGGTTCTACTTTTGCTTCCTCGCCTTGAATTTTTACCGTTGCGCCTTTTTCAACAACTCCGCGCACCAAAATCAAAATCGGTCCGTTCACTACTTCTGTTTCTGCCGGTGGTGTAGTTTTCACCAATAGCAGAGGGTGTTTGCCGATTGCGATGATTTCCTGCGCTAAAACTTCTCGAGCTTCTCTCAACCTTTGAGGGGTAGTTTCGTATTCCGTAAAAGAACGGACGATGGAACGACAAATTTCATCGCTTCGTTGCTTTTCATTGATGAAATCTGCACCCCAGCCCAAGTCTTTTTTTACCTTCGTGGTTTTTTCCGCCAAAAGCCGGAAATATTCATAATCCTGAAGCCCCTCGCGCGATGCTTCCCAGCGCATTGAATTCATTGGGCCATCGTTTCCCGGATAGATGATAAATCTGTCGCCGGGCGGTAAATCCTCTCCGACATCTTTAAATGGGTTTTCCGTCCAGCGGTTTAGCCCCCAATGAAGGTAGCCTTCAAGCTGATACTTCCAATTCAACCAGAAAAGGATTCTGGTTTTGATTAAAGCAAAATCAATGAAGCGGTTTGGAAATGCGCCATAAGGATGGCAGCAGGTGTAAAACCAAAGCTCCGTCCCGGTTTTACGCTGTGCTTCGTATTCATCATACCAATTCATCAAATGGCTTAATTTTGGCACCCAAACATCCAAATAGTTGCCGAAACCGGTTGTTTCAATAGCCTCAATTATTTTTAAATGTGGCGCATGCTGGTGGACAAAATCTGCGGCTTTGCAGTAGGATTCGAGCTTATAAATGGTTGGTTCGTCGGAAATATGAACCATCGCCTTTTTATGCCAGCCGCGTTCCATAAGATGTTTGTCAAGGTTTGTCAACATTGCTGCCAAACCTTCTTCGGGCGGCAGGCTTACTGTTTCACCTGTCTCTTGTTCCTTGACGGAGATGTTGTTCAAAACCAATTCCCTGGAAGTCCACCAGTTATGCCCCGACTCCTGGACAGTGTGTGCTACTGCTGGAAATTCTATCCTATCGCAGGCATTCGCTTGCTCAAAAAATTCTACCCATTTATCCAGGCTGGCATAATCAATTTCCAGCGTACCATCTTTTTTTCGCTCAATCGGCGAAGGAAAAGGAGTTTCCACAACATTCTGGCGATGTTCCGCCATGTTTTTCGCGTATTGTGCCAGGATTTCCCAATATTCTTCCGACCACATCTCTACATGGTGAAATTTGGCGATGATATTTGGGTCAAACCATAACGTGACCAAAAGATGCCATTCGTCTGGAAGCGCAAAAGGATGGACGTTCAGTGAAATATCCAGCGTTTTTTTTCCACAAGATGTAGACACTGTTGCTTTTCCTCTGTATTTTCCAGCGGGTGCATCCTTAGGTACAAAAATTGTCAACCATACAGGCTGAGTTTTTTCCGCATCTATAGTAATGCTTCGTTCATCAATGAGTGGGTCTGGAAAATCCGCAGGCGCCTTTCGCAGCAGCTCGCTATCGGGCGTGTGATAAGTATTTTTCGTCAACGGAACGTATCCCACAAAATTCCAACTTACGTGTTTTTGCGGCAGAATGTAACCTGATTCGTGGGTGAGGGAACTCAATTGTACGGTTACGTTTTCTAACTTTTTCTGCGTTGTGATAGCAAATTGTCCTGCTTGATATTCATTCCCCGCGCAACTAATTTCTATACATTTAATCTCTCTAAAGGGAGTGTCTTTGAAAATTTTTACTAATGGGTCTTCTGCCCATAGTTGAAATGCAGCATCATCTAAGGTTGAGTTGAATAATACTGCGGGCAGAAAAGGTAATAAGATAAGCATGTTTTAAATCTCCTTAGTCAAGCTCTCAATTTTATTACTTTTTTCCTCTTATTTCTTTTGATCAAACTTTTCTTTCTGAAAGAAAAATTTGGTTACTGATTATAGCACAGATTTTACTTTGACCCAAAAGAAAAATGAATTTTGAAAACGGAGATGATACTGATGACCAAAATGGATACGAAAACATCAAAAAATGATATGACGCTATGGTATCAGCAGCCGGCAACAAGTTGGCGGGATGGTCTTCCTATCGGTAATGGACGCATCGGCGCAATGACGCTGGGCGGTGTAGAGAGTGACCGCATTACCCTCAATCATGGTCGGCTCTGGCGAGAAAAGAAGCTTCGTGGTCGTGAGAATCCAAATGTTGCCCACAACCTTCCTGCCATCCGCAAGTTGTTCTTTGATGGAAAAATTATCAAGGGCAGCGAAGCTGCAAATCAACTGTTAGGAACCCAGGGCATTGCTTCTCCAGACCCCTATCAGCCGGTCGGTGACCTTAACATCAATTTTCCTGACCATACACAAGCCACTGACTATTGTCGCAAGTTGGATATCTCCGCCGGTATCGTGCGTGTGAGCTATCGCCACGAGGGTGTAACTTACACACGAGAGATGTTCGCCTCAAACAGCGATGGTGTCCTCGTCGTTCGCCTTTCGTCCGACAGCCGCTCAAAAATTACTTGTTCGGTTAATCTCGCGCGTATATCCGACCCCGGATGCACGATTACTCCTTGGGCTGAAGGAAATCGCATCGGTTTTGTTGGAGAGTTCGAAGAAGGTATTCAGTTCGCAACGGCTGCGGCAATTTTGACTGAAGGAGGCAGCACTCAGCGCATCCAGAACAAAAACGCCGCCAATATTGCTATTGAAGATGCCGACGAGGTACTTGTCCTTCTCAGCATTGCTACAGTTCATGAGACCGATAATCCTAAGGTGTCGTGTGTATCCCAGCTTGATAAAGTGTGTCAGAAGCCCGATTTCTTGGCGATGGTCAAATCACACGTCGATGAACATCAGCGATTCTTCAACCGCGTACAATTTTCTTTACAAGCCGATGCTAAAACCAGCATCCCCACCGACCAGCGGCTTGAACAGTTCAAAGCGGGCCAACCTGACCTCGGCCTTGTAACCTTATACTTTCACTATGGTCGCTATATTTTGATTAGTTGTTCCCGCCCGGACGGTTTGCCCGCTAACCTTCAGGGAATATGGAACGAAGAATTACTACCGCCGTGGAGCAGCGATTATCACCATGATTGTAATATCCAAATGTGTTACTGGCCCGCCGAGGTCTGTAACTTGTCAGAGTGCGCGGAACCACTTTTTGAGTATATAGAGCGCTTGCTACCGGCTGCACGTACGGCTGCTATGAACCTCTACGGTTGTCGTGGTGTATTCATCCCCATTACCGGCGACCCAGCGGGAAAGTGCCTGAAGACTGAACCGGGATGGGACGAGTGGACTGGCGCCGCGGGATGGCTGGCGCAACATTACTGGTGGCACTACGAGTTTACCGGCGACAAGGAGTTTCTACGGACGCGTGCGTACCCACTGTTCAAAGAGGTCGCTCTGTTTTATCAGGACTACCTTGTTGCTGACCCACGCACCGATAGCTCTCATCGGGGCCGGCTTGTCACTGTTCCTTCTCAGTCGCCTGAGAATCAATTCCAGGGAGGCATAGGGCCCGTATCGCTGTGTATTGGCGCAACAATGGACTTTGAGATAATTTACGATGTTTTCACCCATCTGCTTGCAGCCAGTAAGATTTTAGACGTTGATGCCGAACAACGTAAGGATTGGCAGGAGGTTCTGGATAATATTCCACCCCTTCAGATAGGCAAGCACGGCCAGTTGCAGGAATGGCTCGAAGACTACGATGAAGTCGAACCGAATCATCGTCATTTCTCGCACCTATTCGCGCTTTTCCCAGGCGACCAAATCACGTTGGAAGATACACCGAAGTTGGCTAACGCGGCCCGCGTTTCATTGGAGCGACGTATGAAGGGTTACACTGGCTGGGGCGGCAGCCGTTCATGGGCTGTCGCTCTTTGGGTACGTCTGTGCGAAGGCGACATGGCAGAAGAGCAACTACGGCATTTGATAGCCGATTTCACAACAAGTAGTTTACTTGCTCTGTGCGGGCGTGTCATCCAGCTCGACGGCAACCTCGGCGGCAGCGCGGCAGTGGCTGAGATGCTTTTACAAAGCCATGCGGGAGAAATTAAACTACTGCCAGCGCTTCCAAAAGCCTGGGCTGACGGTTATGTTAAAGGTTTGCGTGCGCGCGGTGGGTTTGAAGTCGATATCGCCTGGAAGGACGGCAAACTGACTTCAGCTACCATCCGCTCAAAGCTGGGCGGCGTATGTAAAGTCCGCAGCCGCACGGAAGTTACGGTGAAATCCGCCGACGGCGTCGTCAATGTGAATACTCCGGAAAAATCGGTTATCGTGTTCGATACCAGGGCTGATGGAAACTATGTTCTTACGGCACGACAGTAGTGCACGGTTTTGGCAGTTAATATAGTGATGTTTCAAATTTTCTCAAAAATTAGTTGACTATACGCATTACATATTACGCCTCACGCTTCACACCCAATGTTTCCTTAAAGTGTAAACAACATGCCTGTGTCCCAGTTTGATAGCGCGCAAGTCTGAAACTGCCAGAACTACGGTGGTGCTGAAGTATAGAACCCGGAAAGCGGTGAATTGCATCTCTTATATTGCCAAGAATTCTCAGTCTCCATAAAATGTGCAATATCCGTAATTCGAGAAAAGCGTCAATTTTCCTATTTTTTCGCCTGGGCACACTAATCCCTTATGGTTGTCTTAAACAAATGTTAAATTGTCTTTCTTATGATTTTGGTCTTGACTTTTTCTTAAAAAAATTGTATTATGTTGTTAATAAACTTCACAATATTGTATGAAGATGATAATGTTGTATCTATTACCTCTCTCGCGGATAACGTTTTAAAATTCATAAATGGTGAACCATATTGTACCATTGCAAAAGAGTATGATTTGAACCAGATTAACGTGTCAACCTATTTTTGAACCATCCCGATAATGATCGCCAAAATCAGATTCAGGAAGTGATTAAGATGTTTACAAATGCTAAACAGCAAAGTATCTTTGCAATATTGTTCATTATCTTAATTTGCGCCCCCTTTCTAACAGCTAATCACCGATTGAAACAGCCATTCGCTTGGATGGAAGTACACGCAGACCAAGGTTTTGATCCAATTCAATCAGGCCAATGTGTGATGCCTTTAGGAGTAACACAATTTCTAAGTAGTGCCTTGCATTTTTTCATCATGAGTGATTCTGCTATTGCCCAAGTCGAAGACGAATCAACTCAGAAACCTCAGATAAACCAACAAGCAAGCATGCTAGCACGAAAGCGAGTTCGAGACTTTAATAGCCTTAGTTGGCTTGGAGCAAGCCTTTTGGCGTTGTTTCTTTACTTTCTTATGATGTTGCTTGTGCCCCGCCGCATTCCGTCGAGTTGGAAGTGGGTTCTTTCGCCACTAATATCGTCCCTGCTGATAGCGAGCATAGCTGCCTGGTATGAGAATGAACAATTAACCCGCTATTGTGGAGAAGAGAGTGGTTGGCGGTTAGATACCTTCTTGAAGGTATTTCTCATAAACTGGATTATTGTTTTCCTCATTTTCTTAGTTTGGGCGATTGTAAACTACGTCCGACAGGGTAACAGATCGAAAGCTCTTAAAACTCAATGAGATTTTGGTTAAGGAGGTGTCAATTATGTACGCCGTTATTGCTGTTGGTGGGACAGGGAAACGCGTCGCTTTGCTTTACTTGAAACTCGTTAATACCCTGCGCCCAAGTAACGTTCGATTACCCGGTAGCAATGTTTTCGTCATTGATATGGAACCAGAACCTAATACTCCTGACGGCCAAATCAATGATGAGTTGGTGAGAGAAGGTGTCCCGAGAAGTCACTTCATTTCACCTGTGCGTGAGGAGGCAATGGTAAATCGAGTTATTACCCTCTCCGAGTACATGGGCTTTGGTCAAGGTGATGATGTTCTGCCGGTGGCGCAAACGCTTTTCAATAGAAACCAGCTAAACGTTTTCATAATTAAGGGAATGAATTGTGAGCCCACAGTTGGCGCCGCAGTAGCTGCTCGAAGATTCAGCACTATAACAACCCAAGAGGCAGAGATCCAGAACTTAGCAGACAATCTTGCACCCTTTGACCAGATTCTTGTTGTGGGCTCTATTATTGGCGGCACAGGCGCAGGTGTAACCCCTCAATTAGTTGATTGGATTCACAATAGAATCCCAGGTAAGCCTATTTACGGACTTCTTTATCTTCGATGGATAACAATTGGGGAGGGCGCTCCTGACGAGCCGAGTGACGTGAAAATAGCAGGGAACGCAAAAGCTTGGCTCAACTACCTACTTGAACACCACCCAGATAATCCATATAGAGCAAGGCGTGAGCTTTTTCGCCACTATGTCCTCATCGGCGCGCCTCCTGAAATGAGGTTAAGCGAAGCCGGTTCTAACTCGCATCATCCATTACATTTGTTGGGGGCTGTTTATTTATTGCGGTTCGACCAATACGTTCAGACAGCGACCGGGGCGACCGGCCCTCATTACCTTGAGTTGAGCGGAGGATTTAGACCAAGCGACATTCAAATGGGAAACGATACAATGGAAAGGGCTGTCATACGTGAGAAACTACTTGCTGCTATTCTCAATGAGTTCCAAGAACAGCAGCCTGATGAAGCCCTGAGTTCGTTTACTTTGTTCATGCGTGAAAAACTTGCTTGGCGCCCATTTATTGATACATTGGAGAGAATCGCTGCTAAGTGGGGTCGTCGTAAACATGTCAGCCAAGATTGGAGAGCTATTTGCAAAGTTTTTGATAGCGAACGAAGAAATGCTGAGAATCGCATTGAAGAGTTGAAAAAGCTTACGAGCACAATGGAAGGCACCAGCGTTATATTTGACTTTAACTGGAATCATTTGTTGGAGCAATCTGATGCAAAACTGGCTGACGCACGAGCTATGGTTAAAAGGGATCTAAAGGAAGTACCAGTTGCGTTCCCAGGTCATTCCGAAGCATTAACCGGTGTGGCTAACAGGTTTATAGAGCAATTGCGCACAATACTGCGTAGCCTTTAATTTCATAAGGGGGTTTTTATGGCAGTCGTTTTTCTCCCAGGTATGGTTGTTCAGCCGGGGGGAGGTGAAGGCTCCCCCGTAAAAAGGCTCACTTACGAGCAGCTAAAAGCATTACCCAATGTTATAGGTGGGGGCGATATTATTGCGCGCACTCCCGACCCGCAAGCTCGTCGATATGAATTTAAACACCTTCTATTGGAAGGCAAGATTAGTAGCCTATTACAATTTAGGGCGCTCGTTGAGGGACTCATTTATGGTCACGCCCGCCTGAAGCTGTATGACCTGCGAGTTTTCAACATGGCGGTACCAGACCACCTCCGCTACCTGGGTGTTCTCCTGAACCAGCAGGGACGAGTTCTTGGTGGTACTGACCCGGACATCTTGCTTTTCAGTGCGGCTGATGTAGTTGTTGGTGATATTAATGCATTGGAAGGAGAAAACACTGCAACACGAGATACTGATGTTGGTATTCGAGCGCGGGAACTTTTAAGAGGATTCAAGGAAAAGCTCAGTTCGCAAGGATTGTGGCAGCCTGGGCAAATACTGTGGATGGAACTGCTCGACCGTCTCTTCTTTGCTGATTCTCATATAACTGAGGTGAATCTTGAGAACCTGCGAATCGGATGGAAGCAGGTCGGGCCGATTACGTTGCGCACAAGTGTTGCCGCCGATCGAGAGAATTATAAGTCCTTTTATTTTCCTGTTTACGAGGAGGATTATCGACGCAAATCACTTATTGCCCTTTCAGGAGATGTAACGCCAATTGATAACGCATTGCGACTAACTGTTAGTGGGCACCCTGCTGGCGAGATACTGATGCCGAGTCCTATTGGCGACCAGGATATTCTCTCATTGGGAGCAGGAAATATAGAGCCGCAAGAGGTGCCAGAGGAAGTGCGGATTCATATCAACTATGAACAACTCCGGCATCATATTCAGAATATTGTGAATCCACTTCTTCAAAGAAGCGCGCGGGCGTCATATCATATTGCTCGTGAATCTCCTTTCTCTTATCCTGATGTTATTCGCATCCCCGTCCAGTATGATGGATTCATAGCAATTGAGGGATTCAAGGGGCACACCACTGGGTGTTTCGGCGAACGTTTCATTGAGCGCATGCGAGGGAAAGGAGTTCTCGACCCGCCTTCGCTTCCTGATGGAAACGTTCCTCCTTGCCTTATTGAGAGTGGAGATAATCGCTACTTTGTTGATGCACAGCAAGAGGAACCTGTCTATTATGTCGAATCTTATGGTGGCACACAAGTTGAGGAACTCACCCTACTCGGTTACATACTTTGGTGCATATTCGACAAACGTGCAACAGTGACTGACGACTACTTGGTGATGATGGCTGAAAGGCAGATTCTTCGCTTCACTGGACTACGGTTTGAACCGAGTACGAGGGTACAAATCGAGTGGCCTAACTTCCGCGATAAAGCAGCGACCCTTCAGCGCTTTGCAGGTGTTTTAGAAAAGGGCGATGTCCCAGTCCTGTTTCGCGAGGTAAGTGAGCAGTGGCTTAAGGAATACGAAGAAGAAATTGTTCCGCAAACATCAAGCCCTTCTCTTATTGAGATTGGGCCATCATATAAATGGTATGTCGATAATTTCTAAGGCGGGAGGTGTGAAATGAACACGATATGCAAAACTTGTAATTTTGATTTAAAGGAACTTCTTGCAAAGCTCGACCTCAGTGGCCGACACCACTCAATCTACTGTCCAGTCTGTGGTACTAAGGTAATCGAAAATGTGGAACTTCCGGACGTGTTTTATGATGAGAAAGAGGGCACATTCATTATATGGGATTTGCAGATGCGGCGTCTGTCTGGCCTGTTTAGCAAATCACAGCGCGTTGGTTCACTGAAC
>Ga0194112_10007571_pt1 | contig 14111 bp, 14 predicted proteins | sample TA2MahC400mmetaG_FD_146191 | JGI IMG/M metagenome (GOLD analysis project Ga0194112, IMG submission 146191) | Freshwater microbial communities from Lake Tanganyika, Tanzania - TA2015016 Mahale Deep Cast 400m | ecosystem: Environmental > Aquatic > Freshwater > Lake | place: Tanzania: Lake...
AGCAGGGTAAAAGAATACCGGCGCTGTTCAGAAACCGGATGCTTTGCCCACGATGTGGAAAGCCGATGTCTGTTTTGCTGCGGAAGAAAGGTAGCGACCAGGTATACTATTACTGCCGGGCGCATTACTGTTCGTGGTTGAAAGATCCCTGCACCTACAGTCGGTTTGTTCCGGGAACCTGGGACGACGAGATATGGGAAGAAATCTGCACTATGCTGAGTAGTGACAATTGGCTAGAGCAGCAACTGGTGACGGAGTTGTCTCAAAGTGCCGACTTAGAAAAGCTGATTAGAATAGAGCAATTGAAGATAAGTCAGGCAAAACTCCGAATTAGAAAGGTACAGGAAGGCTGGGAGAAGGGTTTCTATACGTCTGAAGAAGTCCAGACAAAGCTTGCCGAACACCGTGAAGCCATTGGCAGGGCGAAATCTGAAATTAGCAGGCTTCGTGAGCAAATGTCAGCCAGGGGTCTCAACATTTTCGAGGCCGAGCTGCTGCGGCAGGAACTCATGGAACTCCGTGACCGGAATCTGCGAGAGTCGACCTTCGAAGATAGGGCAGACCTGGTTGCCAAACTCGGAATCAGGATTCTGCCATCAGAAGATCTGAAATCAAGGAAGATATCTTGCCGGTTGAACCTTGCTAAAGAAAACAACGAGAGGGAGCAGGCCGGTTTCGCAAAAGTGACCTTTGGTGGAGCTGGGGGGATTCGAACCCCCTACCTTTTGACTGCCAGTCAAACGTTCTCCCAATTGAACTACAGCCCCGTGTTTACGAGTATAATTTATCACAAAGCCGGTCGGATGGCAACTCTGGTCTGCCTGTTCCCTCTATCCGGTTTCTATGCCGGGGCGATTGTATTTGACAGGCAAATCGGCTACAATCACAGATAAATATTTATCCTTTCCGGCAAGAGGTGAGAGAAAAGATGAAGAGGATTATATCTTTAACTCTGGTCGTTCTGTTAATGGCGCTGGCGGCCGTTTCCTGCGCGGAGAAAGCGCCGGCACCGGAAACGACAACGGCGGCGAAACCCAGGACCTACTCATCACCACCGCAGATGACTATTGATACCAGCAAGCAGTATAAGGCGACTATTGAGACGGAGAAGGGGAAGTTGGTGCTGGAGCTATTCGCCAGGGATGTGCCGGTGACGGTGAATAACTTCGTCTTTCTGGCCCGTGAGGGGTTTTATGATGGCTCCACTTTCCATCGGGTAATACCGGGCTTCATGGCGCAGGGCGGCGACCCTACTGGCACCGGCATGGGTACCGCCGGTTACCGCTTTGATGACGAGTTTACCGGGCACAAGCATGAGGCCGGGGTGCTCTCCATGGCCAATTCCGGGCCAAACACCAATAGTGCCCAGTTCTTCATCACCTTCACGCCGCAACATGGACTTGATGGCAAACACACCGTCTTCGGCCAGTTGATTGAGGGTATGGATGTCCTGCAGAAGCTAACGCCGAGGGACCCGAGCCAGAACCCGCAATTTGAAGGCGATAAGATACTGCGGATAACCATTGAGGAGAGTTAATCAGATTGGTGCCCCGAGCATTCTGAGCAGGCCGCGCAGCCCCCAGTAGCCGGCGTAGGCCACGGTCATGCCTTTGATTATCTTGCCTATGCATGTGATGAGGATATATTTCTTGGCCCCGAAGCGCAACGCCCCGGCGGCCAGGGCCGCGGGGTAGAAGAAGGGGTTAAGTATCGCGGCCAGCACGAAGAGAATCAGCCAGCCCCGCCGCTCCATCAGGTTCATCAGTCTTTCGTAGGCGGTATGAAGCTTGCCGTGGGTGCGGTAATATAAGGCGGAACCGCCACCATAGCCGGTCATATAGATGGTCAGCGCGCCGATGGTTTCCCCCAGACCATTGGCAATGCCGACCAGCCAGGTGTACTCCATTACCCGGCCCAGGGCGAAGACAACTGCCAGCATGGGCACCGGGACGATAATAGTTGCCCCGCCAAGAATACTGATAAGGAAGGCGCCCATGTACCCATAGGCCCCTAGAGCCCGCACCCACTCCCAGTAGTAGATGACGGCCGCCGCCATGAGAAGAGTGGCTACGATACCGAAAATGCCCAGAGCATAAGCCGCCTTGGTAGAGGCCTTCTGAGGTTCCTCTTTGGACATGTCGCCCTATTTTACATTAACTTTTGCCCTATGGCAAACTCTGGTATCTAAGGTAATATTTGCCTTGGTTGTTCTTTCGCTCACCCCCCTGTGTCCCCCTCTCAAACAGATTTGTTCGTTTGCGCTCCATTCTTAATAATGTTTGAGAGGGGGAAAGAGGTAGAGAGGGGTCAGGGGTGAGGCGTCAACTGCCAACCAAATGTAAATAAATCCGTATCTAAGCGACTGCCTTGGCTGAAGCCTTGGCAGCAGCCCTGACGGTGAAGGTCAAGTCTCCGTCGCCAAGGTCAACTTTTACTTTATCGCCTTCTTTATACTCTCCCCTGAGCAGCCTGGTGGACAGCGGGTTTTCCACGTAGCGTTCAATAACCCGCCGCAAAGGGCGGGCACCGAAGACCGGGTCGTAGCCCTCCCTGGCCAGCCATGATTTTGCCTTCTCTGTGAGCTCAATGTCCAGCTTCCGCTCTGTCAGGCGCTTCTGCAGGTCTTTGACCATAAGGTCGACGATGCTCCTCAGCTGCGCCTCGGTGAGCTCGTGGAAGACGATGATTTCATCAAGCCGGTTGAGAAATTCGGGGCGGAAGGTCTTTTTAACCTCGGCCATCACCTTTTCCTTCATCGTCTCGTAGCGCTGCTTCTCTGTCCCGGCATCTTTCCTGCTGGGAGCGAAGCCGAGCCCTGACTCGCGCCGTATCAGCTCAACGCCGGCGTTGCTGGTCATGATGATGACGCAGTTCTTGAAGTCCACCGTCCGGCCGTGACCATCGGTGAGGCGGCCGTCATCCAGAAGCTGGAGAAGGGAGTTAAAAACTTCAGGGTGTGCCTTCTCAATTTCGTCCAGGAGGATAACGCGGTAAGGTCGTCGGCGCACGGCCTCGGTGAGCTGGCCGCCCTCGTCATAGCCGACATAGCCCGGCGGTGCCCCGATGAGGCGGGACACGGTATGGCGCTCCTGATACTCGGACATATCCAGGCGCACCATGGCGTTCTCATCATCAAAGAGGAACCAGGCCAGGGTGCGGGCCAGTTCCGTCTTGCCGACGCCGGTCGGGCCGAGGAAGACGAAGCTGCCGATGGGCCGCCTGGGGTCTTTCAGGCCGGCGCGACTGCGCCGGATGGCTTCGGAGACGGCGGTGACTGCCTCCTCCTGGTTGATTAACCGCTCGTGGATTCTGTCCTCCATGTGCAGCAGTTTCTCCGCTTCGCCCTCAAGCATCTGGAAGACGGGGATGCCGGTCCAGCTGGAGATGAGCTGGGCAATGTGCTCCTCATTCACTGTCCCGCTGATTTTCTCCTGCTTGAGCCACTGGCTCTTGGCTTTATTATATTCACCTTCCAGCTTGAGCCTTTCCGTCCTGAGCTTGGCTGCCTGCGGGTAGTCCTGCCGCTGCGAGGCAGCCTCCTCCTCGTTGGTCAGCTGTTTTAACCGCTGCTCCAGCGCCCGGATTTCCGGGGTGGCGCTCTCGGTGTCAATGCGTATCTTACTCGCCGCCTCGTCAATGAGGTCGATGGCCTTGTCCGGCAGGTGCCGGTCTGATATATAGCGCTGGCTGAGGCGCGCCGCGGCCTCAAGGGCCTCATCGGAGATTTTAATCTTGTGGTGCGCTTCATACCTGGGCCTCAAACCCTTCAATATCTCTATGGTGGCGTCCACCGTTGGTTCCTCAAGATATACTGGCTGCAAACGCCGCTCCAGCGCCTTGTCTTTCTCAATGAACTTGCGGTACTCGTCATTGGTAGTGGCGCCGACGCACTGCAGTTCGCCGTGGGCCAGTGCCGGCTTGAGCATGTTGCTGGCGTCAATGGCGCCCTCGGCGGCGCCGGCACCGACCACGGTATGAATCTCATCAATGAATAGAATAATCTCACTCTTGGACTGACGGACCTCGTCCATCACCGCCTTGAGGCGCTCTTCAAACTCGCCGCGGAACTTGCTGCCTGCCACCAGGGCCCCCATATCAAGCGCCACCACGCGCCGTCCTTTTAGTGAATCGGGGACATCATCGGCGGCGATTTTCTGGGCCAGCCCCTCGGCGATGGCAGTCTTGCCCACGCCGGCCTCACCGACGATAACCGGGTTGTTCTTGGTGCGGCGGGTGAGTATCTGCATGACCCTCTTGATTTCAGCCTCGCGACCAATGACCGGGTCCAGTTTTCCCTGGCGGGCGAACTCGGTGAGGTCGCGCCCGTACTTCTGTAAAGACCGGTAGCGGCTCTCCGCACGACTATCAGTAACCCGGTGCCCGCCGCGTACTTTCTCCAGCACACCGTATACTTTTTCCTGGTCAATGCCGAAATTTTTCAGGATAGAGGCGGCCTGGCCACCTTCCGCGGTAATGGCGATGAGCAGGTGCTCGGTGCTGATGTACTCGTCTTTCAGCCGGTTCGCCTCCTCGTCAGCCAGCTTGAGTAGCTGGGCGATGCGCGGCGTGGCGTATATCTGTCCCAGGGCATAGGTAACCTGGGGCACCTTTGCCAGCGCCGATTCCACGGCCTGTCTCACCGTGGCGGCATCTATTTTAAGTTCATTTAGAATATCGCCAATCAGTCCTCTCTCCTGCTGGAGCAGTGCCAGCAGAACATGCTCCACGTCCCATTGATTATGTTTATACTGGCGAACAAGCTCCTGCGAAGCCGCCAGAGCCTCCTGCGCCAGCTCGGTAAATCTCTCCTGCTTCATTGCTTACTCACCTTCCAGTCTTTTTACTTCAGATTCCAGTTTGGCCATTTCATTCTGCATCTCGCCCATCCGCTGCATCAGGCGCAGGATGACCTCCACGCCGGCCAGGTTCACTCCCATGTCCTCCACCAGTGTCTTGACCCGGCGCAGCAGGTCTATATCCTTATCCGAGTAAAGCCGGATGTTGCCCTGCGAGCGTTTCGGCTCAATCAGGCCGATTCTCTCATAGTAGCGCAGCGTATAGGTCTCCGTGTCGAGAATCCTGGCGGCAACACTGATGACATATCTCGGTTCTTCGTTTTGAGCCATGCAAATTCACCTCCTGTCAACGGCGCAGTTCATTCAGCTGCTTGAAGAGTGCCTTCTCCTTTTCCGATAGCTTTGTGGGCAGGACCACGTTCACCCTGGCGAACATGTCACCGCGGGAGGAATCACCGAGGTGGGGCATGCCCTGCCCGGCAAGTCGGAAGGAGCGGCCATTCTGTGTTTCCGGGGGTATCTTCAGCGCCACCTTGCCTTTCAGGGTCGGCACCGGCACCTCCCCACCCAGCATGGCCACGGTAAGCGGTACCGGTACTTCAACGTAAAGGTCGTCATTGCGGCGCTCAAACTGGCGATGCGGCTTCACCGATACCACCAGATAAAGGTCGCCGCTGGCGCCGCCGTTGTAGCCGGGCGCTCCTTTGCCGGCGATGCGCACCCGCGAGCCAGTCCTGACACCGGCCGGTATCTTGACCTCAAGTCGCTTCAGGCGGGGCACCATGCCGGCACCCTGGCAGGTGGCGCAGGGCACGTTCTGAATCAGGCCGGAGCCCTTGCAGGCAAGGCAGGGCTCTTCCGATTGCAGGCTGATGGTGCGGGTTGTGCCGCTAAACGCCTCTTCAAGGGTCACTGCCACCGGTGCCTCAAGGCTCCGACCACGCATCGGCCGACTGCGCCGCGTATAGGTGCGGGCGCGTCCCCCGCCGAAAAGTAAATCATCAAACAGGCTGCCCATGTCCTCACCTTCAAAGTGGAAGCCGGTGGCGCCGCCAGCGTCAGCAAAGCCCCGGAAAGACGCCTGCTGTTGCCTCGCCTTCTCAATCTGCTCGGCGTACTGCCACTGGTCGCCGTACTTGTCATATTTCTGGCGATTTTCCTTGCTGGAGAGGACCTCATGCGCCTCGTTGATTTCCTTGAACCTGGCCTCGGCGGACTTGTCGCCGGGGTTAACGTCCGGATGGTACTGGCGCGCCAGCTTACGGTACGCCTGTTTTATCTCCTGCTCGCTGGCGTCCCGCTTTACCCCCAATAATGCATAATAATCTTTCTTGGCCATGGCTGAATCATACCTTTAAATATATTATATAATAGTCAGTAAATAAAATCAATAATAATTAATAAACAAAGTTAATAAACTAATATTAATAATGTGAGGCGGGAATGCCTGTTGCGTGTGTGCTGGGAAAATGAGCGGTGGTCAGGACCGCGCGGCCTGAGCGAAGATATGCAGGAACTGGCTCAGGATGCGGGCCGTTGCCCCCCAGATTACCCGGTTCTGATAATTATATTGATATACCGTAATCGTGTTGCCGCCCCTGACTTCCTCGCGTGAGGTCTCTTTATTCATCAGTTCCAGAACCGGGGCTTCAATTATCTCCTCAGTCTCCCTCCCGTCCACCTTGAATTCATAAGGCCAGGATATATATGCTAGGAACGGTGTGATGAGGTAATTGGTCTTGACGCTGACCACGTCGTCCAGCTCGCCCAGAACCTCAACGTCCTCGGGTTTCAGGTTGATTTCCTCGGTACTCTCGCGCAGAGCGGTGTCAAGCAGCGTTTTATCCCTTGCTTCATGCCTGCCGCCGGGAAACGATATCTCCCCCTTGTGCTTTTCCACCCACTCCGTGCGCTTGATGAACAGGATGTAATATTGCCCGTCTTTCTCATAGATAGGCACTAAAACCGCGGCCGGTATTTGCTCCGGCTCAACGATGCGCTGTTTTTCTCTTTGCGCCAGTATCTGTTTTAATTTTGCCTTCATTTATTATTTATATTAACCGCAATCCGACCATCAAGACAAATTATCTTATATTGAGCTATACTACTAGCCAGATAAAATGCAAAGCGGCTTCCATTTAATCAAGACCGGTGATAGCGCCCGGGCGGGGGAACTGATAACTCCCCATGGCACGGTACCGACGCCTGTTTTCCTGCCGGTGGGCAGCCAGGGCACGGTCAAAACGCTGACCCCGGAAGAGGTGAAGGAAATCGGCTACGGCATGGTGCTGGCCAATACCTACCACCTTTACCTGAGGCCGGGCATTGAGTTGGTGGCGAAGCTAGGTGGTTTACATAAATTCATGGCCTGGGACGGTGCCATCCTGACCGACAGCGGCGGCTACCAGGTATTCAGCCTTTCCCCGCTGTGTCAGGTCGGTGAAGAAGGGGTGAAATTCCGCTCCCACATTGACGGTAGCGAGCATTTTTTAACTCCCGAACTGACCATTGAGCACCAGGAAAAGCTGGGGGCGGATATCATCATGGTGCTGGACGTGTGTCCGGCGTACGACGATAGCTTTGAGAAAGTGCAGCGGGCCACTGAACTCACCCACCGCTGGGCGGAGCGGTGCCGAAAAGCGCATAAAAGTAAAAATCAGGCACTGTTTGCCATCGTGCAGGGCGGAGTCTCCACCGAGCTCAGGCAGCGGTCGGTGGCGTGCCTCACGGCCATGGACTTTGACGGCTATGCCATCGGGGGCCTGAGCATCGGCGAGCCGAAGCAGGTGACTTTTGAAATAGCGGCGCAGACGGCAGCACGGCTGCCCGCAGACAAACCGAGGTATCTCATGGGCGTGGGCGCTCCGGAGGACATCGTTGAGGGAGTGGTGCGGGGCATTGATATTTTTGATAGTGCTCTGCCCACCAGAGTTGCCCGCAACGGTGCCCTTTTCACCTGGGAGGGGCGGCGCAATATCTTGAATGCCGCCTACCGCCGCATGGATAAGCCCATCGTTGCCGACTGCGATTGCTATACCTGCCGCACCTTTTCCGCTGCCTACCTGCATCACCTTTTCAAAGGCGAGGAGCTGCTGGCCTACCGGCTGGCAACGATTCACAACCTGCACTTCATTGCCGACTTGATGGCGAAAGTGCGAAATGCGATAATTGATGACACCTTGGATGGCTTCCGGGAAGAATTCTGGTCGCGCTACCAGCCCACGGATGAAAAAACACGGGTCAGCCAGAAGTATAAGTGGCTGAAAGCAAAAAGAGGTGAACTTGACAGCGGAAGTGTGTCAACCTAATATAACTGTGGCAGATGCTTGTCTGAAAAGACCAAAATAAAAAAGGGAGGAAAACTAAATCTATGGACGAAAAGCAGATGGAACAGATGGCCAAGGAGATTCTCCAGGCGCAGAAGGCGCAAAAGCCGATTGTCAATCTCACTGACCGATTTCCTGACGTAACCGTTGCCGAAGCCTACGCTATCCAGATGAAGCTGGTTCAGTTGAGGCTGAAGAGCGGTGAGAAGATTGTGGGACGTAAAATCGGGCTATGCGCCAAAGCCAATCAGATTATGTTTGGCGTTGATGAGCCGATTTACGGGCACATCTTCAATACCATGGTCATCCCCGAGGGCGAGCCGGTCTCGCTCAGTAAACTGGCCAAGCCGGTGATTGAGGCTGAAATCTGTTTTGTTATGAAGGAAGAATTGAAAGGCCCGGGCGTGGATGTCGCCAAGGCTCTGGCGGCGACCGCTGGCGTATTGCCTGCCTTTGAAATCGCCGGCAACCGCTATAAGGAGCAGAGGAAGAAGGCACCGGATGGGATTTCCGATGATTCCGGGGCCTGTGGGGTGGTGCTCGGCGGACAGCTGACGCCAGTTAACGGCATTGACCTGCGGCTTATCGGCATGGTGCTGGACAAGGACGGTGAGATAATCGCCACCGGTGCCGGCGCTGCGGTGCTGGGCAACCCGGCCCAGGCGGTCGCCAGCCTGGCCAACAAGCTGGCCGAGTATGATATGAGCATCGGCAAGGGCGAATTCATCATCTCCGGCTCACTGCACGCCGCATTTTTCGTGGAAAAACCATGCAGCTACCGCGCCTTATTTGACCGCCTTGGCTCGGTAACCGTGCGTTTCGTGAGTTAGCCAAGCTCAGCAGCGTTCCTATTAAGCAATACCGTCGGGCCAGCGTGAAAACGCTGGCCCGTTGTGTAATACGTAGACATTGATTTTCCCTGAAACGGAAAAGAGGAGGACAAGATGGTCAGCAAGAGGACGCAAGAGCTGCTGGCTCTGGACCTTAAGTACCTGGTACACGGCTTCGCCGTGGTGGGCAGCGAGGATGTTTGGCCGATTATTGAGAGGGCGGAGGGGGTGAAGTGCTGGGACACGGAAGGCGACTTCTATTATGATGCGGCCTCGCAGCAGACGAGCAATACCCTGGGACACGGTCAGAAGGAGATTATTGATGCCATCTGCGAGCAGGCACGCAAGCTGCAGTTTGCCCACCTGCTGGCCCGGCAGTCAAACGTGCCCATCATTGAATATGCCGCCGAGCTGGCCAAGGTGGTGCCGGCGGGAATGGCCCATTTCTTCTTCACCAATGGCGGCACGGAGGCGGTGGAAACATCCTTCAAGCTAGCCAGGCTCTACTGGCATGTTCATGGAAAGCCAAAATATAAAATCATCAGCCTGCAGGACGGTTTCCATGGCGCCGGCATGGGTTCGGCGGCGGCCACGCGTGCCGGCAGCGGCGCCTTCTGGACCGGATATGCTCCCCTCGCCGCCGGATTCATTCAGGCACCCACTTTCTACTGTAACCGCTGTGCCTTCAATCTGAAATACCCGTCCTGCGATATTATCTGCGCTCGCTACGTGGAAAAAGTTATCAGGGCGGAAGGAGCGGACAGCGTTGCTGCCTATATCGCCGAGCCGGTCATGGGGGCGGCGGGCAACGTGGCCCCGCCACCCGAATATTTCCCCATCGTGCGGCAGATATGCAGCCAGCACGATGTGTTCATGATTGCCGATGAAGTGCAGACCGGCTTCGGCAGGACGGGCAAGCTGTGGGGCCAGGAGCACTGGCCGGTGAGCTGGGATATCATGACCACCGCCAAGGCAATCAACGGCTGCTACATACCCTTCGGCGCCACGCTGCTCAGCGACCGTGTTTTTGAGGGGCTGAAAGGCACCATGCTCTGGCACGGCTTCACCCAGCACGGCAACCCCATATGCGCCGCTGCCGCCAGCGCCGCGCTCAAGATTATCTTCCGGGATAAAATGGTGGAGAATGCGGAGAAGGTGGGCAGCTATGTCTTGGAGCGCCTTAACCGTGAATTTAAAAAGCTGCCCATCGTCAGCGATTGCAGCGGCCTGGGCCTGATGCTCGGCATAGAGCTGGTCAGGGACAAAAAATCGATGACGCCGTTTGATACTGAGACGACGAGGAAATGGCTGCGGGGGGTGCTTAAAAGGGGACTGAACGCCCGCATGGCGCTGGCCCGGGACTACTCCAGGTTGCGTTTCAATCCGCCCATCATCACCACCCCAAAAGAGGCGGACGAGATGCTGGATATACTTTACACCTCGCTGGCAGAACTGAAATAGCCGAAGGGGGTAAAAACAATGGAAAGTCAGGTGAAACTGAACGAGGAGCGTCTGGAACTGGTGGAAAAATTCAAGAAGCAGCTGCCTGATGTTTATGCTGGTCTCCACGGCCTGATTGACACAGCTTACAAAGATGGAGCGCTGAGCGTCAAGGTCAAGCGGTTGATGTCACTGGCCATTGCACTGGGGGTGGGGTGCACCAACTGCGTCCTTGCCCAGTCAAAGCATGCCCAGAATGCTGGCGCCACGAAAGAGGAATTTCTGGAAACGGTCGGGGTGGCGGTGGCCATGCGTGGTAGCACCGGGGCCGCCGAGTCAATGAGAGTAATCAAGCTGCTGGATGAGCTGGGCATGCTCTAGGCGGTGTTGCGCTTTATCCATGCCAGATAGTCCGGGTTGCCGCTGGTAATCAGGACGACGATATATCTGGCCTCTTCCAGGCACCCATCTCAGACGATGGCCAGCATTTTGTCCACCGCTGCCTTGGCTTTAATTCCAATATTCTCGGAGACGGTCACCTGCGGCCGCATCTCTTCCAGCGACCAGAGGACTTTCTCCAGTGTGATGAGCTTCATGTTGGGGCAGATTGCCTGCTCCGAGACCGGGATGAATTTCTTGCCCGGGTTTTCCTTTTTCAGCCGGTGGATGATGCCGATTTCGGTGCCGACAATCATCTCCTGAACGTCATTCCTCTGTGCGTACCTTATCATGCCGCCGGTGCTCATGACCTCGTCGGCCACGGCGATGACATCAGGGCGGCACTCGGGGTGCACTACCACTTTCGCCCGGGGGTTCTCCTTTTTAAGCTGAATGATGTCCTGAGACTGAATGCGGACATGGGTCGGGCAGTAGCCCGGCCATAGGTGGAACTTCTTGTTTACCTTGGTTGATACGTAGTGCCCGAGATACTGGTCGGGCACGAAAAGTATCTCATCGTTGTCAATGCTCTCCGCCACCTTGATGGCATTGGCCGAGGTGCAGCAGATATCGGACTCGGCCTTGACTGCCGCCGTGGAGTTGATATAGCAGACCACGGTAGCCTTGGGCAGCTCTTTTTTCTTCCGCCTTAGCTGTTCGGCGGTAATCATGTTGGCCATCGGGCAGCCGGCGTGGCGGTCGGGAAGGAGAACAGTTGCCTTCGGACAGATGATAGCCGCGGTCTCCGCCATGAAATGCACGCCGCAGAACACAATGACATCAGCCTTCACTCTGGCCGCGTTCTGGCTCAGGCCGAGCGAATCGCCCACGAAGTCGGCGATACCTTGAATCTCACCGAGCTGGTAGTTGTGGACCAGGATGACGGCATTTTTTGCTTTCTTCAGCTCTAGAATTTTAGCTGCCAACGATGCCCTGTCGTCGCTCATGGCTGTTCTCCAATTAATACTTCATCTCCCGGCCTGACTTTCCCTCCCCGCAAAACCCGGGCAAAGACGCCTTCCTCAGGCATGATGCACTGGCCGACCTGACGGCGGATGGCACAGGCGGTGTGGCATTCTTTGCCTATCTGGGAGATTTCAAGCAGAGCTTCATCGCCTATGGCCAGCCTGGTGCCCAGCGGCAGCCGGTGCAGGTCTATCCCCTCCACGGTGATATTCTCGGCGAAGTCCCCGGGGCCCAGCTCCAGACCCAGGCCGCGCATCTTGCCAATGCTGGCGACGGTGAGCAGGCTTACCTGACGGTTGGGCATGCCGCCAGCGTGGGCGTCACCAATCAGCCCATGCTCCTCTTTAAGCAGGCCTTCGGCAACCGCCTGTTTCTTGGTACCTTTTTTCTGGCTGGTGCAGACAGCGACTACCTTAGCCATTACTGACCAGCTCCTTTACCGGCCCGGGGGTTTTCCATTTGCCTGATGATACTATTGTACCACCACCCAATACTATATCGCCATCATAGAAAACGACGGCCTGGCCCGGCGTGATGGCCGGCTGGGACTTTTTGAATTTTACATAAACAAGGTTTTTTTCAACGGGGGTAATGGTGACATTGGCCTCGGCGTGACGGTATCTTATCCTGGCTCTGGCTGATATCGCCCCGGTCGGCGGTTCAATGGCTATCCAGTTCATCTCAGAGGCAACCAGCTCATCACTCAGGACTTTCTCTTTGCCGCCGACAATGACGGCGTTGCGTTCCGGCTCCAGGGCGGTTACATACAGCGGTTGGCTGGCAGCGATGCCCAATCCCCGGCGCTGACCGATGGTATAGTTCATGATTCCCCGGTGGCTGCCCAGCCGGTTGCCGCGCTCGTCAAGTATGAGTCCCGGGCGGAACGCCTGCGGGATAAAATCTTTAAGGAATTCCGCGTAATTGTTGTCCGGGATGAAGCAGATGTCCTGGCTTTCCGGTCGGCTGCTTATCGGGAGATTCTTCTCTCTGGCGATGGCCCTCACCTCTTCTTTGGTGAAGCTGCCGACCGGGAACAAAGCATGTTCTAACTGCTCCTGAGTCAAGGCATACAGGAAGTAGGACTGGTCCTTTTTCGTATCCAGGCCTTTCTTGAGCAGGATTCTGCCGGTTATCTCGTTGCTTTCTATTCTGGCGTGATGGCCGGTGGCGAGATAGCCGGCGCCGAGCGACCTGGCCTGGCCAAAAAGGGCGTCAAATTTGATGTAGCGGTTGCACCATACGCAGGGGTTTGGCGTTCTGCCCATGCCGTATTCCTCACAGAAAGGGGCAATGACTTTATCGTAAAAAATAGCCTTCAGGTCCACAGTATAATGGCGGATACCGATTTTATCGGCGACGTGTCTGGCGGCGGCAACGGAACCGGACAAATCCGCTTCACTTTCAGGACGTACCAGCATGGTAACGCCGATGATGTCAAAGCCTTTTTCTTTGAGCAGGGCGGCGGCCACGGAGGAGTCAACCCCGCCGCTCATGGCCACAGCTATATTTGCCATCTTTCCTTACCTGGCGAAGAGATTATCCAGCCTTGTAATTGTAGCAGCGAATCGTCTGGAGACTTGGGTTAGCTCATTTTCCGCTTATAGCGCCGCGCGATGTCAATGGCAATGCCCACGACTTCAACCGCGGTGTCGCCAACGGCGACGGAAAGCGGCTCCTTGCCCCAGCCTTCGCCTTCGTAAGAGAGCTTTGGCACGCCGCCGGAACTGTCCACCAGTTGCTTAATCTTCCAGGGCATGGAGCTCCGGTCCCTGGCCATCACCTCCGCTGGCTCATGGGTGCGGTCTATCCAGCCAAAGAGATAGCCTTTCTCCGCGCAGTACTGCTTCATAATCGCAATCACATCAGCATCGCACTTGAAATTTATGCCGGCGTTTATGGCGGGGTCATACTTTCTCATTTCAATTATCAGGCGGGCCATGTGGTCGGAGCCACCCCACGCCGGCAGGCCGGAGGCATGGGGCAGCCCTCGCACCACCGTTATCCGGCCGTCAATGGCGGCGACATCTTTGCCCGTCTTAGCTTTTGGCAAAGCATAGACCAGGTTGACCCTGACTTCGGGCATAAGCAGCGCGAACTCGGCGCTTTCCTGGAGCCTGTTCATTGCCTGGGCCAGGTTGCCCAGTATCATTTCCTTCTGCTGATTAATATTCAAAGCTTATCCTCCCAGCGTGCTGAAGTAGGCTGCCCAGAACGGGTCCACCTTCACCGGCTTCAGCGCTTCCTTTTTACCATTTCTGCGAACGAAGACCCTGTCCTTCGCCGTCACCTCGCCGATTTCCCAGGCAGCGATGTTT
>Ga0194112_10007585_pt1 | contig 14097 bp, 9 predicted proteins | sample TA2MahC400mmetaG_FD_146191 | JGI IMG/M metagenome (GOLD analysis project Ga0194112, IMG submission 146191) | Freshwater microbial communities from Lake Tanganyika, Tanzania - TA2015016 Mahale Deep Cast 400m | ecosystem: Environmental > Aquatic > Freshwater > Lake | place: Tanzania: Lake...
GCATCAACAAGATGTTCCACCTGAAGGCGGGTGTTCATCTCCATGAACCAGAACCGGTCGGGGCGCAGGCCGTCGCTGCCGTCCACGATGAACTCGATCGTGCCGGCACCGGAATAGCCGATCGCCTCGGCCGCGCGCACGGCGGCATCGCCCATGGCGGCCCGCATCTCGGGCGTCATGCCCGGCGCCGGAGCTTCCTCGATGACCTTCTGGTGGCGGCGCTGCAGCGAACAGTCGCGTTCGAACAGATGCACGGCGCGCGTGCCGTCGCCAAAGACCTGAACCTCGATATGCCGGGGCCGGAGGACGTATTTCTCGATCAGCACGTCGGGGTTGCCAAAGGCGTTCTGCGCCTCGGAACGGGCCGAGCGGAGGGCATCGGCGAAAGCGTCCGGATCATCGACACGGCGCATCCCCTTGCCGCCGCCGCCCGCCACCGCCTTGATCAGCACGGGATAACCGATGGCCGCAGCCTCGGACGCAAGACGCACGGGGTCCTGATCGGCGCCATGATAGCCGGGCACGACCGGCACTCCTGCCTTGTCCATCAACGCCTTGGCAGCATCCTTGAGGCCCATGGCACGGATCGCCCGGGCCGAGGGGCCGATGAAGATCAGGCCCGCCGCCTCGACCGCATCGACGAAGTCAGGGTTTTCGGACAGGAATCCATAACCCGGGTGGATCGCCTGCGCGCCGGTCGCGCGTGCCGCGGCAATGATGGCATCGCCCCGCAGATAGCTGTCGGCCGGAGCGGACCCGCCCAGATGCACCGCCTGATCGGCCATCGCCACATGACGCGCGCCGCGGTCGGCATCGGAATACACCGCCACGGTGGCCACGCCCATGCGCCGGCAGCTGTCGATCACACGACAGGCGATCTCGCCGCGGTTCGCGATCAGGATCTTGTCGAACATGGAAGCCCTTTCCTTGGGCCGCAGGTGCCGGACGTCATGCGCCCCCAAGCTCCCGCAGGACATTTCTGCACAAAAGGTGAAGGCACAGCCACCTGTCGTATGATGCGACCGGCCCACCGATCCGATGCGCAACGGCCGGGATGAACCATGAACGGAAGCCGGCCGCTCTCCTGCGTCCGATGATCTGGGCCAAGGGCACCCGCCATGATCCCGCTCACATCCGGAACAGGCCGAACCGGGTCGGCTCGATGGGCGCGTTGAGCGAAGCGCGCAGCGACAAGGCCAGCACCTCGCGCGTCTTGCGGGGATCGATGATCCCGTCGTCCCAGAGCCGTGCGGAGGCATACAGCGGATGGGACTGGCGCTCGAACATCTCGATCGTGGGGCGCTTGAACTCGGCCTCCTCCTCTGGCAGCCAGCTGCCGCCCGCACGTTCGATCCCCTCGCGGCGGACGGTGGCCAGCACGCCCGCCGCCTGTTCGCCCCCCATCACGCTGATGCGGCTGTTGGGCCAGGTCCACAGGAAGCGGGGCGAGTAGGCGCGTCCCGCCATCCCGTAGTTGCCCGCGCCAAAGCTGCCGCCCACCAACATGGTGATCTTGGGCACGCTGGTCGTGGCGACCGCCGTCACCATCTTGGCGCCGTGGCGGGCGATGCCTTCGTTCTCGTATTTCCGGCCGACCATGAAGCCCGTGATGTTCTGCAGGAACACCAAAGGGATGCCGCGCTGGCTGCACAGTTCGATGAAATGGGCGCCCTTCTGGGCCGCCTCGCTGAAAAGGACACCGTTGTTGGCGATGATCCCGACCGGGCAGCCCTCGACATGGGCAAAGCCTGTCACCAGGGTTTCGCCGAAACGGGCCTTGAATTCGTCAAAGCGGCTGCCATCCACGATGCGGGCAACAACCTCGCGGATGTCATAGGGGGTGCGCAAGTCGGCGGGCACCACCCCCAGGATCTCGTCCGGGTCCAGGGCGGGCGGCTCGGGTGACTGCCACTGGACCGTGTCGGGCTTGCGGCGGTTCAGGTTCAGGACCGCGCGACGCGCCATGGCAAGGGCATGGGCGTCATCCTCGGCCAGGTAGTCGGCGACCCCGGACAGGCGCGTATGGACGTCGCCCCCGCCCAGATCCTCGGCCGTGACGACCTCGCCCGTCGCCGCCTTGACCAGCGGCGGTCCCGCCAGAAAGATCGTGGCCTGCCCGCGGACGATGATTGTCACGTCCGACATCGCGGGAACATAGGCACCGCCCGCCGTGCACGAACCCATGACGACAGCGATCTGCGGGATGCCCTTGGCACTCATCCGTGCCTGGTTGAAGAAGATGCGGCCGAAGTGGTCGCGGTCGGGAAAGACCTCGTCCTGGTTGGGCAGGTTCGCGCCGCCGGAGTCGACCAGGTAAAGGCAGGGAAGCTGGCATTCTTCGGCGATCTCCTGCGCCCGCAGGTGCTTTTTCACCGTCATGGGGTAATAGGTGCCGCCCTTGACGGTGGCATCGTTGGCCACGACCATGACCTCCTGCCCATGCACCCGCCCGATGCCGGCGATGACGCCCGCACAGGGGGCCGCGCCGTCATACATGCCATGAGCCGCCGTTGCCCCGACCTCCAGAAAGGGGGATCCGGGGTCCAGAAGGTTCGCCACCCGTTCCCGCGGCGGCATCTTGCCCCGGCTGACATGGCGTTCCATCGCCCTGGCCCCGCCGCCCGCGGCCGCGGCCTCGGCCACGTCCCGAACGGCCTGCAGCAGCGCCAGATGGGCCTCGCGATTGGCGCGGAAGCTGTCGGAACCGGTCAGGACCTGGCTTTGAAGTTTCATGTTCAACTCTTCGCATTCGGGCGCACGGGGCGCGACGTCTTCAGGGGCGCCAGATCGTGCCGGCAGTGACGTGAGGCGCGGGACGATGGCCTGATCGGCTTGCCGGTCCACCCCCGCAGAAAGCCAGCGGCAGATCCAAGGAGATGACCAGACGCGGCCAGGGTATTGCCCCGCCCCCTGCCAGGGCCGGTTCCTCCGCGCACCCTTGCCGGGCAGGTCCGGCAGTCACCTACACCCGCACTGGTCTGGCCGGTCCGCAAGGCGCCGGACAGGAACACGAGCGCGCTCATCCCTCGGCCTCGGCCAGCTTGCGCAGCTCGCGGCGCATGACCTTGCCCGTGACCGTCATCGGAAGGGCGTCCAGAAAGGCCACCTCGCGCGGATAGGAATGGGCTGCCGACAGGCGCCGGGCATGGTCCTGCAATTCAGCCGCCAGCGCGTCCGACGGCTGGATGCCCGCGCGCAGGACGACATAAGCCTTGACCAGTTCGGTCCGCAGCGGATCGGGCTTGCCCACCACCCCGACCTGTGCGACCGCAGGATGCTTCAGCAGGCAATCCTCGATCTCGGATGGGCCGATGCGATAGCCGGCCGAGGTGATCACGTCGTCGTCGCGCCCCACGAAGCGGATATATCCGTTCCGGACCACCCCCCGGTCCCCGGTCACCATCCAGTCGCCACGAAACTTCTGGTCCGTCGCCTGCGGGTTCTGCCAATAGCCCAGCATCATGCTGCCGGCACCGCGGCGGATGGCGATGTCGCCCTCGCTCTCGGTCGGGTGGCCATCCGGATCGATGACCTGCACGTCGAACCCCGGAATCGCCCGCCCGATGGCACCGGGCCGCGCGGGAAACATGGCCGCGCTGCCCGAGGCGACCATGTTGCATTCCGTCTGGCCATAGAACTCGTTGATCGTCAGCCCAAAGGCCTCCTGCCCCCAGGCCAGCATCTGCACGCCCAGGGTCTCTCCGCCGGAGGCGACGCTGCGCAGGCCCGGCAGCCGGATATCGGCGGCCTTCAGCATCTTCAGCGCCGTCGGCGGAAGAAACAGGTTGCGGATGGCGCAATCCCGGATCAGTCCAACCACCGCTGCCGGGTCGAACTTTGGCATCCGCGCCGCAACCACCGGCACGCCAAGCGCAAGGCCCGGCATGGCGACGTCGAACAGCCCCCCGATCCATGCCCAGTCCGCCGGCGTCCAGATCACGTCGCCGGGCTGGCCCAACAGGTCATGGCTCATCTCGACGCCCGGCAGGTGGCCGGTCAGCATCCGGTGGCCGTGCATGGCCCCCTTGGGCGCGCCCGTCGTGCCCGAGGTGTAGATGATGACCGCAGGATCCTCGGGGCCCGTGGGCTGCGTGGAAAAGGGATCGGCCTCGGACAGCCCCTCCTCGGGGACGATCACGCGCAGATGCGCAAAGGCCGACAGCATGTCGCGGCCCTCAGGGTCGGTGATGACCGTGCCGATGCCGGCATCCTCCAGCCGCAGCGCCAGCGCATCGGAGCCGAACAGCTTGAACAGCGGGACCGAGATCGCGGCGGATTTCCACACCGCCAGATGCGCCGCCGCGGTCCAGGCCGACTGCGTGCGCAGGATGCCGATGCGTTCCCCCCGTGCCGCGCCAAGCGCATGGGCCAGCCGGTCCGTCATCGCCGTCAGCTGTCCAAAGGTAATCGAGCGCGGACGACCGTCATGCTCGATGATGGCGACGCGATCTGAATCATGGGACAGGCACTGGTCGGCCATGTTCAACCGGTCGGGAAAGGACCAGCGGAACTCCTGCCGGAGGCGGTCGTAGTCGGAATGCAGCAGACACCGCCCCATCCTCAGCGCCCCTCGTGCAGATAGCCGTCCAGCCAGACCGCCTGCCGCGCCGTCAGCGTCAGCATGCATTGCGTGGCGGCCGGACCGGCGCCCGTGCCGCCCGTCCAGCGCGCCGCCTCGAAGGTGCAGGCGGCGTCGCGAAAGGCGATCCAGCGGCGCTGCATCTCGCGCAGGGCGGCCGCCTGTTCAGGGGCGCTCAGACCCGCCTCGGCCGCCTCGGCATCGGCGGCCCGTGCCTGATCCATGACGGCGCCGTAGGTCGTGTTCAGGCGCTTGTCCCAAAAGTCCCTCTCCTGGTCCAGGCAATACCCCATGCCGACCGTTGTCGCGCCTCCGGGTGCCTCCATGCACAGGGCGGCGGCACGCCCCGCGCAGCTGTCGGGATCAACGTCGCTGGCCAGGCAGGCCGTCACCGGCGCCGGATCGAAAGGCAAGGGGCCGTCCTGCGCGGCGGCAGGCGAAGCCAGCAGCAGGACCAGCAGCGCCCGCATCAGGCCAGGCCCACCAGCTCGCGTCCGATCAGCATGCGGCGGATCTCGCTGGTGCCGGCGCCGATCTCCATCAGCTTGGCGTCGCGGAACAGGCGGCTGACCACGCTGTCGTTCAGGAAACCCGCCCCGCCAAGCGCCTGCACCGCCTGATGGGCCTGCACCATCGCCTGTTCGCTGGCGTAAAGCACCGCCCCGGCCGCATCCTGGCGCGTCACCTTGCCCGCGTCGCAGGCGCGCGCCACCTCGTAGACATAGGCGCGCGAGGTGTTCAGCGCGACATACATGTCCGCGATCTTGGCCTGCATCAGCTGGAACGACCCGATCGGCTGGCCGAACTGGCGCCGCTCGGTCACATAGGGCATGACCTGGTCCAGGCAGGCCGCCATGATACCGGTGCCGATGCCGGCCAGGACCACCCTCTCGTAGTCCAGGCCCGACATCAGCACCCGAACGCCCCGGCCCTCCTCGCCCAGGACGTTCTCGAACGGGATCTCGCAATTGTCGAAGATCAACTCGCCCGTGTTCGATCCGCGCATCCCCAGCTTGTCGAAATGCGCGCTTGTGGAAAAGCCGGCGATGCCGCGCTCGACGATGAAGGCGGTAATGCCCTTCGATCCCGCGTCGGGATCGGTCTTGGCGTAAACCACCAGCGTATGCGCATCCGGCGCATTGGTGATCCAGTACTTGCTGCCGTTCAGCACATAACGGTCGTTGCGCTTTTCGGCCCGCAGCTTCATGCCGACCACATCGCTGCCGGCGCCCTCCTCGGACATGGCCAATGCGCCCACCGCCTTGCCGGAACACAGGTCAGGCAGGTATTTCGCCCGCTGCGCGTCCGTGCCGTTCAGCTTGATCTGGTTCACGCAAAGGTTGGAATGTGCCCCATAGGACAGGCTGATGCTGGCGCTGGCGCGGGCGATCTCCTCGACCGCGATCACATGGGCCAGGTAACCCATGCCTGTCCCGCCCCATTCCTCGGATACCGTGATGCCCAGCAGGCCCAGCTCGCCCATCTCGGACCACAGTTCGTTGGGAAAGGAATTGCTGCGATCGACCTCGGCCGCCAAGGGCGTCACGCGGTCCTGCGCCCACCGGTGCACCATGTCGCGCAGGGCGTTCACATCCTCGCCCAGATCGAATTCCATGCCTCCGGTGAACATCGCAATCCCCCTCCCCGGTTATTGAACGCTTGTTCATTTCCATAGCGCAGCGGATCCCGCGTCGTCAAGCTCAGGCTGCGCCGTCGAACCGCAGCCGTCAATATGGCGCACCCCCTTGCCTGCCCCTGCACCAAAGGCCACAGAAGGCGGTGGAAACGACGGAGACCCCGATGCGGCTTGCGATCCTGCGACATGCGCCCAGCCTGTCGGACGGCCTTCTGGCCGGACGCCGTGACGTGCCTGCCGACTGTTCCGACCGGACGGCGCTGGCCCGCCTGTCCACGCGCCTGGACCCCAACGCGCAGGTCATCGCCAGCCCTGCCCTCCGTTGCCGGCAAACGGCCGACGCGCTGGGGCTGGAACCTGCGCGGCTCGAACCCCTGCTGTGGGAGCAGGACATGGGCGCCTGGGAGGGCTTGCCGCCCGAACGGTTGCCCGACCTGGGCCCCTTGCCGCCCGCGGCCCTGGCGCGGCACAGGCCCGAGGGGGGCGAAAGCTTTGACGACATGGCGGCGCGGGTGTTTCCGGTCCTGCGCGGACTGGACCGGGACAGCCTGATCGTGGCCCATGCGGGGACCGTCCGGGCGGCGCTGGCACTGGTCGTGGGCCCGGCTGCCCTGTCATTCGCGGTGGCGCCCCTGTCGCTGACCGTCCTGCGGCGTGCAGGCAACGCCTGGGCCGTCGAAGCCGTCAACATCACGGACTGACCCATGGCCACCATTGCTGCCATCGCGCTATTCCTCGACGTCCTGATCGGCTGGCCGCAGGCGGTCTATGCGCGGATCGGCCATCCCGTCACCTGGATCGGCCGGCTGATCGCCACGCTGGATCAAGGCCTCAACAAGGGCGGCGCCCGCCGCTTCAAGGGTGCGCTGGCGGTGGTCCTGGTCGTGGGGGCGGCGCTGGTCCCGGCTGTGGTTCTGCAATCGCTGCTGGGGCCTTGGGCGGCGGCGGGGCTTGCCTGGCCGCTGGTGGCGGCGCGTTCGCTGGACGACCATCTGCGGGCGGTGGCGCGGCCCTTGGCGGCAGGCGACCTGCAAGGCGCGCGCGCGGCCACCGCGATGATCGTGGGGCGGGACGTGACGCGGGCAGAGCCCGCGGCCCTTGCCCGCGCCAGCCTGGAAAGCCTGGCCGAAAACGCAAGCGACGGGGTGATCGCGCCCGTGTTCTGGGCTGCCGTCGGAGGCCTGCCGGGGATCGCGGCCTACAAGGCGATCAACACGCTAGATTCGATGATCGGCCACCGCACGCCGCGGCACGAGGCCTTTGGCGCCTTTGCGGCGCGGCTGGACGATGTGGCCAACCTGATCCCGGCGCGGCTGACGGCGCTGCTGATCGCTGCGGCTGCGGGGCGGGGCGCGCGGCGCGCCCTGCAGTGCGCGTGGCAGGACGGCCCTGCCCACCGCTCGCCCAATGCCGGCTGGCCCGAGGGCGCGATGGCGGGCGCGCTGGACGTGCGGCTGTCGGGGCCGCGCGTCTATGGCACCCGTGTCGCGGACGAGCCCTGGCTGAACGCCGACGCCCGCGATCCCGGTCCCGCCGACCTGAAACGGGGCATCGGCATCTATCGCCGCGCCGTCGCGATCCTGGCAGCCCTCCTGGTCGCGGCGGCGCTGATCTGAAGCGGTCAGTCCAGCCGCTGCACCTTGACCGTCTGGGTCTGCAGTTCGGCTGCGGTGATGGTGGTCAGAAAGGCCACATCGGTCGCGTCCCGGCCCACGGCGACCAACGCCATGCTGTCGGCCTGGGCCATGCCGGTCGGATCGACCAGATGCCAGTCGCCCGACAGATAGACCTGCGCGACCGCATGAAAGTCCTGCGGTTCGACCGAAGGCGCATAAACGCTGGCGATGCGCGCCGGGATCGTCGCCGCACGGCACAGCGAGATCAGGAGATGCGCATAGTCGCGGCAAACGCCACGCCCGTCCAGGAACGTGTCCGTCGCGGTCGTGTTGCCGTCGCTGACACCAGACACATAGTCCAGGTTCTGCTCGACCCAGTCCCGCAGCGCCGCGACCTTGGCCCCGCCTTCCAGATCCTGAAACCGCGAACCCACGAAATTCGCGAACCGTTCGGCCTGGCAATAGCGCGACGGCAGCAGATAGCGCAGCGCATCCCCCGGCATGTGCTCGACCCCTACGGCGGACAGGCGCGCCAGATCGACCGCCGGGCGCGTCACCTCGACCTCGGTGGAATAGCGGCACGCAAGGCGATCCTGCAGCCGCAGCACGATCTTCTCTCCGATGCCTTCCTCGCCGGGGACCCGGCCCATATGCGTCGGCTGCCCCAGGTCGATCGAGGTACGGCTGAGCGTCTGGCCTGTCACGCCCGCGGCCTCGACCACCAGAATGGCGGGTCCGGGGTCCGAAACACGATAATCCAGGGCGACATCGATCTTCATCCGCATGGGCGGGCTCCTGTCGGGCTGATGGCAAAGGTTGCTGCGCATGACCTGCGCGGGCACGCTTGTCAATCGCGGCACGGGCCGGAAGTTCCCCGCATCTGTCGATCCGGGCGTCGTGGGAAGCAATCTGTCTGGACGGCAGGCGGTCGCATCGCGCCGTCGGGCGGCCCTGCCGGACAGATGAGCAGGGCAACAGCCGGTTTGGCAGGCAGCCCCGCAGCGGTCATCCCGCGCGCAGAGGCTGCGTCCGTGCCAATCCGGCCGCCTGGCATGACAGGCCGGGTGCCAGCGGCAGCAGATCGGCCTGCAACGCGTGATAGATGTCGGGCTTGCCCCGGAACTGCCTGTCGGACGGTAGGTCGTCCGGGCCCAGTTCCGGATACCAGCCGCCCCGGTCCAGGTCGATCAGCCGCACGCGCGCAAACTCCCAAAGACGTCGGTACCAAAGTTCGTCCTCGGGCCGGGGGTCCAGCTTGATCAGCGACGCCAGCGCCCCGATCGCCTCGGTCACCGGCCACCAGTAGCGCGCAGCGTTGTCCACGCCCCCGCCGGGTTGAAGCGTATAGGCCAGCCCGCCCCGGTGACCGTCCCAGGCATCGGCCAGTGCCCGGTCCACCAGCGCCCGCGCCTGCTGTGGTGCCTGCGCATCCGGCCGGCCGGCCAGGTCCCACCACTGCAGCAGCAGGCGCGCCATCTCGAAGCTGTGGCCGGGCGTCGTTCCGGCCGGGCGGAACATCGGGTCGCCCGCATAACCGTGATCGGGCCGCCACTGGTCGTCGTAATGTTCCGGGATGCGCCAGCCATGCGCCGCCGCCTGCCCGGCGATGAAAAAGTCCAAAATGCGGCCGGCGCGGGTCAGGAACAGGTCCTCGCCCGTGGCCTCGAAGGCCGCAAGCAGGGCCTCGACCCCGTGCATGTTGGCGTTCATCCCGCGATAGGTCGAAAACACCTGCCAGTCGCGCGTGAACTCGTCCCGGAAAAGGCCCGCGTCCTCATCCCAGTAACGCTCCTCCAGGACCGCAAGAATATCCGCCAGCAGCCGGTCGGCCTCGGGATGGCCGGCCATCTTTGCGCTGGACGCGGCCAGCAGGACAAAGACATGACCATAGGCCAGTTTCGGCCCCTCGACCGGCGCGGCTTGGTCGATGGCCCAGATGTATCCGCCATGCCGCGTGTCGCGGTGGCGGGTCCAAAGGAACTCCATGCCCCGGTCGATGATGCCGGCGCTGTCCGGACGCCCGGCCAGTTGCGCCAGCGCATAGGAATGGACCAGCCGCGTCGTGCTGTGCAGTTCCTGCACGCTCTCCGGCAGGGGCCGGCCATCCAGGTCCAGCACATGGAACCCGCCGCCCGGCCTGGGACTGGCGTCGAACAGGTCCAGCGCGCGGTGGGCATCCGCCTTGAGAAAGGCACGATGGTCCGGGTCGTCCAGCCAGTGGCCATCGGGAGTGGGCGGCATCGACATCCTTTCAGCGCTTGCGCAGGGCATCCGACAGGGCCGCGCCAAAGGCGCCCTGCGGAGCGGCGGACCGGGGCGGCGCGGCCTGCGCGTTGCGCGGCTTGTCCTTTGGCCCCTTGTCCCTTTGCCCCTTGTCCCGTTGCGCCGCCGGTTGTGCGGAGTCCACGTTGTCCTTGCGCATGGTCAGGCCGATGCGCTTGCGGGCCACGTCCACCTCGGTCACGCGGACCCGCACCACGTCGCCCGCCTTGACCACCTCGTGCGGGTCCTTGACGAAACGGTCGGCCAGCTGGCTCACATGCACAAGGCCGTCCTGGTGGACGCCGATATCGACAAAGGCGCCAAAGGCCGCGACATTCGTCACCGTGCCTTCCAGCGACATGCCGGGGCGCAGATCCTTGATGTCCTCGACCCCCTCGGCAAAGCTGGCGGTCACAAAGCCCGGCCTGGGGTCGCGCCCCGGCTTTTCCAGTTCGGACAGGATGTCGCGGACGGTGGGCAGGCCGAACTCTTCCGTGACGAACTCCTCGGCGCGCAACCGCTTCAGCGCGGCCGCGTCGCCCATGACCGCGCGCAGGTCACGCCCGCAGGCGGCCACGATCCGCCGGGCCACGCCATAGGCCTCGGGATGAACGGCGGATGCGTCCAGGGGCTCCTTGCCGCCCTGAATGCGCAGGAAACCGGCGCATTGCTGAAAGGCCCGGGGCCCGAGGCCCGTGACCTTCTTCAGCGCCGCGCGCGAGGGGAAGGCCCCCTCGGCGTCGCGATGGGCCACGATCGCCTGCGCCAGTGACGGCCCCAGCCCGGCGACATGTGCCAGAAGGGGCGCCGACGCGGTGTTCAGGTCCACGCCTACCGCGTTCACGGCATCCTCGACCACGGCCTCCAGCGTCCGGGCCAGCTGCCGCTGGTCCACGTCGTGCTGGTACTGGCCGACGCCGATCGACTGGGGCGGCACCTTGACCAGTTCCGCCAGCGGGTCCTGCAACCGCCGCGCAATGGACACCGCGCCCCGCAGCGAGACGTCAAGGCCCGGAAACTCCTTGGCGGCCAGTTCCGAGGCCGAATAGACCGAAGCGCCGGCCTCGGACACGACCACCTTGGTCGGCACCTTTGTTCCCTTGGGCAGGCGCCTGAGGACCTCAGCCACCAGCCGCTCGGTCTCGCGGCTGGCCGTCCCGTTGCCGATCGCGATCAGGTCGACGCCATGGCGCGCGATCAGCGCCAGCAGCGTGGCCTCGGCCCCGCGCAGGTCGTTCCGGGGCTGGAACGGATAGATCGTCGCGGTGTCCAGCAGCTTGCCGGTCGCGTCCACGACCGCGATCTTGCAGCCGGTGCGGATACCCGGGTCCAGCCCAAGCGTCGCGCGCGGCCCGGCGGGCGCGGCCAGCAGCAGGTCGCGCAGGTTGCGGGCAAAGACGCGGATCGCCTCGTCATGGGCGCGGGCGCGCAGCTCGGTCAACAGGTCGATATACATCGTGTTCGACAGGCGCACCCGCCAGGCCCAGCCCGCGACCCCCCGCAGCCAGTCGGCACCGGGCCCCTGCCCGACGGACCCGAGCGCCTGCGCCACGATGCCTTCCGCCCGCGCGGCGCCCGTCTCGGGCTCGGGCGAGATGTCGATGGTCACGACCTCTTCCTTGGCCGCGCGCAGAATGGCCAGCGCACGGTGGCCCGGAATGCCCGCCCAGGTTTCGCGGTGATCGAAATAGTCGCTGAACTTGGCGCCCGCCTCCTCCTTTCCCGCCACGACACGCGCCGCAATCACGGCCTCGCGCCGCATGAAGTCGCGCAAGCGGCCCAGCACCTCGGCATTTTCGGACAGTTCCTCGACCAGGATGTCGCGGGCGCCCTCCAGCGCGGCCTTGGGTGTCGCCACAAGGTCGGAGAGATAGCCGGGCGCAAGGGCGGCGGGATCGCGCGCGGGATCGCCCTGGATCGCCCGCAGCAGCGGCTCCAGCCCGTTTTCCCGCGCAATCATCGCCTTTGTGCGGCGCTTGGGCTTGAAGGGCAGATAGATGTCCTCAAGCGTCGCCTTGGTCTGCGCCCCGGCAATGGCGCGGGACAGATCGTCCGTCAGCTTGCCCTGGTCGCGGATGCTGTTCAGGATCGCGGCGCGGCGCGTTTCCATCTCACGCAGATAGGCCAGCCGCTCGGACAGGGTGCGCAGCTGCGTGTCGTCCAGCCCGCCCGTCACCTCCTTGCGGTAACGCGCAACAAAGGGAACGGTGGCTCCGCCGTCCAGCAGCTCGGCGGCGGCCTTCACCTGCGCGGGACTGGCCGCGATTTCGTTGGCGATCTGCCGCGCGATGCGCAGGGCGGTGTCAGGTGCGATGTCCATCGGAGGGCTTTCAGGTCAGGGTCGTCGGCCGCCTGTCTAGCCCGTCGCCCGCACCTCGCCAAGCGGCGCGTCAAGCTGCAGTTCCGGCAGGCGCAACACCTCGCCGGCCGAGGTCTTGCCGACGATGCTGTCGCGCACGGCCTGGCGCAGCGCGGGCGAGCGTTTCAACAGGCGCCGAAATCCCACTTCGTCCAGCATCAGCAGGCTGGTCGGCGTGATCGCCCGCACCTCGGCCCGGCGGATGCGGGTGGTCAGAACCGCCATCTGCCCGAACATCTCTCCGCGGCCAAGGCGCGTGGTCTGCCCGGCAACCTCCTGCTCGACCGCGCCCGAGGCGACAAAGAACACCGTCCGCGCCGGGGCGTCCTTGCGCGTGATGATGTCGCCCGCGTTGACATACCGCGTCCGCACCTCGCGGCTGAGACGCTTGAGGTCGGTGTCGTCCAGATCCGCGAACAAGGGGAACTGGCGCACCAGGTCGTTCTTGCGCAGCGCCAGATCCAGCTTGGGTCGGCCCTCGGTCTGCGCGCGGCGTCGCGCAAGCTGGGCCATCAGCGCGGTGTGGACCTCGTATCCGATCAGCCCGTCGTCGCGCATCGCGTTGTATTCCCGTTCCTCAAGCCGCAGGGCGGTGCGGCGGATAAAGCGGCGCTCGAGTTCCTCGGCATAGCCGGGATATTGCAGGCGCAGGCCCTCCAGCGCGGTTTCCACCGCCTCGATCCGGCGGTTCAGCAATTCGTGCAGCAGTTCGGCCACGCGGCGGCCGTGGATGCGGCGGATGCGGCGGTCGATGAAGCTGTGAAGGTCGCGCAGGATCAGCCGCTTGGCCAGAAGCATCTCGAACCGGTCCGCCGTCATGCGCGCCAGCGGCCCCGCGATCGCAAGGCGGTTGCGCAGAAAGGCCGCAAAGCGGAAGGCGGGACCATAGCTGAGGCTGGACCGCGCCGCCCGCTGGTATCCGGTCCGGCCACCCGAACGCGCGCCCTCGATCAGGCGGTCGGCGTCGAACAGCACCTGTTCGGACAACCGCGCCGAGATGGCCCGTTCCCGAAACCGCTGGACGATCACCTCGCGTTCGTGGCCCGCCAGCGCGATCAGACCCAGGGTAATGCGGTCGCGGTCCAGGATCTCGGCATTGTCCTCGGCCTCGGCATGCTCGACCGCCTCGTCCAGACGGGCGGCGAAACGCTTGGCCTCGGACCGTACCGTTTCCCGCGTCAGGTCATAGTTCTCGGTGGCCGCGGCCACCCCCTCGCGCACGCTTTGCAACGCGACGGCGACGACCTGGTTCGACAGCGCCCGGTCCAGCGGCGACAGCTTGTCCAGGCCCAGAAGGCCGATGACCGACCGCAGGGTGGTGCCCTGCACGATCAGCGTGAACAGCGTGAAGCCGGTGGCCAGGATGCCGACCAGGCGCTTGGTTTCCACGGGCACCCGCAGGCTTTCCGTCACGGCCAGCGCCAGGGCCAAGGTCACCGCGCCCCGCAGACCGCCCCACATGATGGCGATGCGGTAAGGGCGCTGGATGCGGGGGGACAAGCGCAGACCCGTCAGCAGGGGCAGCAGCAGGAACAGGATGACCGCGCGCGCGGCAAAGGCCGCCACGACGACCACTCCGACCAGGAACAGGTCCGTCAGCCGCACCTCGCCCAAGAGGCGCGGGATCAGCAGCGCCGCCAGGATA
>Ga0194112_10007588_pt1 | contig 14095 bp, 12 predicted proteins | sample TA2MahC400mmetaG_FD_146191 | JGI IMG/M metagenome (GOLD analysis project Ga0194112, IMG submission 146191) | Freshwater microbial communities from Lake Tanganyika, Tanzania - TA2015016 Mahale Deep Cast 400m | ecosystem: Environmental > Aquatic > Freshwater > Lake | place: Tanzania: Lake...
TTTTTGCCGTGTGAATATCAAACGCAGGACATGGAATAGTAGCCCCATCATAATTTACACCAATATAAAACCATGGAAAAAAACACGGCGCTGACAAAAAAGGGTTCTTAATTAACGGTCCATGAAGTGTAAGCCTTGACTTAACGTCGGACTGATATAATTCCAAACTTCTACCCGTGAATAATTCTTTTAAAAAGATTCCTACGTTGGTGTCTATGTTATACTCTTTTGCTAAAGTTTGAGCTTCTTCAACATAAAGGGGCAATTTTTTAATGTCTTGGTGGCTGAGTTTTAATGAATCTTGCGGTTTTGTAAATGCGTATAATGGTTGAAAACGAACTTCCATAAGATTATAAGACTTTGCAATCTCCATAAACCTTTTAAGCTTGTCATAATTTTTATTATTAAGCACAGGAACTAGTTTTATAACGGGCTTAGTTTTGTTTAACTTCTTCTTCCATTTTTTGAAAAGTTTTAAGCTCTTAATGACTTTATTAAAACAACCTTTTGTTTGCCTCAAATAGTCATGGGTTTCAGCGTCCGGCCCGTCCAGGCTTAGTAATATTTCATCCCATTCTACAGCTACCAAGTTTTTTACTATATCTTCTGTGAATAATGTCCCGTTAGTGGTTAGGCATCCTTCCATCCCGAGTTTTTTGGCTAAAAGCATGATGGTTGTCAAAGTTGTTGTTCTCATCAGTGGTTCTCCACCACCGCAGACCTCTAATCGAGATACGCCTATAGACGAGGCCTCTTGGATTAGGTTTGTTAATTTTTCTTCAGATATTTCATCTAAACCGTCTTGCTTTGACTGCCCGCAAGAAATACACTTCAGGTTACATCTTGAAGTTGGGCGTAGTTCTAATATGTAAGGCGGTGCTTTTTTTCCTTCAAACCAGTTGATTAGGTTAAATATTTTTTTATCCATCTTCTAGTTTTTTTGGTTGTAATAATCAATCAATTGGAGTCTTACTTTGTTGCGCATGTCAGTCACTGTACAGTGCGAGCATACTTTCAGCAGCTTATTCTGAATCAATGTTTGTCTGAGTTTTGTAAAAAATTCACCATACCACAAATCATGGAGGTTGTAGTTTCTGACATTATACCTCGGATCACCGTCAGCAGATGTTACACATGAGCCAGCGTTTCCGTAAGCGTCTATAGCCATAGTGTACCAAAGTTCATAACATCTTAAAGCCAAGAAATGATGTTTTTGTTCGCCTAACGTTATTGGTGTTTCTGTTTCATCATTCTGGTATTTATTCATAACTTCTTCCTCTAAAATCTCTTCTTTACCTTCATTTACAAGCAGGTCTATAAGCACACCATACCTATTGGCCAGACTTTTTGCTTTTTCAAAGTTAGACCTTATCCTTTTTTTCTGTTCGTTATTCATCCTTAGGCCATGTTCTTCGACTCTTTTTTTATTGCCTGACTCGATTCGCATCGGTGTAATCATAATCTCATTAACCCCCAACCCATGCACAAGTTCGACCATCTCACTTAGCTTGTCTACGTTTTTGGCATTCAAAACCATATTAATCGTTATCTTAGGCTTGTTAGTCCTGTATCTCTTTTTTAGTTCTGTAAAATTTTTTATTGCGGTTGTTATCTTATCAAACGTGCCAGGTACGCCTCTATAGAAATCATGCAACTTTTTATCGGTTCCATCAAGGCTAAGCTGTATCTTATCCACGCCACGTCTAACAAGCTCATCAATTATTTCTGGGATGAAATTTGTTCCATTAGTTGTCAGTTCGCATTCAGCATTTTTATCAGTTTTCTTAATCGTTCTCAGTATAGCTACGGTTGTGTCACTCCTCGCCATAGGGTCTCCTCCCCCACCAACCCACCATTCTAAAATACCCATCTTCACACCTTCTTCAACTACCTTAACCCAATCTTCTTTGGTTAGCTCTTGATCAAATTTAAAATGCCCATTACGCCTAGCTTCAGGCCCGCCACAGAACAAACAATTCAAGTTACAACGGTTTGTAGGGAAAATGCTTATCCTTAAGGGAGGCATAGGCTTACCATTCATCCAGTTATAAAGCCTCATCGACCTTTCTTTTTCTAATTTTTCCATACTCTCAAGCTCGTTTACGTAGCAAGTTGAATGTATCGTTTAGTTCTTTATTTTTAATAACTAATGGTTCACAGCACTTCGTGCACATATTAAACAAATCTTTTTTTATAAAACAGCTTCTGATTTTATTTAAAAATCCATCATTATACCAAATGTCTTCTAAACTCCTATTGCCTAAATGAGAAGTGTTGTTTTCCATCTCACAAGGGTCTATAAACCCTGTAGGATGGATAACTAATGTTAACCAAGGTTCGTAACACGGTATCGTATTAAAAGGAGTCGTTTTTTTAGAGTTACGTTCTTCATTGTTGTTTTCCTTAGAATGTTCATTGTGAGAGAGCATGACCTCATCCATTTCGTTTGTCTTTAATATCAAAGAAGGGTCTATAAGATCTTCTAAGTTAACATTAATATGGTACCTTCTTGCCAGGTCTTTAGCTTCACATGCATAGCGTTGGAATTCTCTAAATTCTTTCTCGGTTAACCTTAACTGCTCACTTTCTTTATGATGCACGGTGACTGGAATGAATATTATTTTTTCAATACTCAGCTCATGAGCAAGTTCGACCATACGGCTTATTGATTTATAGTTACGATTGACTAGCACGGTTTGGAATCTCAGTTCTGGACAATAGGCTCTAAGCTTTTTTTTCCAGTAGTTAAAACGCTTAATCGCTGCTAGGGCTTTGTTAAAACATCCTGGACAGTCTCTGAGGTAGTCGTGCGTGTTAGCGTCTGGTGCGTCTATACTGAAGTTTATTACGCCCCATTCACTTTCAACTAAAGTTTTGATTGCGTCTTCAGTGAGCATAGTTCCGTTTGTGCTTGTACCTCCGCTCAGGCCGTGTCTTCTTGCAGTCTGAATAAGTTTTACAGCAGTTCTTAACCTAAGGAAAGGCTCACCTCCTCCAGAAATATTAAATTTCTTAATACCTAATTCGCCAGCTTCATTAACCAGTTTTACCATTCGTTCTTCTGAGAGCTCATTCATCCGAGGCGAATATGTTATATCTTTTCTTAGGCGTTGTGCACAGAACCTGCATCTAAGGTTACATTCATGAGTGATTCCAAGAGTCAATGTATAAGGCGGTGCTTTATCACCATCCGCCCATTTAGATAAGTAAGCCACTTTCTGTTTTGATTCAGCATCCATCGTACAACCTTCAAACTAAATGTTTTTAAACAAGGAAGAAAAGTGTACTATTAAAACTTTCCGAATTCGATGAAGGTTCAAATGATATACAGGCGACTTAGCAGGACTAATTTTAAGATATCCGTGATCAGCTTAGGTGGTGGACCATACAGAAGTAATGACCTCCCTTTAAAGAGCATAAAAGCAACTGTCCAATTCGCGATAAAAGGAGGGGTAAATTTTATAGAAACAGCACAAGATTATGACGAAACAAAGATAGGGTACAGTCTAGAAGGCTTAAAGCGAAAAAATGTTTACATAGCGACAAAGTCTACAACCCATGATAAAAGTGTTATGAAACAACATATTCTTCAAAGCCTTAAGAAATTGAACATAGACTACATAGATGTGTATCAATTGCACTCAGTGAACAGCAAAGAAGAGTTAGAATTTAGGATAAAACATGGCGCCTTAACAGCAATAAAAGAGTCTCAAAAAGAAAGGCTGATAAATTTTATTGGAATAAGCGGCCATCACATACCGACTATGATTCAAGCAGTAAAAACTGACGAATTTGATATGATACAAGTGCCTTACAACATGGGGCATGTAGAAGCGGAAAAACTTTTAGACGTAGCAGAAAAATACAATGTCGGGGTACTAGCAAAGAAAGTACTCGGGGGAGGATTTCTTGTAAATCCTAAAATACCTGGGGAAACCCATAAAAGCGGATCGGAGAATATGACTGTAGAAAATGCTATAAACTTTGTCTTGTCAGACAAAAGGGTTTCTTCAGCACTTATAGGGATGAGGGATAAAAAACAGGTAGAAGAGTGCATCCGAGCAGGAAACAGTAATAGAGCATTGTCCTATGATGAAAAACAAAAAATAACGACTTTTGTGAACAAGTTTTTGGGGGATGATTACTGCAGGACGTGCAAGTATTGCTCTCCCTGTAGCGTGCATGGGTGGAAATTTGACATAGATGGGATATTAAGGTTTGAAGGGTTCTATTCTAAATATGGTTACAAATCGTTTAAAAGAGCTTATCAACAGCTAGAACTTAAAGGTGATGCTTGTACGGGCTGTAGGAAATGCGAGTCTAAATGTCCGTATGGTATCAAGATATCTGAAAGGTTAAGAAAAGCGCATGAGTTATTAAGCTCGTGATTGGGAAAGCTTGCTCCTTATTTCTCTGTTTTCCATTACTAAAGTGCCACAGCATTCTTTACATTTTGAACTTAGTGTTTTGTTAAGTAAATTTTTTCGGAATGCATTAAATGGCCTGCCGTACCAGATGTCTTCTAGGCTTTTTTCTTTAATGTTCCCAAAGTATAAAGTGTTATCGTCTATGCAGCATGGATATGCTTTACCGTTAGCGTGTATGCTAATAAAAAAGAAAGGCTCGTAACACGGAGTTGAAAGGAATTTGTGTTCTTCGTTTTGAAAATCCTCTTTTATAACGTTTATTATTTCTGTACTTCTGTCTATTAAGCTGTCATTTAACCCATCAAAATTTGTGTGAATTCTATACTTCTCAGCGAGTTTTATTGCGTCTTTCAGATAATCTTTACACCTTCTTTTTTGTTCCTCATTAAGTTTTAACAGTTTCCCTAGGTAGTTATCTGGAACCAGTATAGGCTGTAATGTTATTTCTTCTACAGAGAGGCTATTCGCAAGTTCGACAAAGTTATTTAGCTTATCGAAGTTCTTACTGCTTAAAACAGGACCTAACGTAATCCTAGGCGCGTTTTTGCTTAACTTTTTTTTCCACAAAGCGAATAGTTTAAGTGATTTCATACTTTTGTCAAATGAGCCTTTGCCCCGCAAGAAATCATTAGTTTCTTTATCTGGTCCGTCGATGCTAAAGAAAATATTATCAAATCCCATTTCTACTAAATCTTTAATAATGTCTTCCGTGAACAAAGTACCGTTAGTCACTAAAAAACCTGCCATGTTACACTGCTTGATCATTTTCATCATAGAAAAGGTCGTGTCTTTAATGATTAAAGGTTCACCGCCGCCTACTATCTGAACAAGTTTAACACCGAGTTTGCTTGCATCATTAATGAGGTTTATGTATTTCTCAGTAGGGATATTCTCTTCATCAGGAATAAACTGTTCTTTCCCTCTTGCTTGACATGATAAACAGTTAAGGTTACAATTGTTCGTAGGCCTGATCTCAAGAACAAACGGGGAGGCTTTCCCCCCACTTAACCAGGTTTTTATACGTTGAATCTTTTCTTCCATTCAATCACCTAAAACCTCTTTTAGTTGCTTACTTATAGACCTGTTGACTGGTATGTGTGTTGTGACGCAGTTAGCGCATGAATCATAAAGTTTTCCTTCTAGAATATTCTTTCTAAAATTGTTGAACGTGTTTCCGTACCAAATCTCAGAGAAAGATTTCTTCTTAATGTTTTCTTTAAGTGGTGTTGTAGAACAGGGCCAAACTTCGCCGTTTGCTTCTATTTTTGGCCATATCCAAGGCTCGAAGCAAGGCGCATTACAGAAGGTATGCTGTTTTGAGTTATTTTCTAGTATAACTCCTTTCATATCTCCTGCTTTTTCGATGTATTTAACTTTTATAAGGCTAGGAAGATTTGTCTGAATGCCTAGTTTTTTTTCCAATTCTAATGCTTTAGGGATTATTTGTTCTATAAAATAAACCCTTTGGTCTTCAGATAGTTTCAGTTTGGTAACGCCCGGGTTGTTAATACAAACGGGTTCAAATGTCAAGTGTTTTATCTCTAAAGAGCCAGCAAGACGGATAATATCCAAAACAGAGTTGTAATTCTTGTTGCATAAAACGGTTGTGGTTTCAATAGTCGGCTTGTCGGTCTTTAAGTCTTTTTTAATCTTGTTGAAAAGTTTTATGTTTTTCAAAGCTTTGTTAAAAGCGCCCTTGACGCCCCTTAGGCGATCGTGAGTTTTTGCGTCAGGACCGTCGATACTAAAAATAAGGTTATCCCAGCCAATCTTTATAACCTCTTTGATTGTCTCTTCTTTCCATAACACACCGTTATGTATCATCCTCCCTTTCAGAGAGTGCTTTTTAAAAATGCTCATCATAGGGATAGTAACAGATTCAACAGTTAAAGGCTCACCGCCTCCACTTATTAAGATGTTCTTCACTCCCAAGCCGCAGAGCTCTTCAGCTATTTCCAACCATCTTCCTTTTGTGACCATATCCGCTTTGTCATAAGCTTGCAATTGCTGATAACAGAACAAACACTTAAGGTTACACCTGTTTGTTGGGTAAATCTGGACCGTTTCTGGAGGAGAGGTTTTACCATTAGCCCACTTAGCTAACCGTTTTATAACTTCTTCCATTTTTAAGGGAGAAACCTCCGACTCATTTTTTTGAACAAATTTGGAGTTTTAAGTTCTTGATTAGTCTTAGAATAATATAAACCATCTTTCAACTGCCGGTTTTCTTTTGAAAGGTTGATTATCCTAGTATGAAGGTGGTTTAGGTCTGTAAATTCTTTTATACTCCTCCTAACGATTTTCATATCACTGATAACGTTAGGCCTGCACATTTGGCAATACGGGGGAAGGTTTTTTTTCAAGTAGGTTTTTCTTATAGTTTCAAGATGTTCACCGTACCATATTTCTTTCAATGTTTTGTTTTTGATATTATCTCTTAAGTCAGTGCATTCACCACAATGTGTTGCTGAGCCATCAGCTGCGACCATCAAGTAGAACCAAGGATAATAACAGGGGATATCCAAGATCCTGTTAGTACCCTCCTGAGATATTTTTTCATCGGCCTTTGAGAGTATAACTTCTCTTAGTTCACCGGTTTTTTTTACTAAATCTTTATTAACAGTCTTTTTCTTGCCTTCTCCTTCTAAGCAGCTTATGAATGTAGCGATATTCAGCTTTTTTGCCAATCGTTGAGTTTCTTTAAATATTTTAGGCAAAGATTTTATCTCTTTATCGTTCAGTTTTAAATTCCTCCCTTCGTCTGTATAAACTATCATAGGCTCAATAAACAGTGCATCAGCACCTAGTTCAGAAACAAGAGACACCATTTCTGAAAGTTTATTATAATTAAGTTTGTTCAGCACTAAGTTTATGATAATACAAGGTGTTCTCAAAGCGTAGTAATCCCTGTACCTTCTGAATAATTTTACAGTGTTTACAGCTTTATCAAAAGTCCCTGGCACTCCTCGGATATAATCGTGCGTGTTAGCATCTGGTGCGTCTAAACTTATATAAACGCAGTCCCAAAGAGTTTTAACAACCGATTTTATACTGCTTTCACTCCAAAGAGTCCCGTTAGTTGTGATCTCCCCAAATATATTATAAGATTTTAATGTCTTAATAAGCTTAAGGGTAAGATCCGGTTTGCACATCGGCTCACCAATTCCCGCTATATTCCAAGACTTAACGCCCAACTTACCTGAATCTGAAGCAAGCTTAATCCAGTATTTGTCAGGAATCTCGATGTTTTTTGACTGTTCTGTCAAGTCCGTTGCGGAAGACTGCCGGTTACAATGTAAACAGTTAAGATTGCACCGCCTATGCAACTCTGCGTCTATCCTTATGGGAGGTAGTTTCACTCCGCTCAACCACCGTTGCATCCTGAGGGAATACTCTCTAATCCAAAGTTCTTCTTTAAATAGTAAAACGTCAAATACCGGATTTGGCTTATCTAATTCCATAAAGTGTTAACCTCTTAACGAAGTAATATACTTTTCCATGTCCGCTTTTAATCTTGAAGTCATATCTAATAGGCCACAATTATTGCACGTTCTTGTGGGTTTGTTCTGAATTATTTGTTTTCGGAGATTATTAAAGTAACGGCTGTACCATACTTCCTTTAAACTTGTCTTAAAAACGTTATTTTCTTCTTCACCGTCTCCAGCGGGACAGCAGTAGTTAGCATTACCTTTAGGGTCTATAAGGATTGAATAAAGCGGCTCATAACACTGGGTTGATAAGAATTTATTATTCTTCATCCTTTGCTCGTTTTTGAGTATCGAGTTTTTTTCATTCTTATGTTCGGTCTCGTCTAACATCTCTTTGTTTAAGTGTATACCCAGTTTTTTTGCTAAAATAGCAGATTTTGAGATGTTTTTACCAAGTATTCCTCTTTGCTCATTACTTAGGTTTATCTTTTTTGCTTTAGGATTCATTTTATCGTAGCTTCTTAGAGGGTGTAAAGCAACTTCTTTTATACCATGTTCTGAAGCAAATTCGATAATCGCAGGTATTTGATTATAATTCTTATTTGTAAGAACTGTGTTCATCTGGACTATCGGTTTTTCAGTTCCAATCATTGTTTTGTATTCTTTTAAAAATTTCAAATTTTTAGATACGATCCCAAAAGCGTTTTTAGCATTCCTCAAATAGTTATGAGTTTCAGCATTAGGGCCGTCGATGCTAACAAGAAGCTTATCTAAGCCTAGAGTTACTAATTCTTTAGCAGCATCTTTGGTTAATAACGTCCCATTTGTTATTATTTCACAGGTATAATCCCTGTTATGCTCTTTTACAAGTTTTATCATGCTTATCACAACATGTTTCCTTAGTAATGGCTCACCACCGCCAAGGATATACCACTCCTTGGCCCCAAGATTTAATCCTTCTTTAACGAGTTTAAGCCAATCCTCATCCCTAACCTCTTCCTCTTTTTTGAAAACGCCTTTTGCCCTCGAAAAAGAATTAGGGCATGAGAAACAGTTAAGATTACACCTGTTGGTAGGCATGATGATTACCTTAAAAGGGGGTTGGCTATTTCCATCAATCCAACTGTAGATCCGCCTTATTTTGTTTGTATAGTCCAGATTATTATTTATCACTATTTTAGACTCCATTTTTAAAGTTCTTTCCTTAAGAGTTCGTTTTCGTCAATAAGTGGCATGCAACACCTATGGCAACCCTTAGGCATAATCTTGTTACGCATGTCTAGTCTTAGTTTTGAAAAATGTTGTCCAAACCAGATTTCCTTAACAGGCTTGTCTCGGATGTTAACTTTGTTCTCAAGATCAACCTGACCGCAGGGAGTTACATAGCCTTCAGCATCTACGCTCATACCGTACCATGGCAAAAAACATGGGATATAAGTGTTCTTTGCTTTTTTTTCTTCAGAGAGAATAATCTTATTAGTTTCACTTGATTTCATAAACAAACAATCTCGTTTTAGCTCTGCTATATTGGAAGAAACACCCTTTAAGTCTGTTCTAGTGAGAATGTTTAAAAGCTGTTTAGAATCCTTCGGAGATATTTGTAAATCGTTAATACCGCTGCTAAAGTTTATCATGGGTAAGAGATAAATATGTTTTAGATGCAAATCTGAAGCTAATTTGAAAATCTTCGGCACGTCAGAAATATTTTTTTTACAGATTACAGTATTCATCTCTATTGTAGGATACAAGCATTTATTCTCTTCTTTGATTTTTTGAAAAAGGTTTATAGTGCGTATTGTTTTTTTAAAGCTTCCTTTAACACCTCTTAAAAGGTCATGGACTCTAGCATTAGAACCGTCGATGCTGAACCGTATCAAATCCCATTCCATGTCTATGATTTCTCTTATTTTGGTTTCATCAAGTAAAGTCCCATTTGTTACTAGAGACCCTGCCATTCCGTACTCTTTAGCTGTTCGCATAGCTTTAATCGCGCATTTACGAATGAATGGCTCTCCTCCGAGAACACCAAAAACCTTGGCTCCAAGTAAACCCGCTTGTCTAATTAAGCTTAAGAGTTCATCATCAGTTAGTTCCTTTGAATATTCTTTTTTGTTTGGAAAGTTACAAAACCTGCATTTGAGATTGCACTTATTGGTAAAAAAGATATCGAATTTGTAAGGCGGAGCTATTCCACCGTTAAACCAATTTTTCAGTCTTGTTAGTATCTCAGTGTCTATTCGTTGCATCATGTTCTAAAAGTTTTTTTCTGATTAAACAGTTCATAGGAAGATGCGTAGAAACACAATTCGCGCAACCTTCAGGTAGTTGCCCTTGAAGTATTTTTTTTCTAAATTCATTAAACGTTTTGCCATACCACACTTCAGTAAAAGTCTTATTTTTGATGTTCTCTCCTTTCAAAAGGTTAGTGGAACAAGGACCGACTTCGCCATTTGCTTCTATTTTTGGCCATATCCAAGGCTCGAAACAAGGCGCGTTGTAAAACGGTTTATTGAAATGCTTGTCGTTCTGGTTTAGGATCTCGCCTTTTAGGTTTCCTGTTTTTTCAATAGTCTTTAAGTCTATTAACGTGTGGAGATTAGTTATTATTCCTAAAGAGTTTGCAAGGGTTAACGCTAGAGGTACGATTTTAAACATAAATTCTTCTCTTTGTTTTTCAGTAAGCTTGAGCTTATGGACGTAAGGGTTTGATACGAAAACAGGTTCAAAAGTTACAACCTTAACTCCAGTGTCATAAGCGAGTTTTATCACATTTTTTATTTTTTTATAGTTCACTTTACAAAGAACGCTACTAAACTCAAGAAGGGGCTTATCAGACTTAAACTCTTTTTTTAGCTTAGTAAAAGATTTAATAGACGCTGTTGTCCTGTCAAAAGCGCCTTTGATACCCCTTAGGCGATCGTGAGTTTTTGCGTCAGGACCATCGATGCTAAAAATAATGTTATCCCAGCCCAGCTCGATGATAAACTTAATCGTATCCTCAGTCAGTAATGTCCCGTTAGTGACTAGCCTACCATTGACAGCATACTTTTTGGTTATTTTCATCATGTCCAATACGGTGTCTTGGGCTAGAAATGGCTCACCACCACCGCTAATCTGGAGCGTATCGACTTTCATTTCACAAAGCTCCTTAGTTATTGCCAACCATTTAGACTTAGGCATAATATCAGAGTAATCATAAGGATTTAACCGTTGAAAGCAGAATAAGCATTTCAAATTGCAACTATTCGTAGGATATAAGAGCACTCTTTGAGGAGCAGCCTTATCTCCACTTGCCCATTTAGACAGTCTTACGGTTGTATCGTCCATAAAAACACCTTATTTTTGATTATAAGGTATAAGACCTTGTTTTATTAAGGTTTCGTAAATCTTCTCTGCGTAAAGAGTATAAGCCAAAGGTGTAGGATGCGCATCTAAAGGGTGAAGTATTAATTCTTCATCTTTGTAAGACTTAGTATTAATGAGTGCTTGCGCAAAATAAGCGTCGTTATTTTTATTAGCAAAGTTACTCAAAGCGTTATCTGCGTCCTCAAAAGAGTACCCTTCTAAAGAGAATATCATCAAGGGTATATTCCTTTTTTGTGTTACAGACACAAGATCTTCTAAAGGCCCCTCCACTATCTTCCAATTTTCATTAAAAGGTGTGTGCTCTATTTTTGATTCAATAAGTTGTAGCACCTTACGGTGAATCTCTAAAGAGTAGTCTTCAGGGTTTAGACCTTTATCATGATACTCTTTAGTAAAGTTTAAGTACAGTTCCCTTGTAAGTAGTTCATCTTGGATATCATTATTGCAAAAGATTATTATCACCATGTCAGGATTGTATTTTAGACCCTCATCCTTGAACAGCTCAACCTCTCCGAACGTGTTTTGGCCTTGAACTCCAAGGTTTAACACCTCATAAGCAAGATTATTTTGATTTGTGTTTAAGATAAATTCCAGCTGTTTAGGCAGCGAATTATTTAACTCAACTCCTTGACCAAAAACAAGAGAGTCACCCAGCATGATAATTCTAAAAGTCCCTATAGGCTTTTCTAAAGAAAACTCCCTGTCACGGAAACCGTCAGAGTTTATCTTCACATGAGTAGGCTCCAACCTCACAATGTAACCATCAAATAACTGCTCATGATAAGGTATCATGGAGCTATAATTTTTCGTGTAATTCTCTCCACCTTTAACTGATTCTATCCATCTTGGAGGATACTTCGGGGATTCAGGCTGAGATTCTTCAAGTTTATTAAAATAATAAGAGATACTGCCCCGAGGTTTACCTTCTTCAAGAACGTAAACAAGAGTTAGCAAAGCCATCAGCCACAACATCAGAATAACACCCTTCCCAGCTAAATTAACGGTTTTTAATTTCATTTCTTATCAGTTAGTTTAAACATCTTATTAGCATGTGCTTTTATCTTGTTTAGAACGTACTGCTCTTGAGGGTTAGTTTTTAGATACACCTCGATGAGATCGTTTCTTAGCTGGTTTGATCTGTGAAGGTTTAAAGCGTTACAGAATGAACAGTCGCTTACCAGTTTTTTATTTAGCAAGTTCTTACGAATAGTGCTAAGATGGCGACCGTACCACATTGATTCTAAGCTTTCTGTATTCATCCTTTCTTTTTCTCTTTTGTTACAAAAACCGCAACAGCAAGGAGAAACTCGACCATCATGTTTGATTTGCATATAATACCAAGGCTCAAAGCATGGTAGCTCTAAGAACTTAAACTTCGGGCTTATATTCGGTAGTATAAAACCTTCTTTTTTAGTGTTTATCATATGATCTTGATAGTTTACCATATCAGTACATAAGTCAATGTTTAACTGTTTAGACTTAGTTTTAAGAGAAGAAAGGTTCTCTTGGAATCTCCTTCGTTGAGAATTGTTGAGCTTTAATTTTTTGCTGATTGGCGTGTCTAGGTTTAAATCCAACAGGACAATCTGTTTACAGCTGTTAGAATGAGCCAAATTTAGCATTAAATCTATTTTATCAAAGTTAAGGTTTGTCACTACCGTACTAAAAGATAGTTCTGGCTTGTCTCGTTTAAACTTGTTCTTATAACCTGCAAAAAGTTTTAATGTGCTTATTATCTTATCGAAAACTCCTTCGGTCCCTCTTAAGTAATCATTAATTTCTGCATTTGGACCATCAATACTAAACTCAATACGGTCCCATCCAGACAGAACTAAGTCCTTCACTAAAGAATCACTAAACAAAGTGCCATTTGTAGTCATACTGCCAACCATCTTGTAATCTTTGATTCTAGCCATAAACAAAGAAAGGTTATCAGCATCTAAAGGTTCACCTCCGCCCACAAGCCTGATCTCTTTCACACCTAATTGACAAGCTTCTGATAATATCTCAAGCCAACGTTTAGGAGTTATCTCTTTTGAATAATCAATACTACTAGCTTTACGCTGCAGATTATGGGCACAAAAAACGCAATTAAGATTGCACCTAAAAGTGGGCCAAATCTCTAAAGTATAAGGCGCAGCCATACCCCCGTCTGCCCACTTCAGCAGTCTTTTTAGCTTTTCATCCATGAGAGTAATAAAAATCAGATTTTGATTTATTAAAGTTTTCGCAAAAAGATTAAGAAAATAGACCCGGGTTTATATACTATAGATTCAATGATAGGAAACGATTAAGTCTGTAACAAGTTATAATTAACGATAGCATCATAAATCTCCTGCGCATACTTTTCATTCGCAAGGGCTGAAGGATGATTATCTAAAGGATGCAAAATAAACTTCCTGTCACCTGTTTGGTCAAAAGAGACTGTTTGAAAATAAAAATCAGGATTAGAGTCAGCGAACTTTTTAAGAAACTCATTTTGATACTCTTCCGCACCAAAAGAGTATATCAAAACATTAAAGTTATAATCTCCTGTAATTTTTTTCAGTTCTTCTAAAGGTTGCTTAACAAATTCTATGTTCTTAAACGTTTTGTTATTTCTTAACGTTTCATATTTCATAGGCCGTTCTTCGGCCGGAGTCATACTCATAATCTTATTAACCTCGATTGTTTCGTCATCATTACCCAAGAAACTGATTATGACCAGGTCAGGTCCGTATTTCAACGCTTTTTGCTTAAAACGCTCAATCTCTTTCTCAGTGTTTATTCCAGGGACACCAAAGTTTAAAACCTTTTCTCTGCCTTTAATTACCGATTAGGTTTTTCAGGTTCATCTCTTTGAGGTAGGTTCTTATTTTTTTGCTTCTTTCGCAG
>Ga0194112_10007595_pt1 | contig 14081 bp, 14 predicted proteins | sample TA2MahC400mmetaG_FD_146191 | JGI IMG/M metagenome (GOLD analysis project Ga0194112, IMG submission 146191) | Freshwater microbial communities from Lake Tanganyika, Tanzania - TA2015016 Mahale Deep Cast 400m | ecosystem: Environmental > Aquatic > Freshwater > Lake | place: Tanzania: Lake...
TCCCGACTGGCACGGGCTCTCGATCCACCACAACATGCTGCAATATGTCTGGCTGCACATGCCCCAGCTGTGGGACTGGGACCAGATCCGCATCCTGCACTTCCAGTATGAAAAGCCCTGGCAGGACCACGCCAAGGCCGACCTGCTGCGCCCCCTGATCGATCTGTGGCAGGCCGTGGCCGCGGGGCACCCCCTGCCGGATCTGCGTGCCCAGGCACGGCCTGCCGCCTGATGCGGGTGGCCCTGACCGGCGCCTCGGGCATCGTCGGCGGCTTTGTCATGACAGCCCTGCGGCAGGCGGGCCACGAGGTCACCCCCCTGGACCGCGCCCATGGCTGGCAGCTGGGACAGGAGGCGCCCCTTGCCGGACATGACGCCCTGATCCATGCGGCCTTTGCCCATGCGCCCGGTCGATACCGCGGCGGCGAAGGAAATGACCCCGCGGGCTTTGTCGCCGCCAACCTGGATGGCAGCCGCCTCCTGTTCCGGCAGGCGGCAACCCTTGGCCTCTCACGCGTGCTGTTTCTGTCCTCGCGGGCGGTCCATGACGGCCATCCTGCGGGGATCAGCCTGCCCGACGACCTGCCCGCCTGCCCCACCACGCTCTACGGAGAGGTCAAGGCCCGGGCTGAAGAAGACCTGACGGCGCAACGGCGGACCGGCCTCTGGACCTGCGCGGTCCGCGCGACCGGTGTCTATGGTCCGGGGCCGGCCCACAAATGGCGATCCCTCTTCCAGGACTTCCTTGCAGGGCGTCCCGTCGCCTCCCGCGTGGCAACCGAGGTTCATGCCGCCGACCTGGCCGATGCGCTTGTGCGGCTTCTGGATCATCCCGATCCTCCAGCCACGGCCAATTGCAGCGATCTCGTGCTGGATCGGCACGATCTGCTTGCACTGGTCAAGGATCTGTCCGGATGCTGCCATGAACCTCCGCGCCGGGTGCAGGCGCCAGAACTTCGCATTCCCGACTGCACGGCTCTTCTGGCGGCAGGCTGGCGTCCCGGTGGCATGACCCTGCTGCGCAGCACTGTTTCTCGCCTGCTGCATCCGCGGACCGGCTAAGGCTCCGCAGGCAGCCGGTCCCGGCGGGACCCTTCTCACTTTGTCTCTTGCAGGCTGCCAAGCACCCGCCCCATCCTGCCGGCCGCATGACCCAAAGCGCCCACATGGTCCCGGCCCTTTGCTGCACAAATGCTCTGCCAAGGGGTCCGCGTCCCACCGTTGCAGGGCGCAGATCAGGCGCGCCGGATCGAAGCCATCCCCAGCACGCGCGCCCGTTTGCGCGGATCGCTGTCGAACAGCGCCGCCAACTGCTCGGTGATTGCACCGGCCAGTTGCTCTGCATCGGTAATGGTTACCGCGCGTTCATAATAGCGTGTCACGTCATGTCCGATGCCGATGGCCAGCAACTCGACCGCGCGGCGTTTCTGCACCATGGCGATCACGTCACGCAGGTGACGCTCGAGGAAATTCGCCGGGTTGACCGAAAGGGTCGAATCATCCACGGGCGCCCCGTCGGAAATCACCATCAGGATCTTGCGCGCCTCGGGACGGCGGGTCAGGCGCTTGTGCGCCCATTCAAGGGCCTCGCCGTCGATGTTCTCCTTCAAGAGCCCTTCCTTCATCATCAGCCCCAGATTGGGGCGCACGCGCCGCCAGGGCGCGTCGGCGGATTTGTAGATGATGTGGCGCAGATCGTTCAGGCGTCCGGGCTGGGCGGGACGCCCCGCCGCCAGCCAGGCCTCACGCGATTGCCCGCCCTTCCAGGCGCGGGTGGTAAAGCCCAGGATCTCGACCTTGACGTTGCAGCGTTCCAGCGTGCGCGCCAGCACGTCGGCACAGATCGCGGCGATGGAAATCGGCCGCCCGCGCATCGAGCCGGAATTGTCGATCAGCAGCGTCACGACCGTGTCGCGGAACTCGGTGTCCTTCTCGACCTTGAAGGACAGGGGTGTGGTCGGGTTGGCCACGACGCGCGCCAGACGGCCGGCATCCAGCACGCCCTCCTCCTTGTCGAACTCCCAGCTGCGGTTCTGCTGTGCCTGCAGGCGGCGCTGCAGCTTGTTGGCCAGGCGGCTGACGGCACCGCGCAGCGGCTCCAGCTGCTTGTCCAGATATGCGCGCAGACGCTCCAGCTCGGCCGGGTCGGCCAGATCCTCAGCACGGATCTCCTCGTCCCAGGTCTGGGCAAAGACCTTGTAGTCGGGGCTGGCCTCGCTGACCGGAGGCGGCATGTCGGGCGGCGTGTCGGTGTCGGGCATCTCGGCCTCGTCCGACATCTCTTCGTCCGAGGCGTCATCCATGCTGACCTGGGCCTGACGCTCGTCCTGGGTCTGTTCCTGACTGCGCTCGGGACTGGCCTCGGCCTCCTCACTCTCGTCCTGATCGCGCGACTGGTTGCCGCCGGCCTCTTCGTCCTGTTCGGCGTTTTCCTCGGCGTCATCCTCCTCGGGCTCGTCGGGGTCCTCGCCCAACTGGTCGCCATAGCCCAGGTCCGTGATGATCCGCCGCGACAGGCGCGCGAACTCGGCCTGATCGGCCAGGGCCGCGTCGACATCGGCCAGCGCACCTGCTGCCTGGCTTTCGACGAACGGCCGCCACAGGTCGGCCACATGCTGCGCACCGGGCGGCAAGGCCCGCCCCGTCGCCGCCTGGCGCAGGATATAACCCGCCGCGATGGCAAGGGGCGCGTCGGCCGGCGCCTTGATCTGCGCATAGCCCTTCTTGTCGGCATCCGCTCCGATTCGGGCGTCGATGTTGGACAGCGCGCCCGGCATGTCGCGCGCGCCAAGCGCCTCGCAGCGGGCCGTTTCCATCGCCTCGTAAAGCTCGCGCGCCATCGGCCCCGCGGGCGCATAGCGCGAATGCAGCGCCGCGTCGTGGTGGCGCAGCCGCATCGCCAGCGCATCGGCCGTCCCGCGCGCCAGCAGGACCTCGTCCCGGCCCATCCGCCGGCTGACCTGCGGCAGGCGCATCGTGTCGCCGGCCACACCGGCAGGATCGGCGCTGAAGGTGACGTTCAGCTCGCGCTCGTCGGCCAGGGCGCGGGTCGCCTCGGTCAGCGCCTTCTTGAACGGATCGGCGGGATTGTCGGACTGTTTCATGCCAACCATAGAACACCACCTGTCGCGCCAGACAAGGGGGGCCTGCCCGCCACATCCGCGCGCAGGGCCTGTGCGACCGTGCAGTTCCTGGCGCGCAACTGCAACCCCGGCACGCGTGTTATAGCACAGGAACGCAACAACATCCCCCGAGGTCATCATGTCGAACCCCCGCATCGCCGTTATCATCAGCTCGACCCGCCAGGCCCGTTTTGCCGACAAGCCGACGGCCTGGCTGATGAAGCAGGTCGCCGACCATCCGGACCTGGACTTCGAACTGGTGGACCTGCGCGAACAGGACCTGCCCTTTTTCGACGAAGTCGCCTCGAACCTTTGGGCGCCGTCGCAGGACCCGCGGGCGGTGGCGTGGCAGGAAAAGCTGGCCACTTTCGACGGCTTCATGTTCGTGGTCGCGGAATACAACCATTCCGTCACCGGCGCACTGAAGAACGCGCTGGACCAGGCCTACAAGGAATGGAACCGCAAGCCGATGGCGGCGCTGGCTTATGGCAGCATGGGCGGCGCACGGGCGCTGGAACAGCTGCGCCTGATCGCGATCGAGCTGCAGATGGTTCCCCTGCGCAATGCCGTCCATATCGGCGGGGGCGACTTCTTCAAGGTCTCGCCCCTGGGCGAGGATGCGCCCATCTCGGCCATCGAGGATCATCTGAAGGGCTCGCTGCAGGCGACCCTGGACGAACTGACCTTCTGGGCCAGGCTGCTGAAGGACGCACCCAAACCGTGACGCGAAAGGGGCTGAAGCGGTCCGCTTCAGCCCCTTTCCGTCATGTCGCGGACCGTGGCGTCACGGGCCCGGTCCCTTCACCCCGCCTTGGCGGCGGCGCTTTCGGGTAGTTCCTCGTCGAACAGGCGCTGATAGAACTCGGCCACCGTCTGCCGCTCCAGTTCGTCGCACTTGTTCAGGAAGGTCAGGCGGAAGGCATAGCCGATATTCCCGAATATCCGCGCGTTCTGCGCCCAGGCAATCACCGTGCGCGGCGACATGACGGTGGACAGATCGCCCTGCATGAAGGCGGTGCGCGTCAGGTCGGCCAGGGTGACCATCTGGTTGATGACCTTGCGCCCCTTCTCGGTATTGTAATGCGGCACCTTGGCCAGAACGATGGCAGCCTCGGCATCGTGGGACAGATAGTTCAGCGTGGCGACCAGCGACCAGCGGTCCATCTGGCCCTGGTTGATCTGCTGGGTGCCGTGGTAAAGGCCGGTCGTGTCGCCCAGACCCACCGTGTTGGCAGTCGCGAACAGGCGGAAATATGGGTTCGGCGTGATGACCTCGTTCTGGTCCAGCAGGGTCAGCTTGCCGTCGGTTTCCAGCACGCGCTGGATCACGAACATCACATCGGCCCGGCCGGCGTCGTATTCGTCAAAGACGATGGCGGTCGGGTTCCTCAGCGCCCAGGGCAGGATGCCCTCGTGGAACACGGTCACCTGCTTGCCGTCCACCAGCTTGATCGCATCCTTGCCGATCAGGTCGATCCGGCTGACATGGCTGTCCAGGTTGACGCGCACGCAGGGCCAGTTCAGGCGCGCCGCGATCTGTTCGATATGGGTGGACTTGCCCGTGCCGTGATAGCCCTGGATCATCACCCGACGGTTATAGGCAAAGCCCGCCAGGATCGCCATCGTGGTGTCGGGGTCGAACTTGTAGGTGCTGTCGATCTCGGGGACGCGCTCGGTCCGTTCGGCAAAGCCCTTGACCTTCATGTCGCTGTCCAGACCGAACACCTCGCGCAGGTCGATCTCTTCGGTGGGTTTGGCGTTCATGTCCAGCATCGGTCCGGGCCCTTTCCTCATCTCCGCGTATTGTTCGCCCATTCGCCCGGCAGGCGCAAGGCAGCCCGGCAAGGGGCGCGCGTTGACGGGGCAGGCAGGCCTTCCTAAGGTGTCCCCGCATCCCAGCCAAGGACATCACGCCTTTGACCGACGCCCGACGAACCGAGCTGGAACAGCTGATCTCGCGTGTTGCTCTGGGGGACCGGAGGGCCTTTGACGCCCTTTACGACGCGACCTCGGCCAAGCTGCACGCCGTCTGCCTGTCAATCCTGAGGGACCGCCCCGAGGCCGAGGAAACGCTGCAAGAAGTCTATATCCGCGTCTGGCAGGGTGCCGCGCGCTATGCCGCGAACGGGTTGTCGCCGATGACCTGGCTGATCACGATTGCCCGCAACCGCGCCATCGACCGGCTGCGCTCGCGCAGCGCGCGCCCCGCAACCGCGCCCGAGGATGCGGCGGCCGGCATCGCCTCGCCCGATCCGACGCCCGAATCGGCCGCCATCCTGGCTCAGGAACGGCGCATGCTGCACGAATGCCTGGCCCAGTTGGCCGATGCCCAGGCCGGAGCCGTCCGCGCGGTGTATCTGGAGGGCGTCACCTACGCGGACCTTGCCCAGCGCGAGGGGATGCCGATCAACACCGTGCGCAGCTGGCTGCGGCGCAGCCTGCTGCGCCTGAAGGACTGTGTCAGCCAATGAACAGCGATGCCCCCCTGACCCCGCAGGAAGAGGACGAGGCCCTGGCGGCCGAACTGGCGCTTGGCCTGCTGGAGGGCGCCGAGGCGCAGGCAGCTGTTGCGCGGCTGTCGCAGGACTTGGCCTTTGCCAGGTCGGTGCGCGAATGGCAGGAACGCTTGGCGGGTCTGGCCGACCAGCTGACGCCCGTCATGGCACCGGCCCGCGCCCGGCAGGCCGTCCGCGAACGTCTGGGCCATGCCGTGGCTCCTCTTACCCGCGACCCGTCCGAACGGACGCCCTGGTGGCGCGGCCCCATTGGCGCGCTGACAGGGCTGCTGGCGGCTGCGGCGGTCGTGGCCCTTCTGTGGCTGCCCGGAGAGCAGCCCGCCGACGTCCCGGGCTATCAGGCGGAACTGGTGGCGCAGGAGCCTGCCCTGCGCGTGGCCGCCCGCGTGGAAGGCCGCGAGATGGAAGTTGCGCTGGAGAGCGGCGCCGCCCCCACCGACAGGGACTGGGAAATCTGGTGGATCGCGCCGGACGGATCGGCCCCCATCTCGATCGGCCTCGTGCCGCGCGGGGGCAGCCTGCGCATGACGCTGCCCGAAGGGCTGGACCCCGCGCCCGGCATCCGCATCGCCCTGTCGGACGAGCCGGCCGGCGGCTCGCCCACGGGACAGGCCACGGGGCCGGTCGTGGCGGTGGCCGAACTCACAAGCTTGTGATGGATTGCCCGGCGCAACTTGCGGCCTCTTTCCTCGTGTCTGCTTCCAGCGGGCGATGCTGAACGCCCCGAGACAATACCGGAGGAAGACAATGACACACCGCTTCACCATGACCGGCGCCTCGATCCTTGCCGTCACCCTTGCGCTTGGCCTTCCGGCCCTGGCCCAGAACACGATGGTCGGCGGCGCCGAGATGTTCCCCGACCGCAACATCGTCGAGAACGCGGTCAATTCCGCCGATCACACCACGCTCATGGCCGCCGTGCAGGCCGCCGGCCTGGCCGAAACCTTGTCGGGCCCCGGCCCCTTCACGGTCTTCGCCCCCACGAACGCCGCCTTTGAAAAGCTGCCGGCCGGCACGGTCGAGGACCTGCTGAAGCCCGAGAACCTGGAAACGCTGCAAACCATCCTGACCTGCCACGTCGTTCCGACCGAGGCATTCTCGCCCGCTGTGGGCCGGATGGTCCAGCAGGGTGGCGGCAGCGCCGCGCTTGAAACCGTCGGCGGATGCACGCTGACGGCCTCGATCGACGCTGCCACCAACGCGCTGATGATCACGGACGAGAACGGCAACGCTGCCACCGTCAACATCCCCGATGTCGATCAGGCCAATGGCGTGATCCACGTCATCGACACAGTCCTGCTGCCGGCCTCGTAACGGGCCCCGGCGGGGGTTGTCCCTTCCCCCGATCCGGACGCCCCGGCCCGCGCAGTCCCCTCTGCGCGGGTCTTTTTCATGCCGCCCCCGCAGCGCGCAGAACCGCCCTTGCCTCCGGCGCGTTCAGGAGGCGTGATGGGCTGCGGCATCCTGCCGCAAGGGTCTTGCCCCAGAGGGACAACATGAGCGGTCTGATTGCACTTCTTGACGATGTGGCCACGATTTCCAAGGTCGCGGCGGCCTCCCTTGACGACGTGGCGGGACAAGCCGCCAAGGCCGGGGCCAAGGCGGCCGGCGCGGTCATCGACGATGCCGCGGTCACGCCGAAATACATGCACGGCTTTGACGCCAGCCGCGAACTGCCCATCGTGTGGAAGATCGCCCGGGGGTCGCTGTTCAACAAGCTGGTCATCCTGCTGCCGGTCGCGCTGTTGTTGTCGGCCTTTGCGCCAGGGCTGATCCCGCCCCTGCTGATGCTGGGCGGCGCCTACCTGTGCTATGAAGGGGCGCACAAGGTCGCCCATGTGTTTCACCGCACCGACGCGCATGACAGCCAGGCCCACACCCATCCCGCATCCTCCGGCGCTGCGCTGGAGGAAGAGCGTGTGGCCGGCGCGATCAAGACCGATTTTATCCTGTCGGCCGAGATCATGACGATCGCGTTGTCCACGATCCCCGTGGCGGATTCGATCGTGATGAAGGCCGTCATCCTGGCCATCGTCGCGGTCGCCATCACGGCGGCCGTCTATGGCTTCGTGGCACTGGTCGTGAAGGCCGACGACATGGGCGTTCACCTGGCCACCCGGCGCAGCGGGGCGGTTGCCGCCTTTGGGCGGGGGGTGGTGCGGTTCATGCCCGGCTTCATGACAACGCTGACGGTCGTGGGCACCGCCGCCATGATCTGGGTCGGCGGCCAGATCGTCGTGCACGGGCTGCACGAACTGGGATGGCATGCGCCCTACGAGACCATCCACCATCTGGCCGAAGGCGCAGCCGCCGCCCTGCCAGCCCTGCCCGGCGTCGCGGCCTGGGCCACGACCGCCTTTTTCGACGGGCTGATTGGGCTGGCACTGGGCCTGCTGCTGCTGCCGGTCGTCACACGCATCCTGAACCCGCTGCTGGAGGCGACTGTCCTGCCCCTGCTGGCCCGCCTGAAGGGCCGTTCGGATCCGGCGCAACCACGGCCACGGCAAGATTGACCACTTGGTCAAAGACTGTCACATTTCCTTTACGTGAATGTTGCGATGCTGACATGCGGAGGCGCTAGGGGCTGCGCATCGCAACTCCAATGGGAGGGAAATCAACATGATCCGATACAGCACCGCATCCGCGGTGGCGCTTTTGGCGTCGCTTGGAACGGCCAATGCCCAGACGACGATCGACTGGTGGCATGCCATGGGCGGCGAACTTGGCGCCAAGCTGGAAGAGATCGTTCAGGGCTTCAACGACAGCCAGGACGAATACCGCGTCACCCCCTCCTACAAGGGCACCTATCCCGAAACGATGACTGCAGCGATCGCAGCCTTTCGCGCGAACCAGCAGCCCACCGTCGTTCAGGTCTTCGAGGTGGGCACCGGCACCATGATGGCCGCCGAAGGCGCCATCGTCCCGGTCTACCAGCTGATGGAAGAACACGGCGAAGACTTCGATCCGTCGATCTTCCTTCCGGCGGTCGTGGGCTATTACACGGATCCCGAGGGCAACATGCTGTCGATGCCGTTCAACAGCTCGACCCCGATCCTGTATTACAACAAGTCCGTCTTCGAGAAGGCGGGCCTTGACCCCGAGCAGCCGCCGAAGACCTGGGCCGAGATGGAGCAGTTCTCGAACCAGATCAGGGAATCGGGCGCTGCCACCTGCGGCTTCACAACCCAGTGGATCAGCTGGATCCAGACCGAGAACCTGTCGGCCTGGCACAACCAGCCGATCGGGACCATGGAGAACGGCTTTGGCGGCCTGGACGCGCGGCTGTCGCTGAACGGCCCCGTGCAGGTCAAGCATTGGGAAAACCTCAAGCGCTGGTCCGACGAAGGCATCTTCAAGTATGGCGGCCCCGTGGGGGGCGACAACGCCGCGCCGATGTTCTATTCGCAGGACTGCGCGATGATCATGGGCAGTTCGGCCAGCCGGGCGGGCGTGATCGCCAATTCCGAAGCCTTTGAGCTGGGCTTCGGCATGCTGCCCTATTACGACGATGTCGAGGGCGCGCCGCAGAACTCGATCATCGGCGGCGCGACGCTGTGGGTCCTGTCGGGCAAGGCGGACGAGGAATACGCGGCCGCCGCGGCCTTCTTCGACTATCTTTCCTCCCCCGAGGTGCAGGCGGACTGGGCGTCCTTCTCGGGCTATCTGCCCATCACGGAAGCCGCGGGCGAGCAGATGGCCGACTTCTACGCCCAGAACCCGGGCGCCGACACCGGCATCAACCAGATCACCCTGAACGAGCCGACCGAGAACTCGAAGGGCCTGCGTTTCGGCAACTACGTCCAGATCCGCGGCATCATCGACGAAGAGTTCGAGCAGCTCCTGTCGGGCTCCAAGGACGCGCAGGGCGCCCTGGACAGCGTGGTCTCCCGTGGCGACGATCTGCTGGAACAGTTCCAGGCACAGAACCAGTAATCACTGGCATCCATGGCCGGGGCCGCGCCTGATGCGCGGCCCCGTGCCCGTTTCCAGACCCAAGCCCCCGGTATCCGATGAAGCGCACCATCTTTAAGAACCAGTTGCTGCCCTGGCTGCTGCTGGCTCCACAGCTGATCATCACCTTCGTGTTCTTCCTGTGGCCCGCCGCCCAGGCCGTGCGGCAGAGCTTTCTGCGCGAGGATGCCTTCGGCACCCGGTCGACCTTTGTCGGCTTCGAGAACTTCATCCGCCTCTGGAACAGCCATGAATACCTGAACTCGCTGCAGGTGACGGCGGTCTTTGCCGTTTCGGTCACGGTGCTGTCGATGGGACTGTCGCTGCTGCTGGCCATTGCGGTGGACCGGATGATCCGGTCGACCCGCATCTATACCACGTTGCTGGTCTGGCCCTATGCGGTGGCGCCTGCGGTGGCGGGCATCCTGTGGTGGTTCATCTTCAACCCCACCATCGGGATCATGCCCTATGTGCTGGGGCAACTGGGCTACAACTGGAACCACATCAGCAACAAGGGCGACGCCATGACACTGGTCGTGATCGCCAGCGCCTGGAAGCAGATCAGCTATAACTTCCTGTTCTTCCTGGCGGGCCTGCAGGCCATCCCGGCCAGCTTGCGCGAGGCCGCGGCCATCGACGGGGCAGGCCCCGTGCGCCGCTTCTTCGACATCACCTTTCCGCTCCTGTCGCCGACAACGTTCTTCCTGCTGGTCGTGAACATCGTTTATGCCATGTTCGACACCTTTGCCGTCATCGACGCCACAACCGAAGGCGGCCCGGCACAGGCCACCAACATTCTTGTCTACAAGGTCTATTTCGACGGTTTCGTGGGCCAGAACCTGGGCAGTTCGGCCGCGCAGTCGGTGGTGCTCATGGCGCTGGTGGCGGTGCTGACCGTGATCCAGTTCCGCTATGTCGAGAAGAAGGTGGCCTACTGATGATCGAGAACCGCCCTTATCTGAACGCACTGGCGCATCTTGTCCTGATCCTCGGCGTCTGCGTCGTGGCCCTGCCGGTCTGGGTCGCCTTTGTCGCTTCGACCCATACCGCGACGGCCTTCATGTCCGGCACGATCCCCATGTGGCCCGGCCCCAACCTGGTCGAGAACTACAGCCGCATGCTGGGTGCCGGCGTGTCCACCAGCGGCACGCCCCCCGTCGGCGTGATGATGTTCAACAGCCTGATCATGGCGCTGTCGATCGCCATCGGAAAGATCGTGATCTCGGTCCTGTCGGCCTTTGCCGTGGTCTATTTCCGCTTTCCGTTCCGCGGCCTTGCCTTCTGGTGCATCTTCGTGACGCTGATGCTGCCGGTCGAGGTGCGGATCGTGCCGACCTTTCAGGTTGTCGCGGATCTGGGCATGCTGAACAGCTATGCCGGACTGTCCATCCCGCTGATCGCCAGCGCGACAGCCACCTTCCTGTTCCGCCAGGTCTTCCTGACCATTCCGGACGAACTGACCGAGGCGGCCCGCATCGACGGGGCGGGTCCGATGAAGTTCTTTCGCGACATCCTGCTGCCCTTGTCGCGCACCAACATCGCCGCGCTTTTCGTGATCCTCTTCATCTATGGCTGGAACCAGTATCTCTGGCCGCTGCTGATCACGACCAGTTCGGATTATTACACCATCGTTGCGGGGATCAAGCGCATGGCCGACGCCGTGGATGGCCTGCCGCAATGGCACCTGGTCATGGCGACCGCGATGCTGGCGATGATCCCCCCCGTGGTGGTGGTGATCGGCATGCAGCGCCTGTTCGTCAAAGGTCTTGTCGAGACGGAGAAATAAGACGTGGCTTCCATCATCCTGGACAATCTCGGCAAGATCTATGCCGGCGGCACCCGCGCCGTGGGCGACGTGAACATCGACATCGCGGACGGCGAATTCATCGTGCTCGTCGGCCCGTCGGGCTGCGGGAAATCCACGCTGCTGCGCATGGTCGCGGGCCTTGAATCGATCAGCGAGGGCCAGGTCCGCATCGGCGGCCGCGTCGTCAACGACATCGAGCCCGCCGATCGCGACATTGCCATGGTCTTTCAGAACTATGCGCTGTACCCGCACATGTCGGTGCGCCAGAACCTGGCCTATGGCCTGAAGAACCGCGGCACCCCCAAGGCCGAGATCGAGCGTCGCGTCGGCATCGCCTCCGACATCCTGCAGATCGGGCCGTTCCTGGACCGCAAGCCGCGTGCCCTGTCGGGCGGCCAGCGCCAGCGCGTCGCCATGGGCCGCGCCATTGTGCGCGAACCGGCGGCGTTCCTTTTCGACGAGCCGCTGTCGAACCTGGATGCAAAACTGCGCGTCGCCATGCGGCTCGAGATCAAGGAGCTGCAGAAACGCCTGCGGACGACCTCCCTTTATGTCACCCATGACCAGTTGGAGGCGATGACCCTGGCCGACCGGCTGGTCGTGCTGAACGGCGGGCGGGTCGAACAGATCGGCACCCCGCTGGAGGTGTATCGCCGCCCCGCATCGGCCTTTGTCGCCGGCTTCATCGGCAGCCCCGCCATGAACCTGATCGACACCCGGGCCGTGCCGCATCTGCCCGGTACGGCGCATGCCGGACAGATCGGCATCCGCCCCGAGGATCTGACCGTCACACCCGACGGACCAATCGAAATGCAGGTCAGTGCGGTCGAGGAACTGGGAGCCCAGCGCCTTGTCCACGGTCAGACAGGCGCCGAACGCATCACCATCACCCTGCCCTCGGACGCACCGTTGTCCGACAGCCTGAGGCTGTCCTATCGCCCCGGCGCGTTGCATCTGTTCGAGCGTGAGACCGGTCGCCGGATGGACTGAAACGTGAACATTTTGATCTTGTGGTGCGGCCTCCACATGCTACCCTGAGGTGAACCCTTCAGGAGGTCGCCTCATGTGCCTGTCGCTGTCCTGTTCGCACCACAACCCCATCGCCTGCATCGTTCCGCCCTATATGCTGCGGGTTCTGGCGCTGCGCGGGGATCCGGCCACGGCCGAGATGGCCCGGACGCTGCTGCGGCATGACGAGGAGATTCGTGCGGAACGGGCCAGCCATGCCAGTCCGCCGCCCCCGCTTTCCGAAGGGTTTGCCGGTCTCCTGCCCTTGCCGGCCGTCGATCCCGACCTGTGCTGTGCCGACCGCCGCATCCATGACGGGCAATTCCGGGCGGCGCTGCCCGGCAACCTTGTCCGTTCAGAAGGCGACAGCCCGTGCGGCATCCCGGACGCCGACCTGGCCTATGACAGCGCGGGGCAGGTCTTTTCCTTGTTTGCCGAGGAATACGGCCGCAATTCCCTGGACGGCCGCGGCATGCCCTTGGTGGCGACCGTGCAGCACCGGCGCAACTACAACAACGCCTTCTGGAACGGCGAGCAGATGGCCTATGGCACCGGCGACGGCAAGATATTCCGGACCTTCCTGGAACTGTCGGTCATCGGGCACGAGATGGCCCATGGCGTCATCCAGCATTCCGGCGGGCTGATCTATGAAAACCAGTCCGGCGCCCTGAACGAAAGCATCGCCGATGTGTTCGGGGCGCTGTCACAGCAGCGCGCCCTGCGCCAAGAGGTGCATCAGGCCGATTGGCTGGTCGGGCGCGGCATCCTGGGCCCGGGAATCAATGGGGTCGCGCTGCGCAGCATGAAGGCGCCCGGCACGGCCTATTCCGACGACCTGCTGGGCCGCGACCCGCAGCCGTGGCACATGGACCACTTCGTGACCACGACCGACGACAACGGCGGCGTGCACATCAACTCGGGCATCCCGAACCATGCCTTTTACCTCTTCTGCAACTACCTGGGCGGACGTTCCTGGGAATTGCCGGGCCAAATCTGGTACCGGGCGCTGCAGGACCTGAACAACCCGATGGCCAGCTTCTCGGACTGGGCGGACCAGACGCTGCGCACGGCCAGCGCCCTGACGGGCCAGGGTAGCCTGGAAGGACAGATGCTGCGCCGGGCCTGGAAACTTGTGGGGATCAACGTCTAGCCATAGAATTGGCCCCGACAGGCAAGGGGCCGCCCATGATCATCGACATCGCGACCGACGGCGGATTTGGCGGCATTGCCGCCGCCGCGATGCACAAGCGCATCAATCCCCAGGAACAGGCGCAGGCCCTGCGGGACGCTCTTTGCGCAGCCTTTGCGCCAAAGGCCCTGCAGCAGATGACCCAGGGGCGCAGCCACGACTGTCCCGACGGGCTGCGCTACCGCATCACCATCATCCAGTCGGGGCAGGACCCCTGCATCTTTACCCTCAGCGAGGCGCAGATGCCGCCCGAGATGCTGGACCTGATCGACAGCGTCTAGGGCTCAGGCCGGCTGGCGCCGGTTCCACAGGATCGAGCTGACAAAGGCCGTGGCGATGAAGCCCGCACCCAGAAGGCCGGTGACGACCTCGGGCAGGTGCCACATGGTCTGACCGAACATGATGACGGACAGGGTCAGGATCGACCAGAAGGCGCCGTGTTCCAGGTACCGGAACTCTGCCAGGGTGCCACGCTCGACCAGCATGAC
>Ga0194112_10007597_pt1 | contig 14080 bp, 21 predicted proteins | sample TA2MahC400mmetaG_FD_146191 | JGI IMG/M metagenome (GOLD analysis project Ga0194112, IMG submission 146191) | Freshwater microbial communities from Lake Tanganyika, Tanzania - TA2015016 Mahale Deep Cast 400m | ecosystem: Environmental > Aquatic > Freshwater > Lake | place: Tanzania: Lake...
CCACCTTCCTCCAGGCGGCGGGACGCGAGCGGTAGGCGAGGAACAGATGCCCGCCAGCCGCCAGGATGCTGGAGCCGGCGAACACGAACGTCAGCACGATGTAGACCCAGCCCCAGGAGCGACGATCCAGATCGAAGAACTGGAGCCCGAAGAGGATGGGCGTCAGCGACCCGAGGAAGATGCTGAAGCGCAGCATGTGCCCGATCTGATACCGAGTCGGCACCGTCTCCCCGCAGAAGCCCGGACGTCGCACGCCGAGGACGCACAGCGACTCCCTGATCGCCCACCAGAACGGGGCCAGGATGTCGGAGGGCGCGTTCCTCCAGCGGCCTCCGGCGGCGAGCCACGATCCGTAGCTGGCCTGACCGTAGTGCCACGCGACCAGCGCCCACAGTCCGGCCCAGAGAAGATACACGGTACTGAAGGCCGACCTCACGTAGAGATAGACCTCGGGAGTTGCGACACCACCCATGTTCTAGAACTCCGCGGCTGAGTCAGTCGCAGCCTTGATGTCCCGATTAGCAGGTTGGTCGACAAATTGCAAGGCGCTCAGAAGTCGGCGCTCCTGACTCTGAAGCAGCTCCAGGTTGGCCTTGTGCTCGGGAGCTCCCGGAGTGAGAACTGAGCGGACGACGTGCAGAATGGTGCGGATGCTCACTGTTCCGTCTCCCTCGGGGCGAGAGGATTGCGGGGCGAGGTAAGCGCTCGGCTCAGCAGCTCGAAGGAGGCTCTGCTCCGCTCGTCCGCCATCTCCACCCGGCGCTCCAGGGAGCGGAGAGAGTCCTGATGATCCCGATGCTCGTCCCGAAGCTCGGCTATCACGGCCGTGACCCGGCTGTCCAGCACGAGCAAGGCCGACGCCAGTTTCTCCACGGCCACGGTTCTCGCAGTCTCGATCTTGTTCGCGGACTCGGCCAGCGCCGAGTAGAGCTTGATGAGGCGCATACAGAACAGGCAGAGAAGTACGCATACGGCAACCATCGTGAGCATGACCAGACCGATCACCCCGGCGTCCTGATACACCTTGATGAAAGCGGTCTGAGGGGAGGGCTGAACCGTTCCGGCGGTGGTGGGCTGGTGCTCCACGCGCTCGCCGACGATCACGCCTGAGTTTGAGCCGGCCTTCTCCACGCGATCCTCGGTAGTGGGTCGCGGGATGCCGGACGGATCGCCACCATTCTGGGGCATGAGAATAGCGCCTTATTCGGTTGCCCCTACGGGAGCGGGAGAGGGAACGCTGTTCGGGTCGGTGATCGGACCACCGGGGATGGGCTGCGTGGACGGATCGCGATACTGCTGACCGGGCTGGCCGAGCAGTTGCTTGAACTCCTCCAGGCTGTACTCCTGCGGAACCACGCCCACCTGACGGAGCGTGTAGTAGAGCACGTCCAGCGGGATGAGGCGGCGCTCGTAGAGCGTCTGGATGGCGCGAACCTCGCGAGCCGTGAGCTCGGAGCGGATGAACTCCTTGTTGAGCTCGACCAGCGCCTCGGGGTCCGGCGCGTTGTTCTGCAGATCGTTCATGTAGCCGAGGGCGATGGTTAGAGCGCGCTCGCACTGAACGACGACGTCCAGCAGGGTCACCTCGTCGCCCGACTCCATGAGGCCGTATGCCTCGCTGGAGAGAGCCGCCGCCTTCCGCTGCGTGGGGATCAGCTTGCCGCCGAGCGACTGCATCTGGAGCTGGAACGAGTCGACCGCGTTCTCCAGGAACGTGAGGCCGTGACCCGTGAACTCCAGCAGGCCGGGCTTCTCGTTCTCGCCGAGCTCCCACAGGTTGGACGGGCCGACGCTGAGAGGCTCGGACGTGCCGAGGCCGTCGGCGAGCTCCGCGAGGGCGTCCCGCTGCGAGCCGGTGATGTAGTAGGTCGGCATACCCGCGTAGAAGCGACCGTGCTGCAACAGAGCGGTGGCCTCGTAGTGGGCGAGGTTCAGCATCGCGAGGTCGAAGAGGATCGGATCCTCGATCGCGGGGCCGAGCTTCGTGGGGTTGACCACGACGAAGGGGATGTAGTCCAGGGTCCGGCCCTGCGTCGTGACCGTGAACACGCGACGCTCCTCGGCCTGACCCTCGGCGCGCAGTCGGACGATCTCCTGGCGATAGACGAGGTTGCCGGGCGAGTCGGGATCGGGGTCCAGTCGCAGGATGCGGAGGATCGGGCGGCTCTTGTGGCCGTACTCGGTGATCTCGGTCTCCAGCTCGGAGAGGATCACGCGATCGACCACCTTCCGTCCGCGGTGCAGCACCTCTCGCACGACGAGGATGTCCTCGGCGCGGTAGCCCACGAGATAGGGGTCGGGGCGAACTCCGGCGGGCACCTGCTCGGGGATGTCCGCGAGGATGCCGAAGCGAGAGACGAGGATCTGCTCGGAGAGAAGCTCTCGCTCGAACTCCTGCATGGAGCGACCGTCGATCGTCACGGAGCGCATGTTGACGCGTAGGTTCCGCGGGAGACGGTACTCGCTCGGCTTGCGGAGGATCGCGCCCAGCAGTCCCGTGTGTGTGCGGCGAGTCGCGTTGTAGAAGCTGGCGCGGTTCTTGTAGGTGTCGTAGTCGGCGGACTTGACGTTGCGGGGACGACGGAGATAGCGCTGACCGGCGCGCTTGACGGTCAGCTCGCCGGAGAAGCAGTCGCGGAGGGTCTTCCAGACGTCGTACTGGCGCTTGAAGTCGGCCGACAGCTCGAGAGTCTGGCCCAGGAACTGGATGACGGGGAGCGGGTGACGGAGAAAGGCGTCGTCGTACGAGTTCGCGACCTGAGCCGCGTCCTCTCGCGCTGCTTGCTCGCCAGTCAGGGTCACCATGAGTATCTAGCTCCGAGGCGGGAGTTCAGTCGCGTCGAGGCCTAGCAGGGAGTGGGGAGGTTGACAATAGGACGGATTGAGACGTTCGAGAGAAAAAATTTCGATCGAGAATTTGTGCTCGAGGTGAATGAGCGGCCGGCGGTGCCCCCGCCCTATACCCCGCTAAGGTACCATATGCGCCCGCTAGGCGGGTGGCGGCGGCGGGTGGCACCTACCTACCCGCGCGCCCGCCTTGCGCCTGTAGCAGCCCTTAGCGTGGCGTGGCGGGCATAGCAAAGCGCCGCCTAGCGGGTAGCTAGGCGGCGCGGGTGGCGGGTAGGGCGCGCGGCGCGCTATATGGGTGGCGTGGCGGGTGGCATTAGCCGCGCCCCGCGTTACCTAGCGCGCCCGCCAGTAGCGCGCCGCCGCCGCTAAGTAGCAGCAGCCCTACTAGGCATTGCGCCATTGCGGTTGCGGTGGCGCTATTGGCGGGCGGTTGCGCAATGGCAACAAAGGCAACAAATGCCAGCGCCAGCGCCATAAATGCGCCCACAAGCGCAATGGTGGCATAGGTGGCGGCGGTTGCCAGTAGCGCGGCGCGGCGGCGGGCGGTGGCGGTTAGGTTAAGCATGGCGTAACGTACCTTAGCAGGGGTGGCGGGTAGGGTGGCGGGTGGCGCTATGCCACCCGCCCGTTGTTTAGGCGGTAGCAACCGCAAGCAAGCCATGCGCCTTGCGCGCCGCGCCCGCAATGTAACCGCCAAGCCATGCGTTACAGTAGTGCCCGCCCGCCGCATATTTGGCGGCGGCGCGGCTGCTGGCAATGGCGCTACGCATGGCGGGCAACGCTTGCATTGCGGCCGCAATGTTTGCGCCGGTTAGCGGGCGGCCCTTAGCAACCAACGTAGCAGCCGCAACCGCAACCGCCCCCATTACAGTTACCTTGCCGCTAGTGCCAACGCCGCCAGCCGCCGCCACCTTAGCGCCAAGTGGCGTTAGCGTGTAGCGCACGTTGGCGTTAGGCAACGCCTTGCCCGGCAACGCGCCCGCCGGGGTGGCGGCGGCGTATTTGTGTGCATTGCCCGCACGCAGCGCGGCGGTTGTGGGGGTGGCAACCGGGGCGCGGGTGGCGGCGGCGGTTGCTGCGTTGTTGTTACGTGCCATTGTATAGGTACCTTGCATTAGTGTTACCCGCCTAGCGGTGGCGGGGTGGCGTAGTGCCAATGCGTTAAACGCAAGCCCTATGTAGGGGCGGGTGGCAGGGGTGGCAAGCGTGGCAGGCACATTTATTTATGGCAGCACTACTGCCCTATTTAGGTTGCAGGGCAGGGGTGGCGTTTACGGCTGTAAACGGCCCCGGCCAACTACAACTGTAAACGGCGGACCAAAAACGGATTTAAACGAGATCTGCGAGATCTAACGATTTGCTGAGAAGCTCGGCCGGATTTGAGCACTGAGCGATCCGGTCCGGTCAAGTCAAGTCAACTCCAGTCGCTACTCAAGACCGATCTGGCGAGCGAGATCCTGATCAAGACTGATCAAGTCAATCCGGTCAAGTCAATCCGGTCGAGTCAATCCGGTCAAGTCAATCCGGTCAAGTCAATCCGGTCGAGTCAATCCGGTCAAGTCAATCCGGTCGAGTCAAGACCGATCGTTCCTGATCAAGAATCTCCGGTCGAGAAGAGAGGAGACCGAAGTCTCCTCAATTCCCTCCGGTCAATGACCCGAGTCTACCAGCCTCTGCTGGAGAAGCATGGCGTAGAGGAAGAGCGCACTACGCGAGTGGTGATACGAGATGTACGCCGAGGTGTCGGGCGACGCGAACTCCGTGACCGAGAAGCACTTGCTCTCCTCGCTCCAGTCGGCCCTCAGGAGCTGATTACCGTGCTGATCCTTGATGAGGAAGTCGCCGCTGTCCAGCTTGCGAACTTTGAGATCGGCGTACAGACCGACGACAGTGTAGAACTCTCCCACCCACTCGTCCTTCTCCACCGAGTTAGGAGCGAAGTCCAGTTCGTGGGACATCACAGTTCCGTGCTGACCGACCGCGTCGTCGTATCGGCTGACCGCCTCGCCCCACATGGTCCCGGGACCCTCGCTCTGAGCTGCCGAGGCCGCGAGGGCAAGGGGGAACGAGGCGTAGTCCGGACCGTCGCTGCTGTTCCGAACGATCAGCGTATCGCTGCTCTCGCAGTACCAGACGTCCCGGTCGCCGCCGCTGTGCGTGTGACCTAGAAAGACGCACTTCTCGCAGTCGTGCTCCCAGTGGGGCCATTGTTCGTAGCCACCGCGACCGTCCATGAGGCAGTTCGCGATGCGGATCGTGACGAGGTTGTCCATGTAACTCACTCCTTGCTGAGCGGCCCAGCGGTGGCCGCAGCCAGAACCTAGCGGCCCCGAACCTCGGGCGCAACCGCAAGCGGCTCAACCCGAGTCCGCTCGCAGCTCATACCCCTCTTAGGTCCGCCGTTCGCCCACATGCCGTCCAGGCAGTCGGCCCGAGCCGAGGCGCCGAAGAACTCGTCGATGACCCACTCCTCGCCGCGCGAGTCCGTCACGACCAGACTCCAGTGGATCGGCGCTACCTCCGTCGCGCTCCGGACCGGAGTATCCTCCGGCTGACCTGCGAAGAGCATGGCTGCGAAAGCGATTGCTGGTGCGATCTTCACGTCTTGGTACTCCCCTGATTTGAGTTACTGAGCCGCCCGGCGATGCTGAGCCAGACCCCGAGCCAGCTCGGCCGTGTAGTAGGCGACCCAATTCTCCTGCGTGGTGAGATGGACGCCGGCGCGGATGCGCTCAACCTCGGTCTCCGCCGAGGCCGCTGCGGCGCGGAAGCGATCTGCCGCCTGGGCGTGCTCCTCAATGCGAGCCGCCACGTAGGAGAGGCGAGAGTCCCGGAGGATGATCTGCTGGTCGGTCATGAGTTGCTCCTTGCTTGCGAGCGGCCCAGCGGTGGCCGCAGCCACCACCTGCACGCGCCGAAGCTCGGGCGCAAGGCTCAGTTGGTCGGCGCGGACCGGCTCTTTCTCCTTGCCTCGCAGACCGACTCAAAGATCATGCGGTGAGACGCCGGCTGAGTCACGCTGATGGCGCTCTGCTCGGCCTCAGTCCCGCAGAAGCTCCTCATGATCGCGTACTTGTTCGTGTCCAGAGGACCGAACCTCAGGACCGAGATCAATTGCCGGGCCGTCTCCCGGTCAGCCTCGGTCGGCTCGGCCGTGGCCGGAGCGGAGATGGCGAGCAGAGCAGCCGCCGCAAAGATCAACTTCGTCATGTCAAAACCCCAAGGGCGGAATGCCCTTGGGGTCTGCACCCTAGCCGCAACGTTCTCCCCGCGCAAGCCCGGACCGCTCAGCCCTGCTCCGCGGCGACGCTCAGCAGAGGGCTCCAGTTCAGCGGTCGCCAGTAGGTCTGCTCCAGAAGCTCGTGAACCCGAGGCTCCCACTCCTCCTCGTGGGAGAAGCTCATCGTCCTCCGAGGGTCGTTGAGGTTGCAGAGCGAGAAGCCGCCGTCGTTCTGCGCGATCGTCAGGATCCAGACGTCCAGCTCGCAGTTGATCGATCCCGGACTCCACTTCTCGTACAGGATCAGCGAGCCGACCGACGCGAAGTCTCCGGCGAGAGGGAAGATCGTCTCCTCCGGTCCGGCGAGAGCGCAGATCGCGACCATCGTGTCAAACACCCGATGAAACGGAGGCTCCGTCTGGTCGGAGTCAAAGGCGTCAAGCGAGCGATGGACGGTGTTCCGGAGAACACCGTAGGGGAGCCAAGAGTTGTCCATGACTTAGACCTCCATGATGAATTTGACGACGCGAGCGGGATCGCAGGAGACCATCCAGCGACCCATGCTGCCCCGCGCGACGTGCAGACCGCACAGCGCCCAGACGTGGTACGGACCCCACTGGACGAGACCGTCGGTGACCGCCGGGAGCTCGACCTGCCAGCCGTTGCGGACCGGAGCCGGGATGGGCGGATAGCCGAGACCCTGCTGGCGATTTTCCTTGGCGACCGCCTGCGTGAGCAGACCGTGGAAGATGCGCGAGGTGGCGAACATGTGAGTAACTCCTTGCCTGTGAGCGGCCTAGCGGGGCCGCGCCCAAGCCGTGCCAGCGGCCTAGCTCGGGCGCAAGCGCGGACTAGTCGTTGGGGCCAGCCATGTAGCCGAGCAGAGCCACCGGCAGCACGTACATGCTGAACGCCGAGTTGACCGGCGTGCCGCCGAACGAGACGACCACGCCCGCACCCCGAGAGGTGGAGAGTAGACGAAGATCTCCATAGCCGAGAGAGTATTCCTGATCACCGAGCCACTCGGCGATCTGCTGCTCAGGCAGAGCAAACACCCACTCGGGGACCTCGTCATCTCCCATCTCGGGATCAATGATTACGAACTCCTCGTCCTGAGGGAATACCGAGCGGCAGACCGACTGAAGCAGCTGAAGTTCCGGAGGAACGGTGCCCGACATGGTAGGATCTGCGAGCTCCAGGACGGCCGAGAGGAGCTGCGAGTGGCTGAGCGCGTTGATGTTCTTGGTCACGTGAGTAACTCCTTGCGTTGAGCGGCAAGCGGTGCCGCACCACCCGCGTAGCGCAGCCCCGGCTCGCCGCCTAACCTCAACCGCTCGTTAGTGAGAAGTCGGCTTGCGCTGATCCTTCTCCAGAGCGTCCAGGCTGACGGCCCGGATCGCACCCGTCTCCAGGTCCAGCTCGAAGGCTCCCGACTCCTCTCCCGAGGAGACCCTCCGAGCGATCTCGGCCATCACGTCCTTCGTCGCGTCGGATCCGGGACCTCCGGCGAGACGACCGAGAAGCGAGCTCAGCGCCCCCAGTCCTCCGAGCTCCTCCGGATCGTCCTTCTCCGGCGAGGATCGGAAGTAATACTCCTCGGCCTTCTCCGCCTCCTCCAGTCCGAGCTGACCCACGAGCTCGACGTCGACGTCGTTCCTCATCTCGCCGCGAGCCAGAGCCAGATACCGCTGATACAGAAGCTCCTGCGTCTTCTCGTGCTTGCAGGCGTCCTGCGTGACCATCGGTCCGGCCCGAACGATCCCGTCGGGGAATACCGGACGCTTGCGAGTGCGAGCCGACTCCAGCAGGTTCAGGCCGAACTCCGCCGAGGCGATCTTCTCGTCCTGAGTCAGGGTGTCGATGTGGTCCATCCCGAGCTCGATCAGGACCTCCTGCAAGGCGATGATCGCGTCGTCCTTCTCGGAGACGTAGGTCGCTCCGTTGCGCTCGTCGACGATGACGTGAGCGCCGAACTTCAGAGGGAACTTCGGGTCGTACTTGAACATCTTGCTTCTCCCACTTCGCGCCGGAACACCCCGCGCCGGAACACCCCGCGCGGCAAGCCCAACCCTGCCACCGGCGGGCTCCTCGCGCAAGGCCGGAGTGCTCGTCCCGGAGCGTCCGGTCGAGAGCCTCGTCGAGCTGCGCGCGGGCGCGGGTGGTGCGCGGGTGCCTGCGCCGCCGCCGACGCGCTCGAGTGGTGGTCGACGGCGGTCGGGAGTGCGCTCGGCCAGCGGGTGCCGGGCCACCAGCCGCCGCGCCGGGCCGAGGACGCAGAAAACCCGCCGACCTGACACCCGAGCAAGGACGGGCGCCGATCGGCGGGTTCTATCACCCCGTGAGGGGCCTTACTCGGCGGGCCGCTATTCCCGCCGAGCTAGCTTGTCAGTTACGCCGCCTTGCGCTCGGCCTCCTGCTCCGCGGCGTTGAGCTCCTGGGCCTGCTCCACCGTGACCGGCGGTGCCTTCTTTTCCATCACCCGGCCGTGACCCTTGGAGATGTAGGTGTCGATCCAACCCTCGGCCCAGCCAATCGGCGGGAGAGCGGTGCAATACTTGGACCGCTTGTTGCCGATCTGGGCGCGGCGCACCTCGCTGACGAGGACGACCGCCGGGATGCCAGCCCGACCGTGAGCGCGCACCAGCTGATCGATGGTGCCGTACACGCTGGTCGGCTTGAATTCCCGCGTGACCCGGCCCGCCGTGATCATGTCGCCGGCGTGCTTCCAGCCCGACTTAACGTGGAGCTTGGCGTCCTTCGCCGCCTTGTGTACCTCGGCGTACTTGAACGGGTCGTTCTCCGCGACCGACTCCACGCCGCTCAGGTCGCGCAGGGTGTATTCCCCCAGCGTGATGGTCGGCAGGTCGGCGAAGGGATCCGGCGTCTCGTTGTCAGCCGCCTCGTTGACCTCGGTCACCGTGGCCTCCTCCGGCTGGTCGCCGTCCGCCGCCTGCTGCTCGGCCTGCACCGACTCGGCGGGCTGAGGCTCGCCCTGCTCGACCGGGGTCGGCTCGGGCTGCTGCTCGGCGGGCTGCTCGGTCTCCGGCTCGGCGGCGGGAGCGGGCTGTCCGGCCGTCTCGGCCTCGTGCGCCTCGGCCGGCGACTGAACCGTGCCCTCGGGGGCGATGCTCGCGGCACCGTTGTCGCCCTTGACGACGCGACCGCCCGTGGTGGACTCGGTGCGATTGGTGCTGCGGTTGGAACGCTTGGTCATTGGTATTCTCCCATCGGGCCTCCCTAGTCTGCGGCGGGGAGGACATGCACCCCCGGACTGCGGTTGCTGCCCGGTAAGCACTAGGTAGGGCCGGGCTTCTCAGCGGGCAACAGGTACATGGTCCGCGGAGCACGTTACTTCTCCGCGAAGTCAGGCGCCTTAGTTGCGCACGCACGTTCGATCAAGAAGTGAGGGAGTCCTCCGCTACTCAACGAGGGGTCGCGCCTTGCAACCGGAGGGCGGCGCGCTAGGTTACACCCGTAGGCCAGCAAACTGGCACAATCGTTGCATACCGGAGTCGCGTAGCGTGTTCTTGTTCGACAAAACGATCCTTCTTCGGCTCATCGGGCTGTTCGGGATCTTCTTTATCCTCCACTCGATCGTCAGGGGCTGAGCGCATGGCAAGTCTAGCTTACTTCGCCGAGGAGACGTGCTGGCTCGGGACCGAGTGGCGCCCCGTCCGGAAGCCGGTCACGTTCGAGGTCGTCGGGACGATCTTCGGCGAGTCCAGGTCGTTCGAGATGGAGAGCGACTACGGAATCTTCTACGATCCGCAGGACGAGTACCTGATCGCCTGCCTGACGATCGCCGAGCCGAGCGTGGACTGGGAGGGTCTGGTCTACTGGCGACGAGCGGACATGACGTTCGTGTCGGTGATCGATCCGGCGACGGATCAGGTGGTGGCGAAGATCTCCGTCCGGCGAGGAAAGACGTCCGGCGAGATCGACTGGACGAACGTGGTCCAGCTGGTGAAGAGGGAGAAGTAGAGTGGAGGGCTGGTCCCAGGCGGAGGAGAAGCTGATCGAGAAGCTGCGGGAGATGCTCGACAAGCATCTCAGGGCGGGCCAGTCCTTGTCGAGGCGCTTCTCGCTTCCATCGAGGGACGACTCAGACGAGATCGTGGTGATCGACCTGAACGTGATGGTCGTCTCGGCGACCCAGCCGATGACCGAGGCGGAGGTCGCGTACGAGAGAAGGAGACTGAGGGACCGTCTTCCCGAGTAGATCGGGTCCGTCGAGCGAGAATAAAGAAATACCCCCGCCGGAAAGGGAACCGGCGGGGGTATTTCTTTGCTGCGACGTCGACTCCGAGGAGAGACGAGGTGAGTATAGCCTCGATCGAGTGCGCGCGCAAGGGGTATTTGGTCAAATGTGAGGCCTCGTAACTCTATCGATCATCTTTGCGCTTGTTCGTCAGAGCACAGTAGGGTTAGATAGGTTAGGACCTAACGTCCCGGAGACTTGAAATGAGCGTTTTCTTCTGCGAGGAGCCAGTCTACTATGGCGGGACTCGCCAATCCACGTGGATCCGTATCGTCGCCGATAAGATCGGTGATCTTCTCGCGTTTAATCGCCGGTATCACGGTTACACCGGACTCCTGCCGAAAGATCTAAGGGATGCGCTGACGACAGCAGGTCGCTGGCAGGGGAAGATGCCGCTCGATCTCGCTCTCAAGGTCAAGCAGGCGAATGAGCAGGCCATCAAGCTGAACCTCACGCTTCCCGACGTGACTCCGAATATGTACCGGACGAAGACACCGATCCGGATACTCATTCGGGAGACTCAGGCTTCTTTCCTCGGGGCTCTTGAAATTCCGGCTCTCCCGGAAAAGTACCTACCTCTCCTGAATATGATGTTGCGAAGGGAGTACACGATCCTGAAGGGTCAGTTCAAGCCTGAGGATCCCAGGGATAAGGAGATCGATACCTACTTCAATCGCGAGATCCGGGGAAAGAAGATTGATCTACTCCGGTCGGGTCAATGGGTGGACGAACCGACTGATCCGGCGATCATGGAATTGAACCAATATATCAGAGAAAATCTTGATCGCGGCAGACGTTCGGATCTAAATTACTCCTCCAGTCAGTCAGAGAAGTCCGACGAGGTCACGGAGAAGTACGCGAGAGGGAAATCCAGCGCCCTGAAGAACGTGAGTCGAGATGACGCCCCGATCATCTCCAGGGAGGGCGACAAGCCCTGGATGCGTAATTCTGGGCAATAGCATAGGACCTTAAACATCCCAGAAGTAGGGATAGAGGAACCTCCTTTCCCTACTTCTGGGCGTGTTTACAAGGGCTTAGGTGGAGGAGTGCGGAGGTAGATAGGTTTAGAGCTTACCCAGACGCTGGCTGAGTAGGGTTTAGACGGCAGCGCGAAGCCGGGGTCGATCTCCAGTGCAGAACCGTCGCCGCGAAGCGGCTCTCTGTGCGTGGTGCTTCGCTGTCTCTCTCTAACCCTATAGTACATCACCTTTAACCTCTAAACCTAACTACTCTATACTACTACTGAGAAGTACTCAAACCCAGCAATTACAACCACTTAGCCCCAGGATAGTGGACCTGGGACACCCCTGCCACAGACCTCTAACCCTAGCCTCACCTCATATCCCTACCCTTCGGGCAGTATTCCCTCACTGGCTCTCGCCCTCAAGACCCTTCGTAACCCAATCCTTCAACGCATCACAGATGAATCTCATCGTTTTGACCCTTTACACCCCCTCCGAGCCGTGCTAGAGCCCCTCGAGCCACCCTAGAAGGACCAGTCGTCATGGATCATCGCGACTTCCAGCTCTACCTCGCCGCTCTCCCCGGCATCGATCCTGGCCCGATCGACGGCATCTGGGGTCGTCGCTCTCAGGCCGCGCTCGAGCTGGCCTGGACTCGCGGCCCCGACACCCCCCTCTCCCTCCAGGACTTCGTCAACGTCTCCGCCGACACGGCGATCCCGGTCGCCCATCTGCGCGCCGTGCGAAAGGTCGAGGCCGGACCGACCGGATACCAGAACGGTCGCATGCTCATTCTCCCGGAGCCGCACTGGTTCTCCCGTCTGACCAACCGTCGCTTCGACGCCACGCACCCGGCCCTCTCCTATCCCTCCTGGGGAACCCGTCCCTACCCCAGGACCCAGCAGGCTCGCTACGAGCAGCTCCTGGCCATGATCGCGCTGGACCCCGACGCCGGGATCGAGTCGGCCAGCTACGGCGCGTTCCAGATCCTGGGCGTCAACTATCGCGAGTGCGGCTACGCCTCGGCCCTCGACTTCGTGATCGGCATGTCGCACAGCGAGCTCCCTCAGCTCCAGGCGATGATCGCCTTCTGCAAGTCCAAGGGTCTCACCAACGCTCTCCGTCGGGGCGACTGGACTACCTTCGCCGCGGGATACAACGGACCGGCCTTCCGCAAGAACAACTATCACGTCAAGCTCGCCGCAGCCGCCGCCTCCTTCCGCTAGACTCCCGACCCCGCAACCAACCCTCACTGGGATCGCACCCGCCATGTCTCAGCGCTACCCTCGCCCTCTCAGCCCGGCCTCCCCGGCTCTGGTCCAGCTCAGCGTGGATCTCTCCCGCGCCCTCTTCGAGAACAGGATCCGCCCCTCGCGCAACCCCGTAGGCTCCCCCGAGACGCGCGACGTCCTGGAGCTGGGCCTCACGGTCCCCGCCGCCGCGGATCTCCACCGCCAGCTCTCCCTCCAGCTGGGGATCCCCGTCAGTGACTGAGCCGACCCCGATCCGCCCCATCACCTCCGGCCTGAGCGAGGAGGACTTCGCGACCGCCCTCGTCAATCGCCAGCAGATGATCGACTACTTCGCCCAGGAGCTGGACCAGCAGATCGAGAAGGGGAACGTCCCCAGAGCCTTCTCGGCCTGCATCTTCAGCCTGGACCCCGCCGACAACCTCGACGCGATCCGCCCGATCGCCCTCTCCGTCGACGACTCGATGAGCTGGTCCTCCGTCATGGCCCGCGCCGGAGCGTGGCTCATCCGGGAGTCCACCAATTGAGCCCGCCCTGCTACGACCCGCTCGCGGAGCCGACCTACCCGCGTCGCAAGCCCCCGCCCGCCCCGAGGAGACCGCAGCCAGTGACCGACAAGCCGGACCATCGCCCTCGACCCCGAGTCAACTCCTCCCCTCGGGCCAATCCCTGGACCATGCTCATGACCTACGAGGCCGGGCTGGACATCCTTCCGGAGCAGCCTCCGGAGTCGCAGATCGCCCGCCTGCGCCGCGCCGTGGACGTAGCCGCCCGCTCCATCGCGGGTGCCGAGCGCTCGCGGCTTGCCCGACGAACACGCCCGCGCTAAACCCCGGCCCTAGACCAACGCCAACCGGAGTGACTCCAGTGACCGATCCCAAGCGACTCCCCGACGACGTCCTCAGCGACGCGCCGCCTGCCGCCTCCTATCAGCCCTCCGTCGATCCCGAGGCTCTGGCCTCCGCGCTGCCGGGCCTGTGCCACGCCTCGCCCGACGGCTCCCTCTTCCTCGACCACGACTGGTTTCTGGTCACGCTACTGCTCGGGCACGCCGCGGACGAGGACAAGGTGATGGGCTGGTCCACCATCACGAGCCTCAGCCCCGAGACTAAGTCCCAGTCAGGGTACTCCCCCGAGGATCTCCAGGCCATCGGCACGATGATCGGCCAGGACGTCGTCTCCAAGAACGACGGCTTCCGTCTGGTGAGCGCCAACGCCAAGCTGATGAGCGACTTCGTCGTCATCCCCCGGATCCCGGCGTCGGAGATCATCCCGATGCGCCGACCGGATCCGGCCCCTCAGCCGTCGCCGCACGTAAACTCCGGCCTGCCCGCTCCCGCGCCGGGCGAGGATCCGCTGATCACCATCGCGCGACGCGACGGCCTGCTCCACTGATGAGGTCGCTCGCGGCGTACAGCTCCCTGCTCCCTCCGCCGGGTCCCGACGAGTTCGTGGGTCTGGGAGAGCCGCGAGTGGTCAACCCTCTGGGCTGGGCGAACTGGACTCACTCGTCCTCGCCGACCGGCCCGGAGGTAATTCA
>Ga0194112_10007598_pt1 | contig 14080 bp, 7 predicted proteins | sample TA2MahC400mmetaG_FD_146191 | JGI IMG/M metagenome (GOLD analysis project Ga0194112, IMG submission 146191) | Freshwater microbial communities from Lake Tanganyika, Tanzania - TA2015016 Mahale Deep Cast 400m | ecosystem: Environmental > Aquatic > Freshwater > Lake | place: Tanzania: Lake...
GGCCGCCTGCAAGGCCAGTTGATACCAGCCCTTGTGCAAGGGCTGACCAACGACACAACATAAGATATACCACGTACTTATGGAATTCGACTCAATCTCATGAGCAGGCAATTCTGGCAATGCCCATGTTCGCACACCTTACCAGGTGTTCCTCTTTCGCGTGGTTTCGCGCATTTCGCGGGCCGATTCCCCTCTGCTGGCTCCGCTCCTCTGCGTGAGTGAGGCATTCGGGGTTTGACTCGCTTCGCCCAGTGCGTATAGTGCAGTGGGCCGGGTGTTGTGCCCCGGAACTCCCTCGTGCATATGGAGGACGTCATGAACCTGCTTCGCAGTCGAGCCGTGTGCCTCGCCGTCGCAACGAGTCTGTCGCTGTCGGCCCTCGCCGCGGAGAGGCCGATGCGGCTGATCGCAGAGGCGGAGGACTTCAAGGTGGCGAGCGGCGAATGGCGTGTGATGCCGTATCCCGAAAACTACTACGCCGCGACGTTCGCCATCTGCTTCCTGTCGCGCATGGCCTGCCTGAGCGCGCCGGCCCAGGTGCCCGAAGGCAAGGAGGCCATCGCGACGCAAGAGGTGACGATTCCCTACGACGGCGAGTTCCAGGTCTTCGCCCGCTACGAGCAGCCCTACAACTTCTCCGCCGAGTTCACCGTCGCCATCGAGCAGGGGGGCAAGAGCGTCTATCGCCAGACGTTCGGGCGGCTCGAAGACCCCAAGATATGGGCGCTCAACCAGCACAAGCGCGTGCCGATGGAGCGCTACGGTTGGGGCGGGACCGACAACATCGTGTGGCAGGTTCGGGACGCCGCGAAGCTGGCGGCCGGCCCCGCCACGCTCCGCCTCGTCGCCGGGCCGCAACTCGAGGGCGGCAAGCCTTGCCGCATGGCCGCCGAACGCCACGTGGACGTGCTTTGCCTGACCAACGACACCGAGGGCCTGGAGGCGCAGAAGAAGACCAACTACCTGGAACTCGACGGCTGGCTGGTGCAGGATGGCGACCTGTTCGTGCGGTTCCGCAACCCGCGCGACGGCCTCGGGCCGTGCATCCCGATCGTTCAGCCCTTTCCGGGCGGGCAGCACTCGCCGTACTATGTCCATGTGCGGGACTGGCCGACCACGCAAGTGCTGAAGAGCGGACGACTTACGTCGGAGTCCAAGTACCTCCTCACCGGCCCTCGCTCGGCCGCGGTCCGGCCCGACGAGTTGGCTCCCGTCCTCGACCCCGCCCAGTTCAAGACCATCCCCGACTCCGAGTGGCTCCAGCCCGGCGAGCGCTCCGGCTGGGTGCCGATGGGCCAGGTGCTCGACGCCCTGAACAACTCCCAGTGGTTCCCCGTCGCTAAGTACAAGGATGCCAAAGAGAAAGGGCTCGACCTGGAGCTGGAGTTCGCCATCCCCGGCCGCCGCGGGCGCCTGGACTCTCTTCGCACGGTGCGGGTGAAGGGGCTGCCGGGCTACTACTCGCCCGCGACGTTCGAGATGCCGGGGAACGTGACGGTGAACCAGACGATTCGCACGCAAGTTGAGGCGCTTCAATGGCTTAAGAAGGAGATAGGGCGCTTCCCGCGGCGGGGTTCCGTGCCCAAGCGCTTCGCCATCTACGGGCTGATGGCCTTCAGCGGCGCGATGCAGCAGGAGGGGGAGATAGGCCGTCTGGCCACCGAGATCGCCCTCGCCCTCGGCCACAACACGATGACGCCGCTGTGCAGCGCCTGGGCCGAGCGGCTCGGCGTGCCGCCCCAGCGGGCCGCCATCGCCGCCCACTGGTATCCCTCGAACCTCGATGCCTTCAGGAAGACAGTCGAGGATGCCGACAAGAAGGGCAACCTAAAGCATATCAAGATCGTGAGTTACGGCGACGAAATCCACATCCCACCCGTCGCGGGCAACGACGATGCCTTCAACGCCTGGCTCGCCCAACGCAAGTTCGACCTCGGCGGCCGGGTGAGCTATGCGACCGCCAAAGAGCGCGAGAACCCCTTCTTCTACTATGCCACCCTCTTCGGCCTCGAGACTGGCATGCAGCAGTATGCCGACGCCACGCGCTGGCTCGAGGACCGCGCGGGCAAGGACATCCTCACGGGCGCCAACTACTCGCCTCATGCCAACTACCTCGTGACGGATCTCCAATGGGTGCGGCCATTTAAGCTTCGCGCCATGACCATGCCCTGGAGCGAGGACTACGTGTGCCAGATCCCCGAGTTCAGCACCCAGGTCGTCGGCTACCTCACCTCGGCCTTCCGCTGCGGAGCCAAGTACCGCCGCCTGCCCATCATGATGTACGTGATGCCCCACTGGCCGAACAGCCTCCCCCGCGACTTCCGCCTCTCCTTCTACACCGTCGTCGCGCACGGGGCGACCAAGGTGAACTACTTCTGCGCCTCCCCCCTCGCCACGGGCGCCACCGAAAACTATATCTCCACTGAGGGCTTGGACATGTGGCGAGCCGTGCGCGACGTCACCCACGATGCTGGGGTCTTCGAGGACTATGTGCTCGACGGCACGGTCCGCCCCGCCAAGGTCGGGCTGCTCCTCTCCAGCGTGGATGAGATTCTGACTGGCGACACCAACTTCAAGGGGGCGATTCACAACGCCGAGCGGAAGGCCATCTACTACGCCCTCCGCCACGCCCAAGTGCCAGTGGACTTCCTCACCGAGGACGATGTAATTGACGGCCTGGCAAAGGATTACAGCGTCATTTACCTCACCCAGCAATATGTCCACTCCAAGGCCATCAAGGCCCTCGCGGCTTGGGCGCAGGCGGGGGGCACAGTGGTCGCCCTCTGCGGCGGCGGCTTCGCCAACGAGTTCAGCGCCCCAAACCGCGAGGCCGAGGCCCTCTACGGCGCGGCCAGCGGCGGCATCCATAAGGACGAGAAGCTGACGCAAATCCTTGCCAAACAAGACCTTGCACCCTCAGTGCCCATCGCCGTCGCCAAGTGGGGCGAGGGCGAGAGCGCGGTCTCCGCCGAGGCCATCGCCTGGCGGCAGACGCTTGAGCCGAAGGACGGTAAGGTCCTCGGCACGTTCGCCGACGGCAAGCCGGCGGTGGTCGAGAAGCGGCACGGGAAGGGCCGCGCCGTCCTCTTCGCCTTCCTCCCTGGGTTGGCGTATCTCAAGAGCGGGCTGCCACTTATGCCTGCCGACCGAGGGGCGACCGAGCGCTCATCCGCCCACTTCCTCCCCACGGGCATGGACCCGAAGCTCCGCCGCGCCCTGGTTGATGCTTTCCTGCCCGAGGGCTACGTCCGCCCGGTCGAGTGCAGCGAGACGTTAGTCGAGAGCGGGGTTATAGATACGGAGAAGCCCTCGCCCCGCCTAGCCGTGCCGCTGATGAACTACACGGGCAAGCCGATCCGCTCCCTCACCGTCAAGGTCCAGGGTGTGCCGAGTGCCGCCTCGGTCCGCAGCGTCGAGCGAGGCCGCCTCCGCCCCAAGTTCGAGGGCGACGTGATGATCCTCACCATGCCGCTCGACGTGGCGGACATGCTCCTGATAGACCGCTAGAGGGACCCTTTTCTGCCACTCGAAGGGTCCCTTTTTCGCCATCGGTCTGGTGCGTCCGGGAGCCTATCTTTCATCCCGGCGCGTCGGCCTCCGGGGCGGAAGCTACCGTCCGGTAGGCTGCCCGTCCGGCCAGCGCGAACGCAGCACGGAGAGACGGAGAGGAGGGAGAAGAGAGGGACCGCGGACTGCGCGGATGGGCGCGGGTTCTTCTTGCCCCACACCCCTTGACTCGCGCGCCCCTGGCTGCCATAATGCATGCGGCATAGACGACAGGTTCGAGGCACTTAGCGCGAGTTGAGGGACGCCCAGACGCAATGGCGGCAAGACAAGAGGTCCTCAACGTTCTGCTGGCGCAGCTTCTTCAGGAGCGCGGGCTCGTGGCCGCGCCGGAGGAGATACTGGCCCTACCCGAAGAGGGGCGCGCGATGCCCGATGTCCTGGTGGACTTCCGGGGCCTGCGGACGGCCATCGAAGGCGAGTTCGCGCCGCCGGAACCCTGCGGCATAGGGAACGCGCAGAGGAAGGCACGGCGCGCTGCGCTGAAACGGGTGGAGCGAGGCATCGCGCAAGTCGGTGTCGCCGTGGTGTACCCGTGCTCACTGCGCACTGCCCCCCCTGAGAGCATGAAGGCGGAACTGAGTCAAGCTGCGCTTCGCTTCGCCATCATCACCGAGAGCACCCAGGCAAGAACGTGTCTCTTCCCCGAGTTGGAGGAGGAGCCAGGACCCTTCACGAGCGGCGATCTGAACGCGCTGGTCGAGGCCCTCCGCCGAGCCTACGAACAACTCGTCCGGGATGAAGTGCTCGAGCTGGCCGTGCGGCGTGTGGAGACCGGCATCGGGTTGTTCACGGACGCGCTTCGGGGGCAACCGGGTTCCATCGGGCGCTTCCGGCAGGTGCTTGAGATGCGCGAGCCCCCGGGCCAAGGCGCGGCGGAACGCCCGGGCGCGCGGGGACGGCGGGGGCAGGCGCCGGCGCGGCCGGACCCCCGAGAGCAAGCGGCCGTGAACCGGGTGAGCGCCCTCATCCTGACCAACGCGATGGTCTTCCAGCAGGTCCTCGCCAGCCATGACGCCCGCGTTAAGGGCCTCGCCTGCTTCCGCAATCATGGCGACACCGTGGCGGACCTCGCGCACCACTGGTGGTTCATCCTCAAGGAGATCAACTACTACCCGATCTTCCACATCGCGCACGACTTGCTCACCTGTGTGGTGTCGTACCGGGAAGTGACGACGGCCATCCAGAGGCTCATGGACACCGCGGCCTGCATCGTACTCTGGCACGCGCCCCTTCGGCACGATCTGGCGGGCCGGCTCTACCATCGGCTCCTGGCCGATGCCAAGCACCTGGGGGCCTTCTACACGGCGATCCCCTCCGCGGCCCTGCTGCTCAAGCTCGCGTTGGAGCCGGGGCGGTGGGACGTGGACTGGCGCGACCTCTCGGCGCTCAAGCGCTTCCGCATCGCCGACTTCGCCTGTGGCACGGGAACACTTCTGATGGCGACCGCCGATGGCGTGGTGGACAACTACGTTCGCGCCCGCGCGCAATCGGCGCAGCGGCTGCGAATCGGCGACCTCCAGAAGGTGCTCGTGAGCGAGATGCTCTACGGGTTCGACGTGCTGGACTCGGCCGTACATCTGACGGCCTCGACACTCGCCCTTCGCAGCCCGGACGTGCCGGTAGACGTGACACACCTCGGCAGGCGCGCCTTGGGCGGCCAGCACGCAGCATTGGGCAGCCTCGACTTCCTGGAATCCCACGAGATAGGGGCGCTTTTCTCATCGCCGGAGTGGATTGCCGGCAAGAAGGCAGTGGAAGCCCCGAAGCCCCGTGCCCAACGGCTACCGAAGGTTGATCTGTGCGTGATGAATCCCCCCTTCACCCGCAGCGTGGGCGGGAACTTGCTCTTCGGGAACCTGCCCGATACGGAGCGCGCTGAGCTTCAGCGCAAGCTCAAGGACATCGTGAAGCGGCGGGGGCTGTCGGCGAGCATCACCGCGGGCCTCGGCTCCGTCTTCTTCGCCCTCGGCGATCAGTATCTCAAGGAAGGCGGGCGCCTCGCCTTCATCGTCCCCCGCGCTCTCCTTTCGGGCGTGGCCTGGGGCCGGACACGCGAGTTGATCGGCAGCGGCTACCACCTGGAATGGATCGTCGCCTCCCACGAGCCGAACCATTGGAACTTCTCGGAGAACACCGACCTCTCGGAAGTCCTCGTCGTGGCCCGCAAGCGCGAGGCCCCTGCAGACGAGGAACGGGTCACGTGCGTCAACCTCTGGCGCCAGCCGCGCAACTCCGTCGAGGCGCTCACCATCGCAGGGGCGCTGTCGGGGAACCCTGCGCCGGACGTGCGTACGGATCAAGGCGCCCTCGAGCTGAACCTCGACCTGCACAAGATGGGCGAGGCCCTGAGCGTGCCGTGGCCGTGGCTGCGCGAGCGCCTGTGGGGCTTCCCCTGCGCCTATGCCCAGGCCGAGGCCGTGCGGGCGCTCTTCCACCTGCTTGACCGCCGGTTGTATGTGCCTGCGCGGGGGCAAGCGGGACGGGTCGCCAAGCTGCCCCTGTGCCCACTCAACGAGCTTGGCGAACTTGGCTTTGACTGCCGGGACATGCACGACGGCTTCTCCCTCTCTCTCTCCGTCACCGACTACCCGGCGTTCTGGAGCCACGATGCCGGGGAGGTGCGTAGCCTCGAGGAGGAGCCGAACCGCTACCTCGCCCCGCGCCCACGGCCTCAGCCGGGGCGCCCACTGCGCCGCGCTACCGACCTCTGGCGCAAAGCCGGACGCGTCCTGCTCGCGGAGCGCCTGTGGCTGAAGACGATGCGACTCGCCGCCATCCGTACACGTCAGGAGGTCCTCTCGAACGTCTGGTGGCCCTTCGTCTTCCGCCGCGGAGGGCCTGAGGCGGAGAAGGCCCTCGTTCTCTGGCTCAACTCCTCTCCCGGACTCGTGCTCTTAGTCGGCCACCGGGAGGAGACGAGGGGTGCGTGGGTCAAGTTCAAGAAACCCGTTCTCGGGGCCATGCCGGTGCTCGACGTGCGCAAGCTCGGCAGGAGCGCGCTGACGCGGCTCGCCGGAGCCTTCGATCAGCTTTCGTGCGACAGGCTCCTCCCCTTCCCGCTACTCGACCAGGACCCGACTCGCGCCGCGATAGACGCCGCCGTGGCGGAGGCGCTGGGCTTGCCGGACCTCGCCCCTCTTCGCACCCTCCTGGCGCGCGAGCCTATTCTGAGCCTCAGCCTGGACAGGCTCCTTCCCTCCTGAGCGAGTTGCCGGCTGCGTCGCCACCCCCGTGCCGGACGGGTCTGGCCCCGGTTGCGGGGGACCCTACGGAGCTACACCGGGTGTGGCACGGCTGGCTTGACCAGCCGTGTCTCCGCGCCGGCAGAGAGCAGGACACGGTTGGGCAAGCCAACCGTGCCACCCCCTGTAAGGAGTTCCTCATGATTCCGGAAGCGGGGCCAGACTCGTACGGCTCGGGTATGGCCCCGAATCCTGGTAGCTGCCTGGATTCCCCTCTTCTCGTGCTCGTCGTCGTGGTCGGATTCGCGCGGTTTCCCAGTTCCCTGTTCGACGACGAGGACGACGACGACAACGACGACGACCCAAGAAGGAGGCAGGCGCCAGAACTGCGGGCCAGACTCGCGCGGGACGCTTCGCTTGCCTCAGCGCGCGAACGGGTGCAGACTGGGAGTACCGGGACGGCGGCGGGCGGCGTGGCTCGCGGGACAGGAGGCTCCAATGGCGGGAGCGATGTGCCGGCTGCTCCGTTCGTGCGTGGAGATCGACCGCGCGGCGAGCGAGCTCTACAAGCGGCTCGCGGTGAGCGTGGGGGCGGCGGCGACGCTGCTGGAGGGCGACGTGACGCTGGCCATCGAGGAGTTGATGCACCGGAGCGACGAGGACATGCGCGCCGTGGAGCGGCAGGGGCAGCGCGAGAGGCCCGCGGGCTAGCCTGGATTCCTCACCAGCTTCGCAGTCCCGAAGGGACGCAAGGGTCTAGCCGGCGGCGTAAGCCGCCGGATCGCAGGGAGGAGAGCGCCCAGCCCCGACGGGGCGGCACGACAGAGCGCCCCTTCCGCCCCTTCGGGGCTGCGCCCATGGCATCCCCTTTCCGGCGGCTTACGCCGCCGGCTAAACCCTATCGCTCCTACGGAGCTGGCCCCGCTGGTGAGAAATGCGGGCGAGGGGGCTCCCCAGGCTCAGGGCGTGGGGGCGGGGGCCTCGGCCTCGTTCTTGGGTGGGGGCGGCTCGGGGCTGGAGGGGATGCGGATGCGGCGGCCGATGCGCAGGTTGCGCTCGGTTAGGCCGGGGTTGGCCTCGAGAATGCGCCGCCAGTGGCGCGCGGTGCCGTAGAAGCGTTGCGACAGGCCGCTCAGGGTGTCGCCCGGCTGGACGATGTAGTCGCACGGCGTGGCGGGGTGCTCTCCGACGGCGAGGGGGGGTGGGTTGTTGGTGGCCTTGGGAGGCGGGGCGGCCTTGCCGGGCTCGGGGTCCCGGCGGGGCGGGAGGGGGCTGCGGCCGGCGGGCGAGGGGTCGAGCTCGCTGGGGATGCGTGTGAACGACTGGAGCTGCCAGATGCCCTCGATGCGGGAGAAGTGATACTCCGCCTTGGCCTTGGAGTTTGGGTACTCGACGCGGAAGCGCGCGACGGGAAGCTCCGGGCCGGCGGCGTCGGTCACGCCCGCCTGGCGGACCTCAGGGAGCTCGCCCGCGAGGTCGGGGGCGGCCATGAGGTGGTACATGCCGGCGAACTCGGCGAGGGAGACCTTGCCCCGGAAGCCGCCGTCGAGGGCATTGTAGACTCTCTCGACGGTGACACCGACGGTGGTGATGCTGGTCCGCGCGGGGGTCTCGGAGCGCCGCAGAAAGGTCTCGTGGGCGATGTAGAGGAGCACAAACACGATGACCGCGACAGCGAAGAGGCCCCACTTCGAGCGCCTCTTCTCCGTCTCCATCAGGAAGTTGCCGCGAGCCATGAGGGACCTCCGAACAAGTGGCCGGCGCGGATTCTAACCGGCATGCAGGCGTGTGTCAACACAAAATCTTGTGGACGGGGAGAGAACGCGTGCAGCGGGTGGGGGGAACTCGCCTGAGCTGCACGCGGCGTGGCCCGTTCAGGGCACAAAGGGGCTCTTGTGCCCTGAACGGGCTTCGAGCCTATACATGAGAAAAGCCGGGTCTGCGCCCGACTTTTCTCCCGGCCACCGACCCGATGACCGTCGCCCTTGAAGGGCCTTCTTCCAACCAACCACAGTATAGCACAGCATTCTGAATCTGCGATGAATCTCCCGTTAAAGATCATTAATCTTGCCCAGTTTTTTCGGGGGGTATTGCCTTTGTAAGGGTGGAGGGGGAAGATGCCAAGAGAGCAGTCGGCAGGAGGCAGGGGGGGCGCACCCTGAGGCTGGCCCCGATTCCGAGGGAGGTCATCCTGCCTGCGGCTCGTGCTCGTCGTCGTCCTCGTCGTCGTCGTCGAACTCTTGGCCTTTCCCCTTGACGAGGATTCGACGACGAGGACGACGTGCGACAACGCCTGCGGCCAGAAGTCGCGGCGTCCCTTCGGGTTGCGGCGGCATCGCGCCGCTCGCCAGCGAGCGGCGCCGCTGCCGCGTTGCGTCTCCTCAGCGATGCGCTCCGTTGCATCGCTTGCGTCGCCGCGCCTTGCATGCGCCCCGCTGGCGCCGGCAACGCAGCCCGCGTGGGTTTTGAGATAGTTTCTAAGGGCGGCGAACCAGCCGCAGAGGCAGTCTTGTCCCCGCTGAGGGCGCCGGCGAATCGCTGGAAGCTATCTAGTTTCTGTTGCGGAAAGCCGAATTCGCCGAACTCGGGCCGTGCTCGGAAGCCAAAGACTGGCTGAAGCCAGGACTCCGAACGCGTTCGTTCCTTGTTTGGAGTCCTGCCTTCAGGCAGTCTTGGCTTTCCGCAACAGGAACTATCTAGAGCCTCCACGGCTCGCGCAAGGGGCGGTGGAGGAGGCGTGCGGCTTCGGGGTCGCCGACGATCTGTTCCTTGACGGGGTCCCAGGTTAGCTTGCGCCCGGTGCGCACCGCAACGTCGGTGAGGTGCAGAATGACGTCGCTGCGCGCCGCGATGTCAATGCCCACCGTGGCGGGCGTGCGGGTCTTGACGGCCTGGATGAACTCCTCGCCGTGGTTGCCGCGGGCGCGGCCAAGGTCCACCCCCCTCACCGCGGACCGTGCGGCCAGGAGCGCTGGGGGCTGCGCCCCGATGCCGCCCCCCTGGCCCCCGCTCACCACGTAGTCAACGTTCGGCGGCTCGAGCCAGCCCTCCGTGCCGATGAAGCGCGTGAGGGTCGGGCCGTTCCTGAACGTCATCCGCACGCCGTTGGCGAACTCGATCCGCGCGTCCCACGCGACGAGTGTGTCGCGGAAGCCGTCGCGGGGGATCGTGCCCTTCGCCTCGATTTGGAACGGTCCGGCGAGATGGGAGTCGAAGCCCAGCTCTGCGGCGGCGAGTGGGTGGGAGCCCATGCCGCCGACCCAGCCGACGCTATAGTCGTAGAAGTAGATCCAGCCATCCTGGGTGAGGGGCTGGCCGCAGTAGGGCCGCCAGGGCGCGGCGCCCAGCCACAGGTCGTAATCGAGGTCATCGGGCACGGGGAGCGGTTTGCCCAGGCCCCCGCTCTGGCCCCCGCCGGTGGAGACGGCGATCTCGCGGACCTCGCCGATGCGGCCGCTGCGCACCAGCTCGGCGCACAGACGCACGTTGCCGTAGGAGAGCGCCTGGGTGCCGTATTGGAACACGCGGCCCGTGCGCTTGAGCGCGTCGCGCGCCGCGAGCGACCAGCCGAGGCAGAGGCCGAACGGCTTCTCGCAATAGACGTCTTTGCCCGCGTTGGCCGCCATGGTCGTGGCGGGAACGTGCCAGTGGTCGGTCGTCTCCACCACCACGGCATCAACATCGTCGCGGGCCAGCACCTCGCGCAGATCGGCGTAGGGCGTGCCGCCATAGTGCTTCGCCACGCCCTCGCGGCGCGAGCGGAAGGGGTCGCAGAAGGCCACCGAGTGCGCCTGTGGCCCGAACCAGGGCACGATATGCTGGCCCCTGGCCCCCAGGCCGATGTGACCGAGGGTCACCCGCTCGCTTGCGGGCGCCTTCCCCTCGCCGCCGAGCGCGGCGGACGTGATGGCGTACGGCGCCGCGGCGGCGCTTGCCAGCATCCCCTTGATCGCGACCCGTCGGCTCACTCGTTTGGCAGATGCCATCCGTCATACGCTCCGCATCATCGGCTTGTCGGCCCCTGCCCCGGCATGTGGGCCCGGCCGCCCAGCTCGGTCCGCATCATACCAAAGCCCCCTGTCCTGGCGCAAGCCCCACGCAAGCTGGGACGGGCACTACTTGGCTGCGGGTGACACTTCAGCCGAATGAAGTGGAGGTTTGGAGTGCGGCCTTCAGGCCGTATCCTGCGCCCCAGATACGGGCTAAAGCCCGCACTCCGAACTCGGCGCGCCATCTCAGGGTGACGGTTGGCTCTCCACTTCATTCGGCTGAAGTGTTGCGGCTGCGGGGGCCGCGGCGGCGAAGTCCTTGAGGCTCAGCAGCGATGGCGGCGTGGGGTCGGCCTCGATCTTGGCGATGGCCTTGTCAATGGCGGGGACTGTTTCGCTCTTGCGGTCATGCTTGGCGATGGCCTCGCGCACGTCCTTGAGCTGGGGGATGAGGGGCTTGGCGTTGCCGCCGTAGCGGGCCAGGTAGCCCAGGCAGGTGGGGATGCGGTGGCCCTGGCCCCAGCGGTTGGGCTCCATTAGCTCCACGCACATGGCCATTCCCTCGCGGATGCGGAGGCGCGAGAGCAGGTCGAGGCCGGCCAGGCGGATGCTGTCGGAGAACATCTCGTCGCTGGGCGAGGGCTCTTTGATGGCCTTGAGGATGGCGGGCAGGAGGGCCACGATGTCGCGGTCGTCGAGCTTGCCGTAGACGCCTCTCAGGAGGCCGCGGGTCGCGCCGTCCTCGTTCTCGAGCACGGCCTTCACCGCAGGATAGAGGAGCTTGCGGTCCACGCCGTCGAGCGATTCGGCCAGGATGCTCCTCGGTTCGCGCTTGCCGGGCATGGGGGAGAAGAGGGCGATGCCGACGGCGCGCTGGACGTGGCGGCGGGGGTCGGCTGGGACCTCGCGGACGGTGAGGCGGAGGAGCTCGGGGACCGCCGCCTTCCGCACGTCCGGCCCCATGCGGGCGAGGGCCTCTGCCGCCAGGCACAGGAGCCACGGGTCGTCCTCGCGCAGGAGCGCGAACAGCTTCGGCCCCGCCGCGTCGGCCCGAGGGCCGAGCAGGCCGAGGGCCTCGACGGCCCCGTAGCGGGCGTTCACATCCTTGCTGTCGAGGAGCTTGAGGAGGCGGGGCACGAGGTCGCCCTCGCGGCGGCTGAGCGCCTGGGCGGAACGCTTGCGCACCGCTGGCGACCAGCTCGCCAGGCCGGCGAGCAGCGCCTCCGTGTCGCGGCCGTCGTAGCACGTCTTCTCCGTCCAATACGTGAAATCGCGTCCCGCGTCAACCACGCCCTTCGCCTCGGCCTGCGAGAGGGCGGGGACGACGCTCGGCTTCCTCCCCGTCAGGTAGAGGCTCTTGAGGGGCAGGGCGTAGCCGAGGAGGAAGGCGCCGGTGCAGTCCCACCCGCCGTAGCTGTGGCCGCCCCAGTTGCCGGGCACGCCGGGGTAGAGAAGCGTGCCGTCCCAGCCGCGGGCGAGGTCGTAGTACCAGGCCTGCTCCTTGAGGTAGGCGGCCGTAGCGGCGGGCCCGGCGCGGGCGACGCCTGGGAGTGCCCAGGTGACGTTGAAGAAGTTGCCCGTGTGGCCGCTCTCGCGCTCGGCGTGGGCGGCAACGGCCATCCTGGCGAAGAAGGCGGCGGCCTCGCGGTCGCCCAGCAGGTCGAAGAGCACGGCGGCGCTCGAGCACTTCCCGTTGTCGTCGTGCCAGGGCCAGGGGTCGTGGTCACCGTAGGGGATTGCCCCCTTGTTGACGTACCAGCGGAGGAAGCCGGCGGCCTTGGCGATGGCGCGGTCGAGCACGGGGTCCTTGACCCCCGCCTCGCGGGTAAGCGTCATGGCAATGGTGAGGACGATGCCCGGCTGGTTCATGGCGCCGTAGCCGTTGAGAATGCCGTCGGCCCGCGCGAAGGCGTGGCCCCAGGTGCCCACGCCGCTCTGGCCGCGCGCGATGTCGAGCGCCAGGCGGCGGAGGCCCGGCACCACCGCCTCGTCGCGGGTGGCGATGGCGTACTCCGCCAGGAACAGCGTGGCGTAGGCGTAGCCCCAGGTCACGTGGCCCCCTGGTTGGTGGGCCGCCACCTTGCGGGCGTAGTCGGCCACCATCTGCTTGTATTCGGGCCGGCCCGACGCCAGGAGTGCGAGGGCGTTCATGTCGTTGGGGATGGTCACGTGCTCCATCGGCTTCCTGGCGATGGCCTGGCAGGCGAGGTCGAGAACGCGGCGGGTCTTGGGGCAGTCGTAGGGCGCTGTGCCGCTGTACGTGCCCAGCACGGGGAGCTTCACTTGGACGCCCTCGGTCTTGCCCTCGCGCCAGCGGAGGAGGCGGAGGATGCCGCCGGCCTTCTCGGACTCGGCCTGGGTGATGGCGTGGGCGAAGGCGATTCGCGCGTCGTCCGCGAACGGCCTGCCGTCCACGCCCAGAAGCACGTCGCCCTTGGCGAGAGTGCCGTCGGCGGGGGAGCCTTTCGCCACGTCGGTGACGAGGATTTGCCGTGCGTCGGTCGTATGGCCCACCCAGGCCCACATCCACCCGCGAGCGCCGGTGGGGCCGAGCGTCCAGTCGTGCGTCTTGTCCGGCTCGCCGCCCTTCGTCAGGTCGGGCACGGGCGGTTTCTCGGCAGCGCACAAGCACGCGGTCGCCGCCAACGACAGCACCACGGTAACGGCTGCCAGCTCGCGCATCGCTGCTCCCCGGGCGGCTTCGCGCCGCAGTAGAGGGGGATGATTGCATAGCTGGACGACTGGATGAACGGATGAGTGTCTGACACCCATCCACCCATCCACTCATCCATTCATCCACTTCCCTGTGCCTACTCCTTCTGCCGCTTGAGGATGACCAGGAAGCTGGGCTTCTTGGTCTCGAACTCGGTGGGACGCGGGTTGTTGGGGGTGGAGACGCACCACTTGAGGGTGTCGCCGCTCAGCTCGGCGATGCCCAGGAAAGTCTGGCCGCGACCTCGCGGGTTGACCGATGTGCCGTCCATCTCCATCGGCTTGCCGGGCGTTATCTTGTAGGTGCCTTCCTTCATGGGCAACTGCTGGTTGTCGAGGCGCTCGGCATCCACGTGGTCGCCCTTGATCGTCAGCTTCAGGTGCACCGGCCCGCGGTCGGGCGTCTCGCCCTTCCCCAGCACCGTGAAGCCGGTCCACACCCCGTCCAGCTTCGGCACGGCCTCGTCCTTCTTCCCCGGCTCTTCCCCTGCGGCCGCCCAAAGTGCCAGGGCCAATCCCCACGCGGCACCTCGCCCGATCCCGCTCATGCCTGCACCTCCATTCCGCGTTCGTTGCCGCCGGCCACAGCGGCCGGCCCACCGTAAGATTACCCCTACGGCGGCGGGAAAT
>Ga0194112_10007599_pt1 | contig 14076 bp, 11 predicted proteins | sample TA2MahC400mmetaG_FD_146191 | JGI IMG/M metagenome (GOLD analysis project Ga0194112, IMG submission 146191) | Freshwater microbial communities from Lake Tanganyika, Tanzania - TA2015016 Mahale Deep Cast 400m | ecosystem: Environmental > Aquatic > Freshwater > Lake | place: Tanzania: Lake...
CATCAAGACGAAGGCCGTCAGACCCGCGCCAGCGCAGACGGCAAAGAGCAACCCGAAGCCGATCTCGGCCAGGCCGGCGCCCAGCAGCGGCGCGACCAAACCGATCATCCCCACGCCCGTGTTAGCGATGCCGGTGTAGGTGGGCCGGCGCCCGGGCTCACAGAACTCCATCACCACCAGCAGCGCCGACCCGAACGCCACGCTGGAGCCGATCCCGAAGAGCAGGTAGGCGGCGAAATAGAACTGCGCGGCCGGCGCCAGCCAGGCCAACACGAATCCCGACGTAGACGTCAGGATGCCAAGCTCCAACGAGAGCTTGTGACCGAAACGGTCCGCCAGAAAACCGAAGACCAGGTTGCCGGCCGTCTGCCCGGCCAACAGCAACGCGGTGTAGACGCCCACCGTGGCATCGGGCACGGCCCAACGCCGAATCGCCGCCACCGTGACAAAGCTGACGCCCATGCTGGCGACCGCCATCAGCAGCCGGGCGATCAGGAACCGACGGAAGTTGTGATCTCGGCGCAGCAGCTCCGGCAGATTGGCCAGGTAATCACGCGTGCTTTGACGCTGCCTGGTGGCCGTCTGCGCCGGTTCGCGCGCCAGCGCCAGCCAAAACCAACTGATCTGAATGAAGCCGGCCGCGATGGCAAACGTGTAGACGAAGTTGGTGGGGAAGGGAAAGCTGCTCAGCAGCCAGGCGCTGAACCCCGCGCCCAATGCGCCCGCCCCCGCGCCGAAGAAGTTGGTCGTCCCCAGGAAACGCCCGCGACGCTCGACCGGAAAGATGCGCGCGACCATGTCTTGCCAGGAGGTGGCCAGCACACCCGCGCCCACCGCATGCCAGGCGAACGCCCCCAGCAACACCACCAGGGCCAGGCCAGGCGCGCGGCCGGCGATAGCTGCCGCCAGCACCAGAAGCCACATCGGCAGCCGTTCGGTGAAGAGTCCCAGGTTCACCACCACCGGTTTCTTGCGCGGCAGCCGCTCCACGATGTTGGCAGTGAAGAGCTGCGGCACGAACCAGCCCCCTTGCGCGATCATGCCGAGCACGCCAATCGCCAGCGGGCTGGGCGTCAGCTTGCTGATGAAGAGCGGCAGGATGGTCGTCGTCGAGGCGAAGCTCATCCCAAACCAGAAAAACGCGCCGTCGAGCAGATTGACGATGAAGTTCCACGTATAATCGCGCTCGATCTGGGCCGCGATCTCGTCTTCGGTGCGCTGCGGAATCGGCCGATTCAGGTGCAGCAACCAGATGAGCGCCAGTCGCAGCGGCCGATAGGCCGCGTGCGCGCCGCCATGAAGCCAACCGAATGGTTGCATTGCAGATCGCTATCCTCGCCGCCAGCCCCGGAGCGCCCGCAGCAGGCCGGTCACCAGACCCACGACCACGCCGAAGACGACCGCCGCCCGCATGTCGAACCCGATCGTGACATCGCCGCTGATCTGTTGGCCGACCGCGATCGTAACCTTCGCCCCCTTCACCTCTATGCGCCGGCCAATGGCGATGCCGACCCCGCTGTTGGTCGCGCTGACTGCCACGGTTTCCCCGCGCACGATGCCGATCCCGCTGTTCTCCAGTTGGATGACATCGCTCTCGGCGCGTCTGATGCCTCCTTGCCGCACCTCGACGTTCGTCGCCTTCACCTCGCCCACGCCGCCCTGGTTGACGACCAGGGTCTCGGCCATCACCGAGCCAACGCTGCCGCCGTTCACGGTCACCTTCTTGCCGATGACATCGCCGGCCCCGCCCGTGACGACCTGCTCCTGGTCAGCCGCAGCCGCGGGGTTGATCGGTTGTTCCATGTGGTCTCCTCCTTCGCTCGCACCCCGTTCGGAGTATCAGCAGATCACGATTGCTCAAGCCGGATCCGTGATCCGGCGGGTCATAGACCCGCTTGCAGCATGAGTCTGTGATCTGCTGAGTATACTGCAAGCGTTCGAGATTTCCAAGAAACCGGCGAAGTGGACAGCGGCCCCAGGCTGGTGTAGAATCGGTGTTCGCGCTTGAAGCCTATCTTCTCAGGAGTATACGTGGGCGCCTACCTGCAAGTTGCGGTCAAATCGTTCCAGCGTCACCTGACTTATCGGGCCGCGAACATCGCCGGCATCCTGACCAATACGTTTTTCGGCGGGATCTATGTCTTCGTCTACACGGCCCTGTTGGCGCGCCGCGGCGTCGTGGGCGGACTGGACGTTCATGATGCCGTGACCTATGTCGTGCTCACGCAGTCGCTGCTGATGGCCATGTCCGCGTTCGGCAATCGCGATCTTTCGGAGGCGATCATCAAGGGAGAGATCGTGACCGATCTGAGCCGGCCGGTGGACTTCTATCTGTATTGGGCGGCCATTGACCTGGGCAGGGCAGTGTATTATCTGATCTTTCGGGGCGCGCCGACTTTCGTCATCGGGTGGGTGCTCTTTCGCGTGCGTCTGCCGCCCCATGCGGCGCTCCTCCTGCTCTTCGTCGCGACCGTGGCGACCGGGATGGCGCTCAGCTTCGCGTTTCGCTTCATCACTAACAGCCTGGCGTTCTGGACGACCGATGTGCGGGGCATCCACTACCTGACCAACACGATCGTGATGTTCTTTTCCGGCTTCATCGTGCCGGTGAACTTCTTTCCCGACGCCCTGCGCAGCGTCGTCGAGTGGCTGCCGTTCGCCGCGCTGGCGCACCTGCCCGTCAACCTCTACCTGGGCAAGGTGGATGCCGTTGGCCTGGCGCGGGCGCTGGCCCTGGAGAGCGCCTGGCTGGTCATCCTCGTGGCGCTCGGCCGGTTTATGCTGAATCGCATGGTGCGGCGACTGTCGGCGCATGGGGGGTGAGGGAGATAGAGATAGAGACGAGAGATAGAGATAGAGACGAGAGATAGAGATAGAGACGAGAGATAGAGATAGAGATAGAGACGAGAGATAGAGATATTGGAATTACGGTATAGTTCCTTTCCGGTTCCGAGTTGTCTGACATAGGAACTGGCTCACTCAAGGATCGGCGGCACAGCCGTAACGGCGTAAGATGTCGACGGCCGAACCGAGGTGGGGCGGCAGATAGCGCAGCGGCACGCCCACCAAGACCAATAACTCATGGAGGTCAAAGATACCATACTGCCGCCCGATCAGCACCAGGACCTGATCGCGGCTGTCCCGGACCAGTTGGCGGCGCCAACGCAGCGTGCCTTGTCCGCCCAAGAGGCTGTGCACCAGCACGTGCGGCGTGGCGGCGGGCGGGCGTGGGTCCGCCGCGGCCAACTCGGTGGGGTGCGCCACCGTGATTGCGGCGGGCGGGCGTGGGTCCGCCGCGGCCAACTTGGTGAGGTGCGCCACCGTGGTTGCCGCGGGCGGGCGTGGGTCCGCCGCGGCCAACTCGGCGGGGTGCGATGCCGTGGCAGCGGCGGGCGGCAGGGCGACCGGGCTGGCCAGATGCGTTGGGTGCGGCGGCAGCGCCGTGACGGGGGTGAGCACCGCACCAGTGGTGGCGTCCAGGACACGTTGCTCGACCGCAGCGATCAGGCTGGGTGGGGGTGTGGGCTGGACACCCGCTTGGGCCTTGCTCCAGAGCCGATAGGCGGTCGCCACCGCCTGCACCAAGACCACGAAGGTCAGGTGGCTGTGCACGCCGGCGGCCGTGCGTTGCGGGAACCAGCGGGTCAGGGTCCAGAACTGCTTGCTGTTGCGGAACAAGCCATTCTCGATCCAACTGCGGTCGTCGTAGCCATCCACAGTCAGCCAGGGGTCGTCCACCGGGCCGTTGGTCAGGTAGACGCGCGGCCCTTCCAGGGGGTCCGGGGCCTGATTGCGCCACAGGTTGACCACGACGGCGTTGAGGGTGGGCCGCTGTTCCCAGGTCAGGCGCGGGCCGGGCACGACGGGCGGCCGGTAGGCGGCCCAGTGCCGCAGGCCGCGCACGACGCGCACCTGCGAGACCAGCGTTTCGGTCCACGCGTCACGCCCCTGGCCGTGGCGGCGCACTTCACGGCGCTCGCAGAGGGGGGAGTCGGCTTGTTCGGCCAGCGCCACTTCACGGGCCACCATGCCGGCCTTGGCGATCACCACGAAGGTGATGCCCAGGGTGTGCAGTTCGTGCAAGGCGGCGCCGTCAACATAGGCACGATCGACGACCAGGCGCACGATGCGGCTGTAGGGCGCGAGATTGGCTTGCGCTTGCTTGACCAGCTCTACCAGGTAGGGCGCTTCGTGCTCCTGAATCTGGACGATGCGGATGGCCAGGGGGATTAGGGTCAGCAGGTCGAGCAACGCGATCAGCCGCCAGCCGAACAGCAGCTTGACCACGACCACGTCGGCCCCTTGGCGGTCGCGCCGGCGCTCTTCGACCTTCAGGCAGCCGCAGCCGCCAAAGGTGGGCGGCGTGACGATGCGCGTGCCGTCCACCGCCACCATCGCCTCGGCCATGAAGACCCCGAAGACGGCCAGGCAGTGGATGCTGCCGTTGAAGAGGGTCATTAGCGCCAGCGCGCTGGCCTTACAGATGGTATGGGCCAGGGTCTGCGGGTCCAGCAAGGCATACTCGCTGGCTGCCGTGCGCAGGCTGGCCCCGCGGCGGGTCAGGCCCTGCGCGACCTGCTCGCCCGTGAAACCGAGCAGCAGCATGAGGGCCGCATTGCTGAACAACAGGCTCGAGAGCGCATTGGTGGAGGGGATGCCGCACAGCACGCGCAGACCGTAGAGCAGGACGCAGGTCAGCGCCGGCAGGAATAGCCGCCGCACGGCATCCAGGGTGAAGGTCTGCCAGTGGGCCAGAACGCCGCTGTGTCGCAGAAACGCCAGGAAGCCTTCCACCAAGACGGCTTCATCCAGGGTGCGCACGTCGTCAATCGGCGCACCTGCATGCAAGGCCTGGGCGACGGCAGCATCGTTGCGCTCGGCAAACTGCCAGTCCAGGTGCTCAGCCAAGTTGCGCCGCATTGCGTCGCCGGCCTGTGGGGGTAGGGTCATCAGCGCGCCTCCTGTCAGGGATGAAAGTAGCCCTATTGCACCAGCAAAGCCGCACTTTGTCAACTGGCCACGCGTCGTTCAAGGTTAGGCACGATGGAATGGCAACCTGGTCCTAGAAAGCAGCAACTTCTTATACCGTAACTCCAGAGAGTATATGGCCGATAAGCCGGACCAGAGGTAATTCCCAAGAACCCATGCCTTTCGCCGATGTCTGCGTCAACACTCCCCTCGGCCGGCGGGTCGCCGGTGGACAGGGTGAAGATGCCGAGTACGATCCCCTCGGCCAAACCTTCACCTATGCCGTGCCCCCCAGGCTGGCCGGCCGTCTGCGGCCGGGGCATTTGGCCTGGGTACCCTTTCGCGGCCGGCGTCTCCAGGCCGTGGTGCTGCGCCTGAGCGACGCTCCCCCTGCTTTCGATACCCATGAGATCATTTCGCTGGTCTGGGCGCAGCCGCTGCTTACCCCGGCCCAGCTCGCGCTGGCCCATTGGATCAGTGAATACTACCTGTCGCCGCTGATCGAGGCGCTGCGGCTGATGTTGCCCGTCGGCATGGCGCAGCGCGGGCGCACGGTCCTCGTCCGCACGGCCGAGCCGGCCCCAGCCGCCGGCCTGACGCCCACCCAGGCCGCGCTCCTGGCCCGCATCGCTGAGGCCGAGGGGGAGTGGGCCGAAGTGACTGCGGGGCTGCGCGGGGTCACACAGCGGGACGACCTGGAGCCGCTGATCGCGGCTGGCCTGATCACGCGCGAAGTGGCCTTTCCCACCCCGCCGCCCCGTCCCAAGACCGATCGCCAGGTGCGCCTGCTGGCCGACGCCGCGACCATCAAGGCCGCCCTGCCAACCCTGGGCCGCGCGACGAAACAGGCCGAGGTATTAACGCGGATTGCAGATTGCAAATGGCAAATGGCAGATGGCAAACAGCAAATGGCAAATGGCAAACTGCAATTCGCAGGCGACGCCGGGCGCGACGCAATACGCAATACGCAATACGCAATCCCCCTCGCTGAATTGTGTCAGGCCGTTGGATGCACCGAGGCGCCAGTGAAAGCATTGGCGAAGCGTGGATGGGTGACGATCACGCGGCCGGGGCCGAAGGAACCGGCTATGGTCAGCCTGGCGCTGGAGGGAGACGCGCTCCTGGACGCCATCGTCGAGCTGCGCGGCGCGCATAAGCATCGGGCCGTGCTGGAGGCGCTGCTGCGTCACGATGGCCCGCCGTGGATCGGCTGGGTCTATGCAGAGACCGGCGCGACGCTGGATACTCTGCGCGATCTGGAAGCGGCCGGGCTCCTCACCGTCGCCGAGGAGATGGTCTGGCGCGACCCCCTGGCGGGCCAGGAATTCACCCTCGACCAGCCGCCCACACCGACCGAGGATCAAGAGCGGGTGTGGGAGGTCATCCGAGGTAGACTGGTAAATTGGAAAACTGGGACTGCGGAGCAAATCGCGGATTGCAAATCGCAATCTGCAATCTGCAATCTGCAATCTGCAATCTACCTGTTGCACGGCGTCACCGGTTCGGGCAAGACAGAAATCTATCTGCGCGCGATTGCCGAAGTGCTGCGGCAGGGAAAACAGGCTGTGGCGCTCGTGCCCGAGATCGCGCTCACGCCGCAGACGATCCGTCGCTTCGCGGCGCGCTTTCCCGGCCAGGTCACGGTCTGGCACAGCGCGCTGAGCGACGGCGAGCGTTTCGACGTGTGGCGTCGCGTGCGCACGAATCACCCGGCCGCGCAGGTGGTGGTCGGCTCTCGCTCCGCGCTCTTCCTGCCTTTCCCGGCGTTGGGGCTGATCGTGCTGGATGAGGAGCATGAGCCTTCCTACAAACAGGAACGCACCCCCCGCTATCACGGGCGCACCGCGGCCATCGAGCTTGGCCGCATTTGCTCCGCGGCGGTGCTGCTGGGCAGCGCGACCCCGGCGCTGGAGACGTACCACGCGGCGCGGCGCGGGGAAATCGAGCTGCTGACGTTGCCCAAACGCATCCTGGGGCGCACAACCGTCGCGGGCCGGCCGCCGGCCGCCGAACAGCCTCGCCTCTTGACGGCCGCAGCGCCGGAAGAGACGACCGAGCTGCCTCCGGTCCAGGTGGTAGACATGCGCCAGGAGCTGCGCGCCGGCAACCGCAGCATGTTCAGCCGGCCCCTCTCGGCCCAGATGCGCCGCGTGCTGGCGGCCGGGCAACAGGCGATCCTCTATCTGAACCGCCGCGGCGCAGCCACGTTCGTCATGTGCCGCGATTGCGGTCGCGTGGAAAGCTGCGCGCGCTGCGGCGTGCCGCTCACCTATCACAGCGCGGGCCAGGCGTTGGTCTGCCATCACTGCAACCGGCGCTCGCCGACGCCAGCGACCTGCGCGGACTGCGGGAGCCGGCGCATTCGCTATTTCGGCGCGGGTACCGAAAACGTGGAAGAGGCGGTCAAACTGGAATTTCCGCAGGCGCGCACGCTGCGCTGGGACCGGGACGTGACGGTCGCCAAAGGCTCCCACGACGCCATCCTCGGCCGCTTCATCGCGCACGACGCCGATGTGCTGATCGGCACGCAGATGATCGCCAAGGGCCTCGATCTGCCACTCGTCACCCTGGTCGGCGTCATCGCGGCCGATGTGGGACTGTTTCTGCCCGATTTTCGCGCGGGCGAGCGCACGTTTCAACTGCTGACCCAGGTGGCAGGCCGGGCGGGTCGCACCGCGCTGGGCGGCCAGGTGATCGTGCAAACCTATCATCCTGACCATCCTGCCATCGTGGCCGCCAGCCGCCACGACTATGAAGCCTTCTATCGCCAGGAGATGGGGTTCCGCCGCGAGCAGAACTACCCGCCGCTGCGACGCCTGGCGCGGCTCGTCTATCACCACAGCCAACGCGCCAAAGCCCAGGCCGAGGCCACGCGTCTCGCCAAGCAGTTGCGCGGGGAGATCGGCCGGCTGGAGCTGGCCGACACGGACTTGATCGGGCCGGCGCCGTGCTTCTTCGCCATGCAGCGCGGGGAGCACCGGTGGCACGTGGTCGTGCGCAGCCCTGACCCGGCGACGCTGCTGCGCCGCGTGCCGTTGCCTCTGGGCTGGCGGCTGGACATTGACCCGGTGGATCTGCTGTAGAGCGGCCGCAGGCCGTCACCAACGCGTGGGCTGGAACCGCCACCCCGGCTGCACCTTCTGCATCTCCGCCTCGTCGTCGCGGCGGGCCAGCCCGCACGCCTTGTAGTTGGCGTGCAAAGCGGCCAGCGCAGCGCGATCCAACTCGATCCCCAATCCCGGCTCGCGCGAGACGGGCAAGGCGCCATCCTCGAAACGCAGCTTTCCGCCCACGATGACGTCTTCCGATTGCCAGGGATAGTGCGTGTCGCACGCATAGGTCAGGTTGGGCATAGCCGCGGCCAGGTGCGTCATCGCAGCCAGTGAAATCCCCACGTGGCTGTTGGAGTGCATCGAGAGGCCGCGACCGAAGGTCCGGCAGATGCGCCCCAACTCCATCGAGCTGCGCAGGCCGCCCCATGCGTGATGGTCGCTCAGGATGATGTCTTCGGCGCCGACGCGGACGCTCCCCGGCAGGTCTGCGAAGGAGGTGGTGCACATGTTGGTGGCCAGCGGGATCTTGACCGCGGCGCGCACCGCGGCCATGTTGTCCTGTCCGCGCACCGGATCCTCGTAGTGGGTCGTTTGGCACGTCATTTGCCATTCCCGGCTCCAAGTAAATGCGGTGACTGAAAGCTCGGCCCTTGGCCCAGTCACGCCCGCCGGAGGGTGGAACCCATCCGGTTACGATCTGGAAGCCCCTGTGGGGCTGCACCACCGTCCGACCGAGGCCCGGAGGGCCTTCCATCTGGTGGGCCGATCAGTTCCACGGTCGGCCGGGCGCGCTGGGCAGAATGGCTGACGACGAACCAAACGACCCAGTAGTATTCCAGAACCCCTTCCAGCTCGCGGCCCCAGCGGATCGCGGTCTCCACCGACCAGACCGCGTTGGGATCAATGCGCAGCGGCGTCTCTGGTCCAAAAGCCTCGCGCAGCGCCAGGATGGTTCGGGCCTCGATCTCCGGCGCAAACACGCCGCCTTTCAGCTTGAGCGACTGGAACCCGAAGGCCAGACTCATCGCCTGCGCCTGTGCGACGACGCCGTCCGGGTCGAGCGCCGCGGCCTGGCGACTGGCCGGCCAACCGACCGCGGCGGGATCGGCGTCGAAGCCGAGCGCGCCGCCCGCGCCCGCGTGCTTGAAGAAGAGGTAGGCGGCAAAGGGAACACGCTCGCGCACGGCGCCGCCCAACAGGTCTACGACCGGCCGGCCCGTGGCCTTGCCCATCAGGTCGAAACACGCGACCTCGACCGCGCTGAAGACGAGCGCCATCTGTCGCCTGTTCCAGGCTGCGCCGTGCACGCGTCCCGGCCCGGACGGTCCGAAAGCCTCATCGAGCGCCCGCGCCAGCGCATTGAGATGGAACGGGTCGCGGCCGATGACGATAGCTCGCGCAGCCTCCAGCGCAGTCGTGACCTCCGCGCCGCCGGGCACTTCGCCCAGGCCATACAGACCATCGTTCGTCGTCAGCTCGACGATCGTGCGCAGCGCGAAAGGGGCGTGCAGGCCGGCCGCGTTGAGCAGCGGCGGATCGCTGATGGCAATGGGGGTGACGTGCATCTCGTTGATACGCATGGTTGGCTTGTTGTCCTCCGCAAGGTCAGGAATCGCGACGAATTATACTCGCGGCGGCTGCAGAGCGTGAAATGCGGCCGGCTGTTCTCGCCGGCGCAGACAGCAGGGACAGGGTCTCGCGCCTGCCCGCAAGAGCTTGTCAAATACCCACGCCGCGCGGTACAATAGCCGCAAGGAGGGTGCGATGATTGCTATCACCTGCGACAAGTGCCGACGGCGGTTCACCCCCACGGTGGAGGAACTGCAAACCTACCTGACGGCCAGCGAGGGCAAGCGCCATGCCCAGGTGCTCTGCCCGCACTGCGGCAAGGCGAACAAGGTGTCGCCGCTGCGACTGCGCCACGCGATCAGCCCAGCGGTCGCCCCCGCGCCCGCGCCCCAGCCGTCTCCCGCGGCCGCGGCGACGACGCCCCCGCCGACCGACGCGACCGCCGATGCCGCGGTCGGGGATCAGAGCTCAATTTGACACAGAGGCGGATCCAATCACCGAAAGCGAGGCGTCAATATGGACGAGAAATCAGCGCTTCTGGCCAGACTGGCCGCGGAGCGCGCCGGCCTTTGGCTGGAGCTGAACGGCCTCGCCGCGGAGACATTGACCGCGCAGACCGTGTTCGCGGGCTGGACGCCCAAAGATCTCCTGGCCCATGTCGCCGCATGGGACGAAGTCCACTGCGAGCGATTGCGTCTGGCATTGGCCGACCGCGCTGAGGACATCCCCAACCTGCATCTCGAGCCGACCAACGCGCAGTTCCACGCCGAACGCCAGAGCTGGTCGTTGGCGCGGGTTGTGGCCATGTGCCTGGCTGCTCGCGCCGGGTTCCTGGCTCTGGTCGAGCCGCTGAGCTGGGACCAATTGCACGCCAGCCACACCCTGGCCTGGGGCGACCGGCGCTCGGCCTTCGATTGGTGTCAGCGGCGTATGTGGCACGACACGAATCACGCGGCCGACCTCCGCCAATGGCGAGAAGCCGCAGGGATCAAGAAGCAGGTTGGGCCGAAGGTCGTCTTGGAGGCCGGACTGGCGGCCGGCCGCGCCGCGCTGCTGGTCTGGACCGACCTGATGCCAGAGAACCAACGCTCGACGCGTCTGGTCTGCGGCGAATGGACGCTGAAGGACGTCTGGGGTCACATCGCTGACTGGGAGCGTTTCTCCGTGGACGCGCTGGCCGACATGGCCGCGGGCCGCGTGGCCGGACTCAGCTTCACCGGTGAAGAGACGGCGTGGAACCGGGAACATGCCGCGACGCGGCGCGATCAGCCGTGGGACGCGATCTGGGCAGATACGATGGAGACCCGGCAGGCGCTCCTGGCTGCCCTGGCGCAAATGGATGACGCGGGGCTGAACCAGTCGGCGCGCAGCCGGTGGAGCGAAGACGATCGGCCTTACTGGTGGTTCCACATCTGCATGGAGCATGATCTCGAACACGCGGCCGGGCTGCGATCGGCGATCGAACAGTGGTAGCCATGCCGGGCAACTGAAGTTGCGACTACCATTGCGAAGTCTGCCTTCGCAGACTGGTTGCTAACCAACGGAGGTCGGCTTGCGGAGGTAGGCGCAGTTTCAACTGCCGGCTCAATTGCCCTGAGCAAGATGGTGGAGGTCTCGACAAGGTGGTGGATCGGGGATAGAATAGCGGTGGAAAGGGAAACAGGAGATCAACGTGGCAGAACTTATCCTGGTTTCTTCTCGACCGGCGCCGCTCAGGCCAGTGGTTGAAGCGGCGTTGGCAAACGAACTGCGCTTGCTGGAGGCGGGCATCCGGCGCACTGAACGACGTCTGCGCGAGTTCGAGGCGACCCATCGGATGTCAACCAGGGAGTTCGTTCGTCGCTTCGAAAACGACGAATTCGGCGAGACGCTCGAACTGGCCGAGTGGATTGGAGAGTATTGCCTGCTTCAGAGACTGCACGAAAAGACCGAGACCCTGCGAGGTGTCTGCTTTGCGAATTGAGGCCTATTTCGATCAGTTTCGTCGCCTCGTAGAGGGCCTGGCAGAAGTGAGCGAAGAAGATGCTGATGTGCTAGAGGCTATATGACCCACGTCTCACGCAATACGCAATACGCAATACGCAATCCCCCCCGCGTCGCCCTCGTCCACGACTGGCTCAACCAAATCGGCGGGGCGGAGAACGTGTTGGAGGCGTTGGTGCGCATGTTCCTGGTCGCGCCGGTGTTCACCAGCATGTACGCGCCCCACCTCATGCCGGCCGCGTATCGCCAGTGGGACATCCGCACCACCTTCATGCAGCGGCTGCCGGCCGTCTTCACCCACCACCAGGCCTATCTGCCGCTCTATCCGCTGGCCTTCAGCCGGCTGGATTTGCGCGGCTACGACCTGATCCTGAGCAACAAGAGCGGCTTCTGCCACGGCGCGCCGGTCCCGCCAGACGCCACGCACATCTGCTATTGTTTGACGCCGACCCGTTTTCTGTGGCAATACCAGGCCTACCGGGCGCGGGAGGCGCTCAACCCGGCGCTCGATGTGGCGCTGAAGCCGGTCATCGCGCTGTTGCGCCAGTGGGACTACGCGGCCGCGCAGCGCGTTCACCATTTCATCGCCATCTCGACCGAGGTCCAGGCGCGCATCCGCCGCTTCTACAACCGGGAGAGCGCCATCATCTATCCGCCGGCCGACATCGGCCGGTTCCGGCCAAACGCGGCGCCGGCCGGCGACTACTTCCTGGCCGGCGGCCGCCTGATCCCCTACAAGCGCACCGACCTGGCCGTGCGGGCCTGCTCGGAGCTGGGGCTGCGGCTGCTGGTCTATGGCGACGGCCGCGACCGGCCGGCGCTGGAGCGGATGGCTGGGCCGACCGTCGCCTTCCTGGGGCGGGTCTCGTGGGATGAGCTGGCGCGGCTCTATGCCGGCGCGCGGGCGTTCATCTTCCCCGGCCTGGAGGATTTCGGCATCACGCCGGTGGAGGCGCAGGCGGCCGGCCGGCCGGTGATCGCGTTCCAGGGCGGCGGCGCGCTCGACACCGTGCTCCCTGGCCGCACCGGCGAATTCTTCAACGAGCCGACGGTGGAATCGCTAGCAGCCGTGCTCGAACGCTTCCAGCCGACCGCCTACAGCCCGGCCGCCTGCCGGCAGAACGCCGAACGGTTTGGGGTGGAACGGTTCGAGAAAGAGTTGAGGGAGTATTGCGTATTGCGTAGTCCGTCCGGCAGGGTGTAGGAACTGGTCTGGCTGTCCCTTCTGGGGCGTCACCCTGCGGCGGGCGTCGTGTGAGGAGGCGGTTGCTTCGCCGCTACCTTGGCCTCGAACCGCGCCAGGTCAATCAACGCGCGCTCGTGCGTGCCTTCGCCGATGGTATCTATGCCGTCGTGCGCTGTAACCCGGAAGGTGAGCCGACGACCATCCACCGCGATCAGCTCGGCGCGCGCGGTGACGGTAGCCCCTTCCGGCGTGGCGGCCAGGTGGCGCACGTTGACGAGCGTGCCCACCGACTGCTGGCCTGGCGCGAGATGATCGGCCAGGGCGCGCACCGCGGCGCGTTCCATCAGACGCACCATCTCGGGGGTCGCGAAGACCGCCACCGCGCCGCTGCCCAGGTGCCGGGCAGTGAGTTCGCGCGAAACCTGTGTGATGGTCTCGCCGGTCAGACCGATGGGGAATGGGTCAGGCATGTGTGAATCCGATCAGGCAGGCGCCGGACGCGGCGCGGGCGCGCCGGTTGGGCGCTCGCTGCCAGGACTTGCAATACCGGTTTCACGCCGCGGGGCCGGAACCGGCGCGAGAATCGGCGCGGCTGGCCGCGGGGGCGCACCCGGCACGCCGATGAAAAACGCCTCGAAGTCTTCCGCATCCAACGTTTCGACCTGGATCAGCTTGCGGGCAATCGCGTGATGTAGATCCCGATACTGGTCCAGCACCTGCTTCGCCCGGTCATAGGCTTTCTGCACGATCCGGCGCACCTCCTGGTCTATCTCGCGCGCCACCTGCTCGCTGTAGTTGCGCTGCTCGCCGATATCGCGGCCCAAGAAGACCAGCTCATGCTTCTGGCCGAACACCATCGGCCCCAGCTTTTCGCTCATGCCGTAGCGCGTGACCATGGCGCGAGCCAGCTTGGTCACCTTGTCCAGGTCATCCACTGCGCCGTTGGTGATGTCATCGAACACGACTTGTTCGGCCACGCGGCCGCCCAACATCGCGGCCAGATCGTCCTCGAACTTGGCTCGACCGACCAGCAAGCGATCTTTCTCCGGCAGGGCCATCGTATAACCGAGCGCCATCCCGCGGCTGATGATGCTGATCTTGTGGACCGGGTCGCACTTGGGCAACATGCGACGCACCAGCGCGTGGCCGGCCTCGTGATACGCGATGACCTTTTTCTCTCTATCGGAGATGATGCGGCTGCGGCGTTCGGGGCCGGCGACGACCCGCTCGACCGCCTCCTCGAACTCCGCCATGCCGATGCTCTTCTTGCCCCGCCGCGCGGCCAGGATCGCCGCCTCGTTGACCAGGTTCTCGATG
>Ga0194112_10007603_pt1 | contig 14075 bp, 16 predicted proteins | sample TA2MahC400mmetaG_FD_146191 | JGI IMG/M metagenome (GOLD analysis project Ga0194112, IMG submission 146191) | Freshwater microbial communities from Lake Tanganyika, Tanzania - TA2015016 Mahale Deep Cast 400m | ecosystem: Environmental > Aquatic > Freshwater > Lake | place: Tanzania: Lake...
ATCGCTACCGATTCGGGATTTCGCTTTCAGGGGATCGGCCAAAATCTTTATAACCGATTCTTCGAAGAGGCGATTGAGAGAGGTTGCCTCAGGGTCATGGCGGTCACCGTCCCCTATAACCATGGTTCTATATCATTCCACCTTCGTTTGGGTTTTTCAATCCAGGAGAAGGGTGCTACATGGGAGAATGGGATTCCGGTGATGAAGGATTATGCCGGACCAGGAATCGACTGCCTTGTCTTGGAGCGCAGTTTGGCTGATCCGTCATCCTCTTAATCTAAATTTTTTTAAAAATGAGGGAAGTGTCCCTAATTTCCTAATTTCTATTATAAAAAATTTTTAATGAATGGATAAAAAATAATGGATTAGTCGAAATTCCTAATCCATCTAAATCATTTGGCGCCCCCAACCAGGCGCCTTAAGTATTATGAAAAAGTATTTTTTTGAACATTATTGAACAAATAATCTTAAAATGCAACTGATTTGATTTCTTTACTAAAAAAATTTTGAGAAATGCTAAATTATTTAAATATTACTTGATTGTGCTAATTCGGTCATCAAATAGGTCTGGATTGGAGGCATACATCTTGGCTTCGTTTATTTCAACTTTTCCGCTCATCATAAGGTTTTTGAGCACCTGATCCATATTTTGCATCCCTAATCTTTGAGAAGTTTGAATGATGGATGAAATCTGGTGTGTTTTGCCTTCCCGGATCAGATTTTTTATTGCCGTTGTTGCAATCATTATTTCGGGTACGGCTATACGCCCACTACCATCTTTCTTTTTCAGGAGGACTTGGGATATGACGGCGACAATCGACTCGGCAAACATAACCCGAACCTGTTGTTGCTGTTCTGGAGAAAAGACGTCGATCATACGATCAACAGTCTTCGGTGCATTTATCGTATGGAGTGTTCCAAATACAAGATGGCCGGTTTCAGCGGCCGTCAATGCCAGAGAGATAGTCTCAAGGTCACGCATCTCTCCAACCAAAATCACATCAGGGTCCTCACGCAAGGCACTTCTTAAGGCATTGGCAAATGATCGGGTGTTAGAACCGAATTCCCTCTGATTCACAATACTTTTTTTATGCTCATGAACGAATTCAATAGGGTCTTCAATTGTTATGATGTGATCGTTCCTGGTAGAATTAATGTAGTCAATCATTGCGGCAAGGGTGGTCGATTTTCCACAGCCGGTTGGACCCGTCACCAACACCAATCCTTTTCTCCGATCACAAATCTGTTTCAGGGTCTCTTCAGGAAGACCTAACTCGGCCACGGATTTTATTCGGGGGGGGATATATCGGAAGGCCGCCCCTTCTCCACGCCTTGTATAAAAAATATTTGCACGAAAACGGCCTGCGTTTTTAAGTTCAAGAGAAAAATCGAGTTCTTTATCACGCTCAAGCCGTTTGCGCTGCTCTTCCGTCAAAATTCCATAAATGACTTTGTGGAGATCTTCTTTCGTAAGGGACTCAACTTTTTCATCTATCCGTTGGATTGAGCCATTAATACGAAACATAGGTGGGTTGCCAACAGTCAGGTGTAAATCCGATGCTTTTTTTTCAATCACTGTAGCGAGAAGTTGAACAAAATTGAGTGTTAGCATCTTGTGATACTCGTTAGATAGATATCCATTGATGTTGGGAGAAGAAATAGACCTTAAATCCTGCCCGTTTCCAATCTAAACGTTCCGAAAGAATCCTCTCCATCACCTCAAGGGAAGGAAAAAAATATATATAATGATATCCTGGTTACGTGTATCATGTCAAGCGAAATTGGGTGACCCACTCCTGGACTTTTTTAACCACCTCCAATCTCTTTTCAATTACCCAGTCTGTAATGGCCATGATCTTATCTACCAACCGATCCAATCTTTCATTAAAGTTCTGTTTCTTTAAGAGAGCCCTTATGGTTTCCCTGATTTTGTCCATGAATAAGCTGGATTGGTAGTCAATGGCTTCCTTTAAATAAGCTGAGGATTCCCTTAATATTTTCGTGCAATGCAAGATGAAGCTGAACGGTTTTCTCGGGCTTAAGGCTTTTGACTTTTTTCACAATTTTTTGATCCGTGGGATCTGAGATAGCAAAATGAATCTCCTCTATTGTCTCATATAAAGGGAGACAGAGGAGCTCTGAAAGAGTATCATATGAGAGTTTCATGAGTAGATCTTTATTTAATGCATCTGTATTAGTTTCTCCGAACTAAATACTCCAAACTCATAACTATGTTTACTCGGTTCCTTCAAACATCAGGTTTATGCCATATTGGAGTTGGTTCTTGGTAAAAGGCTTTGTCATATAATAATTGGCACCGAAGTCGTACCCTTTGAACATATCCTTATCTTCACCCTTCGCCGTCAAAACAATCACTGGCATGTCCTTCGTCTTCGGGTTCGCCTTCACCTCATTCAAGACCTCCCAACCATCCTTATTCGGCATGACGATATCGCAAATGAGAAGGTCAAATTAATTGTTTTTCAATTGTTCCAATGCCTCCACCCCATCCACCGCTTCTTCCACCTCATAACCCCAGTTGGTGAGATTAATTCTCAAAAACTTCCGAATCCCCTCTTCATCATCAACTATCAATATCTTCTTGACCATATTCTTCCCTCCTCACTGGAAATTTGACCGTAAACGTGGTCCCTATTCCCTCTCCACTAAACCTGCCTTTGTAACCATGCAAACAATTTTCAATGAATTCTCAAGAACCTCATGGATATCAAGCGAGGTCCATTCCTCTTTCCTCACAATTTTAGAATAGGAGGATAAGCCCTTAACGATCTCTCTTATCCTCTCACCACAATTTAATTTGATGTAATTAATAACGGAAAATCGCTCAATTTAGGTATCCAGTACTTTCCTCACTTTCCTCAGCAGTGCCTCCACGGTAAAAGGTTTCTGAAGGTAATTCATTCCTTTTTCCAGCACCCCATGATGGACAATGGCGCCGTCCGTGTATCCTGACATGTAGAGCACCTTCATTTCCGGGTTTTAATTACCTCTTTGCGCAACGCCTCCAATTCTTCAATGAGTTGATTTTTTGTTTTGTATTGATCTTTCATCTCCTTACCCTCACAGATTAGTTCGGAGTTTTGAGTATTACCGATCTCCTAACTTGATGGATAATAAAAAAGCCCTCACAGCCTGAAAATGATACAAAGCGATGAGGGCTCAACTTAATTAGCTGGTTAGGGCTTATCATTAATATCCTCCCTCCCGTCGGGTTAAAGGATTATCAGCCCCTCCCCCAATACTACCTCTTCATTGCTTCCTACTTTTGTATTGCTCCATAAATATGAGAATATAATTTAAAACAAAATTTTTTTTAATCATTTCTGATGGACTAAAAGTTCTCCCAATAGATTATGACGCTTCTTAATCAGATATTTTTTAAGATAGAAGAGAGGTTATGAATCGATGTAATCTTTAAATGCCCCTGCCCTGTAATCGGCACATTCATCCTCATCTCCATAAAGCAATTTCCCAGAAGAAAACACTTCGTATTTTAAAAAAGGATTAGCCCTATTAATATTGGTAAGATCTATTCTGTAATCAGGGATACCCAATACCCTTGAAAGAAAATCTAATATTTCGCTGTAATTTTCAAGGACGGAGATATTTTTTTCTTTTGTGGCCAGAACCGCAACATCGAAATCACTATTTTCATGTCCATTCCCTAATGCCTGAGATCCAAAAAGGACAATAAACCGGATTCCTTTTTCAAAAATGGTTTTTTCGATTTTTTTCCCGATTAACTTTCATATTTTCAGTATATCAGATAAATCTTAAAGCAACAATGCAAGGAGGATCAATCATTCCGACCCCTTGATTGCAAAAATTCCGCGGGTGTCAATGCCCTGACAGAAAGCAAATGCTTAAAATGGAATGCATCCCAGCTTACAAATACTGCACCTTCTCCCAGAGTACCATTCACGATAGTTGCTACAAGGGCATCTCCAAAGCTTGCTTTTTCATAAATCATCTCCATAACCGCTTTCACGGAAGTCGCTGGAAGAAAAGAATCCATCTCATCGGACGGGATGATATCCACGTTGTATCTCTTTGGAAAATAATAAAATAGCTCCAAAATCTGTTGATGGTTTGAATTAAAGGACAAGATGCCACATACCTCAAGAAGATTGATGATGCTTGTTATCCCCTTTCCTTGCTTTGTTACAAAATCCAGGAAAATGCGATTGATCTTAAAATGGCGATCTCGGTGATACCGGAGATCAATGATAAATATATTGGTATCAATGAAAATGGTCACCTTTTTCTTGTCCAATTCATCGCCTCATTCACATTTCTAAATTTCGGTTTGGTCTTTCTCAGGGTGTCCTCTATATCCTTCCATGCTTCTTCAGTCGGACGCACGGAAACCTCCTCCAGCGATTCAGAAGTCACAGGAGATATTAATGCAAAAGGTCTCCCCCTTAAAGTGACAACAACTTTCTCTCCCCTTGAGACTGTCCGCATGGCTTTACCGGTATGATTTTTCAGATCCTTTGCAGTCATTATCTTCATCGGTCCCTCCTAAAATAACTACTTCAATAATATTATAGCTATTTAAAAGTTCGAATACAAGTAAGATTTTAGCTCGTTGGAAAAGGTTATCCATCTGCCTTCTGCCTAAAATTAGTGTAGTTAAATTAGGTACACTCCCCGTATTTCCTTTGAATTCGGGCTTAAAATTAGGAAAATTAGGGATACATCCAATATTTCAATTTTGAATTCGGGATTAATTAAATATGGGAAGTGTCCCTATTTATTACTTTAAGGAGTTTAACCAACATTTCGTCTCTCCAGTTTTTAATCTCCTCTAAAGATTTTGTACGGACAACTTCCATCTCCTTGACGCCCTTTATGATTTTCTTCGCTGCGGATGGTGGGATGGAGGTCCAAGTTTCCATCGTCTCCCACCTATAACGATACGATTGAGAATAGTTCTCGATAAATCGTTTAACGCCACTTCCTGCTAAATGTATACGTAAGAATGGACCGATTATAGGATCGCGAAGGCCTATCCCCATACAAAATGCTTTATCCACGTCTTCTGGGCTTGCTATACCCTTATCAACGAGATCAATGGCTTCACGCAATAACGCTGCCTGCAATCTGTTCACAATATAACCTGGGACTTCCCGTTTAAGCAAAACAGGAATTTTCCCTAAATTTTTCATTAAATCATAGGTTGCTGTAACCGTTTTGCGAGAGGTTTTTTTACCTCCAACGATCTCAACAAGAGGAATCAGGTAAACGGGGAGAGCAGGGTGGACTGACACACACCGCTCGGGCTTCATCGTCACTTTTTGAATTTCGGTCATCAGTAACCCCGAAGAGCTACTGGCCAAAATGGCATGATGAGGAGCCGCGGCATCCATTTCTTTAAAAACTTGTTTTTTAATATCATAATGATCGGGAACGGATTCTTGGACATAGTCCGCATTACATACAGCTTCACCAAGGTTTTTGCTCGTCTTTATCCTCTTTAGGGCAGCGATTGCTTCACCTTTTCTCAGAAGGTTTTTTGCCTCCAGAAACATTAGGTTTGACTTTACAGCTCTAACTGACTTCTCGAGGATAGCTTCAGTAACATCTTGAAGAATCACTTCGAAGCCTTTTGAAGAGAATAGAGTCGCCCAACCTTGGCCTATGAGACCTGCTCCGACACAGGCAACCTTATCCATATTCATTGACCTTTCACCTCATTTTAAAGAGAAATTAGGAAATTAGGGACACAGAGGCTGTCCCAAAGTAGAGGGAGTGAGAGGGTCTTTAATCTTGATGTTTATGAAATAGTAAAAGGCAAAACTTGACCCTAATCTGTCGATCAAAAAAGAGAAACTATCTAATCTTCTCTATAAAAGCCTTTGCGGCCTTAAGCGCATCTTTAATGATATCCACATGGCCTAAAAGACCTCTGTAATAACCAGCTATGTGTAAGGTATCATAAAGCCTTTCAAACTCCCTCATAAGTTTTCCATTACGAATAGTTGTATACTTTTGTAATGCATTTCTATATGCATCTATTGATTTAGGGAGTTCTTTTTTTGTTAAACCGACTTTAGTAACGAGATATTCGTTTATTGCTTCTAAAACTGCGAGATAAGCCGTCCCAAGGGCCTCTCTAACAGGTTTAATATCTGTATAAATATTGTCCTCTACAGGGGCAGACTTGAGTATCTCCTTTGCATTATTTAAATACCTCAATGCTTCTTTCATTTTTGGGCCTTTAATATCCCTTAAAATTTATAAAAATTCTACTACGAAAATTTAATGCCGTCAAGAATAGGAATATCTCTTAAGATGGAGGCTCCGTAGCCCAAAAGGTATTACTCGGAAACACAGAAGACAAGGGAATTTCAAAAAAAGGCCGTTTCATTTTTTCTTCAATATGGGCTCAGAATAGTAGGCGGTGACCATCTCGTTGCTGTGATCGGTGTCGGTCTGGATTCCGATCGCCAAAATTTCTACCTGTTTTTTCACAAAGGCATTTTGAAATCTCTGATCATAATCTCTTAATTTCTTTAAAGATTTTATAAAAAATTGGCTCAAGAACCTGAAAGACCTAAAAATTTTACTTGACAAGATTTTCGTTTATGATAATTATAATTATAATTATGGTTAAAAAAATTCTAACTAACCGAAATTTAAGGCAAAATGTTTATGAAGAAATAAGGAAATTTGTTGTCAATGAAGTTTTACCAGGAGAAAAAATCAATGAAGATGACCTGGCCGAAACCCTTGGGGTAAGTAAAACTCCAGTCAGAGAAGCACTCTCCAAACTGGCTCATGATGGGATTGTTGAAATTGTGCCGAATCGTGGTTCTTATAAAGTTAAATTATCAAAAGAAGATATTTTAGAAATAATGGTAATAAGAGAGGCCTTAGAGGGATTATGCATTCGTTTGGCTATAAAAAATATCACCGATTCAACTATCAAAAAACTCAGAGCCATTCTCGATGATTTTGAAACAAACTATCTTGAGAAAGATTTTACCCAGTACTCAGAAACAATGCTAAATTTTTATGGTTTGATCTATGGAACAGCAAAAAACCCAAGGTTAATAAAAATTATTCAGAGCATGCTTGATTTGACTCGCATGTTTAGATTGCTGTATTACAACAATCCAGAAAGGGTTAAACACTCTTTAAAAGTCCATAGGGAATTTATAGACGTACTTGAGAAAAGAGACGAAGAGTTTGCAGAAAAGATCCGAAAAAATATGATTCGATCCGCTTATGAATATCTCATAGAGACAGCTTCAGAAAATCAGATCTCCTATTTCCTCAAAAAAGAAAGTAAAAAACCCTCTGAAGTAAAAGAAATAAGAGGCTACTGAAAAGGATTGAGTAGGGATAAGAAGTTTTTAAAGAAGGATATTAAAAAAGGTTAAATTCATTTTTATGATTACGCCAGTTCATTCCACTAAATATAAAATTATAAAGGAAGGGGGAAAATGAATATGAGAAAAGAATTCAATAGTAAAATGGCCATTGTGTTATTAACAATTCCAATAACATTATCTTTAATTGGTGGATTTAATAGTCCGGTTGCAGCAAGTGCACCTTTACCTAAGGTCTTATGGTTGGGCACTAATCCCCCAGGAAGTTTGTTCTATATCCTTGGGGGTGGAGTAGCTAAAGTTATCAGTCAACATACCCAGATGGATGTAAAAGTAAAGTCACTTGGTGGCCCAAGTGAGTGGATGGCTCTTATGGGGAATAAGGAGGTAGATCTTATAATAGTAAATGCATCGACAGGGAGAATGGGATACGAGGGTTTATATGAATTTAAAGAGGCCACAAAAGGGAAAGGATATCGTTTTATGCGTACCATCTTAGCAGGAGGACCCATTGGGTTGGGTATGCTTGTGGCAGGTGACACAGATATAAAGAGAATATTAGATCTTAAAAAGAGAAAGGTTACTTACCCATATAAAGTCCATGTGACTAATAATCTCCATATTGAAGTCATGCTCGCCTCTGCTGGATTGACTCCAAATGATATTGTACACGTGCCAGTAACCACATATCCTAGTGGAGTTCGCACTGTGATAGAACGAAGGGCTGAGGCGACTCTTGGAAGTGTGGGTAGCGGTGTGATAGAAGAATTACGAGCTGCAAGAGGCGCTCTTTTTATTCCTATAGAAACTGATGCTGAAGCAGTTAAGAGAATGCAAGCCCTCGAACCAATCACATTAATCGTATATTTTGGGCCTCCCATACCAGGTTTTGTGGAAAAAACGCCATGCATAGGTTTTTCTAATCTTTTAGTAGCTCGTGAAACACTTTCTGACGATGCAGTATATATCATTGCCAAAATATTATGGGAGAAATATCAGGAACTTTTTCCAATCCATCCTTCGTTTAAAGATTGGGATTCCAAAAACTTTGCGACTACGAAAGGCCTAAGCATCCCATATCATCAGGGGGCAATCCGTTTCTATAAAGAGAAAGGCCTCTGGACTGATGAAATGGAAAAATTTCAACAGGGGTTATTGGCACGATAAATGTTAGACGTTGTTCAAAAATTACGTGATAGCTTCCACCAATCATCATGGGGGCTCCTGGACAACCCATTTTAGTCTCGGCTTTGTCGAGAGCAAATAGGACTGAGTATTGGTACCAGATTGCTATAGCCAAAGCATCTCTGAAACATTTGTGGTTGGGTTGCATGTTTCGTAACTTATCAATTATACAAGCTTTTAGGATGTTTAAGGGAGTTATCCACAGGGTGCTACGAGAGCTCCGAGATTTTGCCCTTCGGGCCGCCCCGCCCCACCTGAGGGCGCTGGGCTAAAATCTCTCCGCTCTCTATTCCCCCATGGATAACTCTCGAAAAGAGCGTATCACGCACTTTTCGAACAAAGCCCATTTTTGTCTCATATGTCTTTTTGAATTCTTATTTAGTCTTACACGCCCAAGGGCCCAAGTGGTTACAAGATTCACTTAACATGAGGGGATAGCCATACGAAATGATCCAAAGTTTATAGTCAATAGATAAAAGATTGAACAAATTAAGAAGGGGGGGATATCATGGGTAAACTGGGTGTGACGACCACTTATAGAGATGTGGAGAATTTGAGCGTTGGAAAAATTTTAGAAAGAAGTTCAGAAATTGCTCCAGAGAAAGTGGCCGGCCTCTTTAAAAAAGATCATATGACCTACAAGAGGTTGAATGAGCAAGCCGATAGGCTTGCAGCAAGTCTCCAGGAAATCGGGATTAGAAAAGGTGATCGGGTTTCGATCTATATGAGCAATTGTATCGAGCTCTATGTGGCTTTTTACGCCTTACAAAAGGTGGGTGCGATCGTGGTATGGTCAAACCCATCCTTCAAAACACAGGAGTTAATGTTTATCTTGAGTAACTCTCAAGCAAAGGCGATCTTTATCCATAAGGAAAGAAATAACTTTGATTATCTTGCCTTTGTACAAGGCTTGAGAGGCTATCTTCCACATCTCTCCTATTTCATTTTAGTCGGAGGAGGGCAAGGCGAAGGGGTTTTTGTATATGAAGATATTGTTTCAAGGCCGAAAAAAAAGAAAATTGGAAAACCATCGATCGATATCCACCAAGACCTTTCAATGCTCATCTATACCTCTGGCACAACAGGCGTTCCGAAAGGTGCAATGATCACCCATGATCAAGTGGTCCGAGGGGGATATTCTTATGTAGAGGGTGTGAGGGCAACAGCGGATGATATTTTCTTAGGGGTCCTTCCGTTGACCCATTCGTACGGATGCGGATCGACCCTGATCCAGCCCATTTTGATCCAGGCCTCCGTTGCTTTGATTGAGGCGTTTAATGCAGAAGAAGCATTTAAAACGATCGAGTCTGAAAAGGTGACCCTACAGCACGGAGCACCCGCCCATTACATTCTTGAAATGAATCATCCAAATGTTGACCGATACGACCTTTCCAGTTTAAGGGCAGGGTATCTCGCAGGCCAAATATGCCCAGAAGAGATCATTCAATGGGGAGAAGAAAGAAAGATCTATCTGACCTCTTTCTGGGGGAATTCAGAGACAGGCCCGGGTGCGGGGACGATGTGCCCTTTTGGTTCGCCATTGGATATCCGCAAGAAGTATGTTGGAAAGGCCATTCCCGGAACTCAAGTCAATGCTATGGAGCCAGAAACAGGAAGGGAAGTTGGTCCAGATGAGATCGGCGAAATGATGGTCCGAGGGCCCCATGTATTAAAGGGTTACTGGGAAAATCCGAATGAGACGAAGAAACAACTTGAAGAAGAGGGATGGTTGCATACAGGGGATCTGATCTCCATTGACCCTAATGGCTTCATTAAAATATATGGAAGGATCAAAGATCTGATCAATCGAGGAGGATTGAAGATCTATCCTACGGAGATTGAGTCTTTAATTTTGCAACATCCCAAGGTGTCGCAAGTCTGTTTGGTAGGGACTCCCAACCCGGTGTTAGGCGAGAGCCTATGTGCATGTATTATACTTAAAGAAAGGGAAGAAAGGATTTCTTTGGCGGAGATTCGTGGATTCCTGGAGGGAAAAGTCGCAAAATATAAACTTCCAGATGAACTATCCGTTATGACAGATTTCCCTAAACTTCCTGGTGGGATGAAGGTGAAAAAATATGGAAAAGGTGGAGTCCAGGAATTGGCCTCGCTGGACAGGGACAGAGAAGAGTTAAGATGAATGATGTTAATTAGGAAGGGTCAAATATGGACGAGGTAAAGGAAGAACCTCGAACAAGGAATCTAAGTGGACTGCTGAGGAGTATAAAACGTATTCTATGTGTAGCTCTCCCCGTTCTCTGCATATTTTATACTTTTGAAATCTACAGATTTTTTGGAATTCTCCTCATAACGGAACAGTATGTAGGGATATTCTTGGCACTTGTTCTTAGCCTGTCTTTTCTCATTTACCCCGCAAACAAAAAAGGAACAAGGGACAAACTACCTTGGTATAACATTGTCTTATCCTGTGCTGGTTTTTTCGTTGGTCTATATATTACGATTTTTTCCCCTCGGGTTATGTTTATAATTGGTCAACTTAGCTCTTACAAAGCTGCATTAGGTGGTATTGCGGTACTACTTATTCTAGAGGCTATCAGACGTATAACTGGGTGGATGTTAGTACTATTAATCCTACTTTTTATTTTTTTTGCGAGGTTTTCCTTTTTATTTCCCCACCCATTATACAGTGAAGGAATTGGGTGGCAACGATTGCTTTGGTCTCTTTATATGAGCCCAGGCAATCTTACGGGCATTGCTTTAACTGTCGCATCTGTTGTTGTTTTAGCCTTTATTTTTTTCGGACAAACCATGTTCTCTTCCGGAGGTGGGAAAACTGTTATTAACTTATCCTTAGCCCTTATCGGGAGATATAGAGGCGGCTCGGCTAAATGCGCTGTGATAGCTAGTTCTCTTTTTGGAACGATGTCGGGAAGTGCAGTCGCCAATGTTGTTACTACTGGAACATTCACAATTCCTTTGATGAAAAAAACTGGCTATGATCCTTCGTTTGCTTCGGCAGTAGAGGCAGTTGCATCAACTGGTGGACAGATCATGCCACCTGTTATGGGGGTAGCAGCCTTTCTTATGGCTGAGCTTTTAGGCATCCCATATGTTAAAGTGGCCATTGCTGCGGCTGTTCCCGCTCTCCTCTATTACTTGGCTGTATTTATCCAAGTTGATTTAGAAGCAGCAAAGAAAGGGCTTCTCCCCGTAAGTTCTTCAGAATTGCCAAGCTTTAAAGCCTCCCTTAAAGAAGGTTGGATGCTTCTCTTATTTCCATTATCAATCATTGTGTATTGTTTGTTCATACTAAGATTACAGCCTGAGGTCTCGGCCTTTTATGCAACAGCCGCTTTGTTTTTGATTAGTTTCTTAAAGAAGGAAACCCGTCTCGGACCCCGAAAAATCTTAAGCATATTAGAGAACACAGGGAATGGGATATTAGAAATCGGAGTAGTTTGTGCTGGGGCAGGGCTCATCATAGGAACAATCGGACAAACAGGTCTGGGTTTCACTCTTGCAAAAATGTTCGCTGCTTTAGGCGGGTATGATCGGTTCTTACTACTTGTATTGGCTGCAGTGGCAAGTTCAATTTTGGGAATGGGATTGCCTGTTGTTGCATGTTACGCCATACTGGCGGTGGTGGTGGCACCCGGTTTGATAGAATTTGGATATCATCCTATGGCTGTACATCTATTCATTTTTTATTATGGAGTTTTGTCTTTTCTTACACCACCTGTATGTATGGCCATTTATGCTGCTTCAGCATTGGGGGGTGCACCTCTCATTGAGACAGCGCGTCGGGCATTAGGTCTGGCCATTGTCGCATATATTGTTCCTTTCCTTTTTGTGCTCGATCATAGCCTCTTATTAATGGGACCAATATTAGGAGTAATCAAAGGGATTGCTAAAGTTACCATAGCGACTCTGTTTCTTGGGGTTGGGATTGAAGGATATTTATTTAGGAAACTTCATTGGTTAAGTAGGATTTTACTCATCATAGGGTCTTTCTTACTATATGTACCTGGTTGGGCCTCCGACATTATAGGGCTATCTGCTCTCGTAATAGTTTTAAGTTGGGAAATCTGGAAGAGATTTTCAAGGACTTTTGATATGAGAAACAATTGATTAACTTTGTCCTATATTTTTCACAAGAGAAGGGAGGAATGTGTAACATGACGATTAAGGCAAGGCCCCCTCAGTTGGTAACAATACATAATCCATCTAAAATATACAGTGGTTATACGCTTTTCGGTACCACTGGAACAAAAGATATATGGCTAATCGATATGCAAGGCCAGTTTGTACATCATTGGGATTTACCTAACCTCCTCGGCCTCTATGGCAAGCTTCTGCCTACTGGCAATTTACTTGTCGGTATTCGAGTGCCCGATGGACCAATGGTAGATATGCCTGGCTCTGGTGGAAAATTAATGGAGTTGGACTGGGATAGTAATGTGGTGTGTAAGTATGAAGATTTGTATATCAACTCTCATGACTGGTACCGAATGGAAAACGGGAATACCATGATCTGCCGCTGGAGACCGATACCCGATAATATTTCAACCAAGGTGAAAGGTGGAAAGTCAGGAAGTGAGCGGGAAGGTATTATATGGGATGATTGCCTTCAGGAATTGACCCCTGAGGGCAAAGTGGAATGGGAATGGAGAGCATCTGAACACATGGATTTAGACAAAGATATTTTGTGCCCCTTATGCTCGCGCATCACCTGGAGTTATGTTAACTCTTTGGTTGTTCTACCTGACGGTAGTATTTTGACTAGCCTACGCTATATAAATACCATTGCTATTATTGACAAGGGTACAGGGGAGTTTAGGTGGCGCTGGGGCCCAGGTGAACTTGGACATCAACATGATGCTACAATGCTGGATAATGGGAACATACTCGTATTTGATAATGGTCTACATCGGGTGAGCTCAGGTGTAGATTTTTCTTACTCGAGGGTATTGGAGATCAACCCCAAGACAGGGAAGATTGAGTGGGAGTACAGGGATAAAACCCCCATGTCGTTTTATGCTTCAATTATGGCTGGAGCTCAGCGTTTGCCTAATGGAAACACCCTCATTTGTGAATCAACTAAGGGGCGAATTTTCGAAGTCACTTCAGAAAAAGAAATAGTTTGGGAATTCTTTAATCCATTTTATACAACTTATCGGTCTGAAATTTTTGGGCTGACTAATTTAGTTTATCGAGCATATCGTTATAGTCCTGATTATGAAGGTTTGAAAGGAAAGACCTTAGATCCGGATAGATTTGAGTGGTTTCTCTGGGAAAAAGGTAAACCTATAGTGGCTGAGGATTATGAACCAGACAAAGAGAAAACTTTACGCGAACGCCTTAAAATGTTGGGTTATTAAACTATCAACTGATTATCCCTGGCGTTGAGAGAAGAGGCGCTAAGTGAGAATAGGTTATTGTAGAGAATGAGATTTTTCAGGGAAAAATTCATGAAGAATGTCATTCTATTAACCATCGATACCTTACGAAGGGATGTTTTGAGATGCTATGAGGGAGGAAACTTTACCCCTTTTATTGACTCAATACAGAACCGGT
>Ga0194112_10007606_pt1 | contig 14072 bp, 9 predicted proteins | sample TA2MahC400mmetaG_FD_146191 | JGI IMG/M metagenome (GOLD analysis project Ga0194112, IMG submission 146191) | Freshwater microbial communities from Lake Tanganyika, Tanzania - TA2015016 Mahale Deep Cast 400m | ecosystem: Environmental > Aquatic > Freshwater > Lake | place: Tanzania: Lake...
TGCCGGTTGTGGAAGCGATTCGCGCAGGTCGGGGCTTCGAGGCAGCTTGGGCAGCGCCCGGTCCTTGGGCGAAGCGCGCGGCCACAGAGTAGGGCGCGACGTTGCGTGCGGTCCCGGACCACGAGGACTTCGAGCCCTCGTCGGGGAGCCAACCTGACCCCGGGGTCGGGTCGCTCTGCACCCTGAGCGAAAAGGAACAAGGGGGCCGAGGCGACACTTCCAATCCGGCCAGTGACATATTATGATAAGGCGAGCCAGCAGGGGCCTGGCGTCATGAAGGGCGTCAAGAGCAGGGGGCGAGCTTGAGCGGCTCCTCCGAATCCGAGTCAGGCACGCTGAGGCATCTCGCCAGGGGCGACCCCGCCGCGCTCGCGGCGTGGTTCGAGGGGAACGTGGATTCGCTCTACGCCTTCGCCTTCTACCGAGTTGGGAGCGACCCCGACCTTGCGGCGGATGCGACGCAGGCGACCTTCGCCCTGGCGCTCGAACGCCTGGGTGACTTCGACCCCAGCCGCGGCTCGATGGCGACATGGCTCCGGCTCCTATCGCGTAACATCATACGCGACTTGCTCTTACACCACCGAAGGGCCGCCCAGCTCCAGGAGGCGTGGGACAATGTGGACGCCTCGCTCGCCCGCGTCTTCGAGCGGATTGACCGCGAGCCCCTGCCGGACGCGGCCCTGGAACGCGAGGAGACCCGCGAGCTCGTGGGCATGGCTCTGGCGAACCTGCCGCCCCAATACCGCGAGGTCCTGGAGGCGAAGTACATGGACGGCCACCCCCTGGAGGCCATCGCAAGGATGCGGTCGGCGACCGTGGACTCCGTGAAGGCGATGCTGCGCAGGGCGCGGGCCGCCTTCCGCGAGACGATGCTCGCCATCGCCAAGTCGGGAGCTATCTGATGTCTGACGAACTGAACGAGAAGGCATTCGAGGAGAACCTCTCCCGCCTCCTTCGCAGGGGCGGGGCGCTGCCGAAGCTCGACCCGCAGCGCCGGGCCGCGATGCTCGTTGCCCTCAAGGCCAGGCAGGCGAAGGCCCCGATGCGCCGCCTGGTCCGTCTGGCAGTCGCGGCGGCGGCTGCGATGGCTTTGGCTCTCGGAGGCTGGCTGCTCTTCGGGAGCAAGCCGGCACCCGTGCGGGTGGTCACGCCGACCAACTGGGCGACCGCTCCCACCGGCGAGGGGGTGTTCGGGGAGGCGATGATAAAGGCTCTGCCCGACGGCTCGGTGCTCATCGTGCGGCGGGGCGCGAGGTTCGCGGAGGAGGGCCAGCGGAGGCTCCGGCTCGATTCTGGCGAGCTGTATCTCATTGTGGCCAAAGCACCTACGCCCTTCGTCGTCGCCACCCCCCAGGGCAGGGCGGAGGCGATGGGCACACGCTTCGCCGTGGCCACGGATGAGGGGACACGTGTCGCCGTGGCGCAGGGGGTGGTGAAGCTGTCGAGCGAGCGTGGCGAGGTGGAGGTGTCCGCCGGCGAGGAAGGCGTGGTGCGGACGGGCGAGAGTCCGCGTCGCGGGCCGGCGCCGCGGCTCTCCCACCTGGTGAGCTGGGCGCGGGAGGCATTGAGCCAGAAGGAGCGGTTGGTTAGCCGCGAGAGGCACGAGACCGGCGAGCTCATCGCCATTGACCCGTGGGGGCAGGAGATGCGCCTGACCCTCCGTAAGTACCACGTGGATATACACATAGAGAACGGCATCGCCCGCACGACGGTGGACCAGACCTTCTTCAACCACGTGCCGTGGCAGATCGAGGGGACGTTCTACTTCCCGCTGCCGCCCGACGCCTCGGTGAGCCGGCTGGCCATGTATGTAAGTGGTTCACTAAATGAGGGCGGGATGGTCGAGCGGAGCCGTGGGCAGCAGATTTACACCGAGATCAAGCTCCAGCGCCGAGACCCCGCGCTCCTGGAGATGATGGAGGGCAACGTCTTCAAGATGCGCATCTTCCCCATCGAGGGGCGCCAGGAGAAGCGCATCTTCCTGAGCTACACCCAACAACTCCCCGAACTCTACGGCACCCTCCGCTACTGGTTCCCGATGGACCACACCCACGACAAGGCCCGCGAGCTGACCATCCACACGCGAATCAAAGGCGGGGCGCACAAGTTCGAGCCACGCTCCAGCACGCATCCCCTTGCGGTCACTGAAGATAGGGACGACATCGTGCTGGACTACAAGGCGTCGGATGTGAAGCCCGACCAGGATTTCCTGCTCCACTTGGTGCCTGGGAAGGCGGCCTCTCGCGAGGGCTTCGCAACCACTGGGAAGGACGGGCTGCGATACGTCTTCGCCCGCGTGGCGCCGAGCCTGCCCGGCCGAATGCAAGTGAAGCCGCGCCAATGGGTTGTGATCAACGATGTCTCGGGCTCCCGCACAAAGCTCGACATCCAGGCGCAGGCATACATACTCGACCGGCTGTTGCGGGAGGCGGACGACTTCGACCGTGTGGCCCTGATCAACACCAACACTGGGGCGGCGGTGGTTGAGCCCGGGTTCGTGGGGGTCCACGACCCCGCCGCCAGGAGGCTTGTCGAGGCGGCGCGGGTGGACCTGCCGCTTGGCGCGACCAATCTGGCCGCGGCGCTACAAGTGGCAGCAGAGGCTATGGTTACGGCGAAAGCGACCAACCCCCACATCCTCTATCTCGGCGACGGCGTCGCGACCGATGGCCAGACCAGCATCGAGGAACTCCTCAAGCTCCTGCCGAGCGGCGCGACTTTCATCGGCATCGGCGTGGGGAAGAAGGCAGACGCTACGTTCCTCCAGGCCGCCGGCGACCAGACCGGCGGCCTGTTCACCCACATCAACCCCGACGAGGACATTGACTGGCGGGCATTCGACCTCGTGGCGTCGCTGAACACGCCGAGGCTGGCGGACGTAAGTGTAGAGTTTCTGGACGCTTCGGGCAAGCCGTGCGATGTCGCGGCCTATCCGAGCGCGCGGGCGCTGGCCGATGGCGAGACGCTCTGCGTCGTCGGGCGGACGGCTGGCGCACTGCCCGCCACGATGCTGCTTCGGGGCAGGCTCGGCGGCAAGCCCTTCGAGCGGCGCTACCCGCTGGCCGGGGCATCGTCCGACGGGGAGTTCATCCCCCGCCTCTGGGCCAAGCGGCACATTGACGAGTTGCTCAAGGGCGGCGAGAAGCACAAGCCCGAAATCGTCGCCCTCTCCAAGCAGTACTACGTGATGACCCCCTACACGAGCCTGATCGTGCTCGAGAACGACGCGATGTACTCACAGTACAACGTCGAGCGCGGGCGGAAGGACCACTGGGCGCTCTACCCCGCCCCGAAGACCATCCCCGTGGTCACGGAGCCGCTGGGCGGGGGCGAGCGGCCGGCGTTGAGCACCGCCCCGCCGCCGGACGAGAAGCCGAGCAAGCTCAGAGAGATCGTCGGCAAGCTCCAGTTCGGCGCTGCCCCGCGCTTCTACCGCTGGCGCACGCAGACGCATGGCCTGGCCCGCTACGCGCTCTACGAGCTCCTGGACAGCGGACGGGCACCGGCCGGCCTGCTCGCTGGCCTGATCGAAGGCGCATCGAAGGCCCCGCGCGGCGCCCAGCCCAGGGCGCGACGCCTCCCGCCAGAGCGGATTGACCTGGTGCGCTCCAGTGGGGAGATAGTGCCCGTGGAGGACATGGTGCCGGCGACCCTCGAGGAGGCCGCCGCCCTCGACCTCCTCAAGCGCTACCAGATGCAGTGGAGGGTGCAGGCGGACCAGAACCGCTTCATCGCCGAGCAGCACGCGAAGGCGGGCGACGCCCACCTTCAGAACGGGGCGTACGACGACGCTCTTCGGCAGTACGAGCGCGCCCTCCAGCTCGACCTGGGGAACAAGGCGGCGGAAGAGGGCCGGCGAAAAGCAGAGAGCTTGCTCGGCGTCACGCGGCCCCGGTTCGCCGACCTGGCCGCCGACTACGCCCGCCAGCGCTCGATCGCGCTAGAGGTCCAGCGAGGCATCAACTGGAGCGCCGCCGAGCGCCCCGTCCTACGGATGTTCGACCCGGCCAATCTGATCGTTGACAACTGGTCCATGTTAACCCTGCTAGTTGACAAGTCACGGAGCATGTCCCGGTTTGAGGACGGGGACACCTGGCTGTGGGGAGGAACCCCGACGGTCAATGGGGTATCCCCCGGCGGCGATTTGTGGGGAACGACAGGGGGGAGCTACGACTGGTTCGATGTGGATGGCGATAGCTTCAGCCTTCGGCTGAGGGACCCCGAGGCGTTCGAACCGTTCTCGGTCCGCTGGGAGCGCGCCAATGGCACGCTGCGCGTCCCTGTGCTGTGGCACGGCCAAGCGGGGCAGATAATGGATTCTGGCGGCTCCTTGGTGGTGACGGACAGCGGGCTGGTGGCGGAGCCTCCAGTGGGTCTCCCGTGGTCCACCAGTGGCGGTGGCGTGCCCGCCCTGCCGGTAGGGACGATGGCGCCGCTGAAGCTCGTGCTGCCGCTGCCGATGTTCCGGGGCACCGCAAAGAACATCCAGCTCACGCCGCAGATGGAGAAGCCGTCGGCCAGGCCGCGCCCGCCCTTCGTGGCGCCGGCCGGCACACGCCTCCTCAGCCGCGGCAAGCCCGTGGCGAGCAGCGACGATGCGCCGATCATCGGCGAGCTCGCCCAGGTGACTGACGGCGACAAGCGGGGCAGCGACGGCTCCTACGTGGAGCTCGGCCCGGGCCGCCAGTGGGTGCAGATTGACCTCGGGCGCTCCTTCGCACTCCACGCAATCGTCGCCTGGCGCTTCCACGGCGAGGCACGCTTCTACCACGACGCCATCGTGCAGGTGAGCGACGACCGCGACTTCATCACGGGCGTCTCGACCCTCTTCAACAACGACCACGACAACTCGTCGGGCCTCGGCGTGGGCAGGGACCTGGAGTACCTGGAGACCTACGAGGGCCGGCTGGTTGACGCCAAGGGGGCCGAGGGGCGCTACGTCCGCCTCTACAGCCGCGGCAACACGTCGAACGACATGAACCACTACACGGAGGTGGAGGTCTACGGCAAGGAGCCGGGCGGGGCGCTCGCGCGGCCGGTCCGCTCGGCGCTCTTTGACGCGATGCGGTCGGTGGCGGGGACGAGTGCCGTGGCCGCGGCCGACCTCCTTGCGGGGCGGAAGGCCGAGCTTCTCGCCAGGGAGCGCACGGACGACGAGGAGCAAGAGCTCGCAGCCATCAAGTCGGCGCTCGCAAAGCTGGCGGCCGCCTACCCGCTGCTCGACGACACGTCGGCCTTCTGGGGCGGGGGCTGGGACCAGCGGCCGCAGCCCTGGGCCTTCCAGCCCCCCGAGGTCACGGCCTATCCGTATCCGTACCACAGATGGTCGCACTGCCTGGCCGCCTACGCGCCCGGCCTCTACAACACGCAGCTCGACATCCTTGAGCTACTCGACAAGGACACCGCGCCGGCCGGCAAGGCGAGCCGCGAGGCCGAGGAGGCAATCGCCCGCGCCCGCGAGGCGGTCCGCCCGGTGAAGGTGCGGCTCGGCAAGGGGAAGCCCGAGGTCCTCGTCGGGCCGGGCGACCGCTTCGCCTTCGAGCGGGCGACGAGCATGCGCCTGAAAGAGCGCGTGGTCTGCGACGGCGAGAGCGTCTATCACCTCTACGGCGAGCTGGGCCTGGCGGCCCGCCGCGGGTCCACAGGCGAGACGCCTGTGCCACCGACGCCTGTGCCACCGACGCCTGTGCCACCGACGCCTGTGCCACCGCGCTGGCGGGCGGAGCTCCGCCAGCTCGCCCCGCACCTCGTCGAGCCGGCCGAGTGGCTGGCGCGCAGGTACGACGTGGCGCTGGCCGAGCGGCGGCCCGGCCGCTTCACGCTGCGCCTCACCCCGGTTGGTGGCACAGGCCTCCGGCCTGTGTCGCCAACAGGCGGGACGCCTGTGCCACCGGAGGGTGGTGGAGTGATTGGTGGCACAGGCCTCCGGCCTGTGACCCCCACAGGCAAGATGCCTGTGCCACCGGCCCCGAGGGCGGCGGCGCACATCCTCCTCACTGTCGGCAACGACGGGCGGATCGCCGAGAAGGCGCTCGTGGTGGGGGACAAGGTGAGCCTGAAGCTCGCCTTCGCCTACGACGGCCCGACTGTGACGGCGCGCTGGTTGGATGGCGACGGGAAGGAGCTGGCGAAGGGCACCTTCCAGGCCGAGCCTTTCACGCCCGACGCCACGACGTTCCGCCCCGACCTCGAGCCCTTCGCGGTCATTGACATGCCGTTGCGTCGGCCATCGGACTATGAGCCCCACGCGCGCGAGGCCTGGGCGCGCAAGGACACGCTGGAGGCCGCCCGCCACGAGCGTCACTTCGCGCTCGCGCGCCTCCAGGCATACTCCGCGTCGGACGAGGACAAGGTGGCGCGAGACCGCATCGCCGCCGCGATGAACGCCATCGTGCAAGACGGCGGGCGCGGCAAGCTGGGCGACCTGGCGCTCCTCGGCTCGTGTGGCTACCACCGCGACGTGGCGGACTGGGCGCGAAAGCTCGGCGTGCCCGAGAGCCAGCCCCTCGTGGCCTTCTACACCCACTACCTCGACCAGGTGGCGCTGGCTAAGGTGCGCGACGCCCACCCGGCCAGCCTAGTCGGGCACGTGGCCGCCTATCTCGCCGCCCTGCCCAGCTTCGGGAGGAGTAAGGAACTCGATACGTTCCTGGCGAACTACAGCGACTCGCCCCTCGCCTTCGCCGCGGTGTGGTACAGCGATGGCGAGAGCAAATGGGCCAGGCTTTTCGGCCACCCGACCTGGGGCGTGGCGGCGGTGCGCATGGCGGCCCTGGGCGCGCACACCGCCGCGCAGCAGAAGCCCGTGGCCGAAGCGTTCGCCCGCCTCCACGAGGAGCTGTCGGCCAAGGGGATCGAGCTGCCCCTCGACGCCAGCGTGGCGACGTCCCTCAAGTCGGTCGACGGAGGGAAGCCCTGGGCGCGGGTGGTGCGGAGCGCCGAGGGGCTTGCCGAGGCCAGCGGCCTGGCCGGCCCGCTCCTGCGGCTGGGCGAGGCCGCGCTGCTGAGGGGCGACGCCGCGACTGCGCGGTCGCTCTTCGCCCGCGTGGGGTCGGCCCGCGACGATTGCCCCCTCCTCGCGCAGTTCGCGGTCGCACAGGCCACGTGGGCGGGCGGTGCCCCGATTGACGCTCTGCCGCTCTTCGAGGCGCTCCTGGCCGAGCTGGAGCGCCGCGGCGTGGCGGCGTCGCCCGCGCTGCTGGCGTCCGCGGCACGCGTCGCCGAGCAGGCCGGCGAGAGCGACCGCGCCGCCGACCTTGAGCAGCGCGCCCTGGCAACCGAGCAGGACCACCTGCCCGACCAGCTCAACGTCCACGCCTTCCGGCAGCGTTACGAGTGGCTCTGGGGCCGCTACCACGCCGAGGCTACGGCCGCGATTGCAGCGAAGGACAAGAAGCGCCTCGAACGCGCCCTGGCCGGCGCCGAGCGCACCTGGAACCACTGGCGGCAGGTGGACCGCGATTACCCGCAAATGGTCGAGGCGATGGCCCACCTCCAAATGGCCGCGGGCCGCAGGGAGGCCGCGTGGCTCTACCTGTCGTCGGTGATGGATGAGAAGCCGAAGGACGCCGCGACGTATCAGCTCCTGGCGGCGTGGTTCCGAGGCCGCGGCGAGCGCGAGGCGGCGCAGGGCTGGCTCGCCCGCGCCTTCGAGTGCGACACGGCGAACCCGCAATGGCTCTTCGAGCGCGCCCAGGTGCTCGACCAGATAGGCCGCCGCGCCGAGGCCGAGAAGCTCTACCGCCAGATCATCGAAGGGCAGTGGGCACAGGGCCTTCAGAGCTACGTCGGGCGCGCCAGAGCGGAGATGCGGGGCAGGTAGCGCCCGAGCCCTTGAGACGTGGTGAAGCGCGGGAGAGATTGACAATCAAAGATGTGAGCAGTTCACGGGAAGTAGCGAAGGGCCTCGGCTGCTCCTGCGACGATGACCTGGGAGCCGCCGAAGCGGTGGACCTCCCAGTGCGGCTGGAGGACCAACTGGAGGCCCCGCGAGCATGGGAGCATGGGGGCGAATCTGCTCCAACTGGCGGCGGGGGCGGTTTCGGAGAGCTTGGCCTCGACGGGCAGCCACGGCTCGCCGTCGCGCACGATGAGGAAGTCGAGCTCCTGCTTCTCCTTGTTGCGAAGGAAGAACAGGGCAAAGTCGCCCTCGCCGGTATCGGTCCAGTAGTGGCAGGCCTTGAGAAGGTGTGAGGCCACGAGGTTCTCGAAGCGCGCCGCCTCGCCACGCACCGCGGCGTAGTCCCAGAGATAGACCTTGCCTTCCCGCCGCAGGGAGCGCGCGATCCGCTTCGCGTAGGGCTTCACCTCGAAGACGTAGTAGAGCTGGTCGAGATAGGCCATCCAGCGCTTGACGGTGGGCGCGCTGGCCTCGAGGTCGCGGGCGAGGGAGGAAAGGCTGAAGAGGGAGCCGACCCGTTCGGGGAGAAGGGCGGTCATCATCTCGATGCGTCCCAGCTCGGGCAGGCGGCTGAGGTCGCGCAGGTCCTCGCGGATGACCAACTGTTCCCTGTTGCGGCGCCAGAGGCGCGCCTTGCGCGCATCCTGGGCGAGAAGGGGCGCCGGGAAGGGGCCGTAGGCCATGAGCGCGGCCAGGGCGCCCTGGGTGGCATTGCCGGGGCGGTCGGCCCGCTCGAAGAGCGCCCCCAGCGCCGCGTCGGGGCCGAGCACATCGGGCCGCTCAAGCTCGCGCGCCGAGAAGGGATGAAGGCGGAAGCTCAGATGGCGCCCCAGCAGGCTATCGCTGCCGCGCATGTAGACCCTGAGCCGCGCGCTCCCGGTCACAAGGATGTCGCAGGGGGCATCCAGCGTGTCGTACACCCCTTTGAGGTTCCGCTTCCAGCGACGGTCCTTGTGAATCTCGTCCAGGACGACGAGAGGGGTTCGCCCGCCCTTTGCGGCCGGGATGACGCTGGAGGGGTCCATCGCCCAGGCTCGGCGGAACTTGAGCTCATCCCAGTTGCGGTACACCCCCACTTCCCGCCGCTGGAGCATCATTCTGGCCAGCGTGGTCTTGCCGGCCTGGCGCGGCCCGGACACGAAGGCGATCTTGTGGTCCGAGAAGGCAAGCTGCTCGATTGGCTGTTCGAGGGAGCGCTTCTTCATGCCGACCAATTTAACGAGTGGCGTTAATTCAGTCAAGCCCGATCCCCAGTTGCGGCGTGGCCGGGGTCGAAGCCGTGCCAGGTGGGGTTGGCAAAGGCGAGGCGGCGGGCCATGATTTTCAGGGCGTCGGGATTGGAGTCAATGAGGACGGCGCTGCGGCCGTTGCGGACGGCGGCCTCGCCGAGCGTGCCGCTGCCAGCGAAGAAATCGAGGAGCACGTCGCCGGGCCTGCTGTGGACGAGGACGATGCGGTTGAGGATGCCGAGGGGCTTCTGGGTGGGGTAGCCGGTGCGCTCCTTGCCCGCGGTGGGGACGATGGTGTGCCACCAGACGTCGGTGAGGGTCTTCCCACGGGCCGCCTTCTCGGGGCCGACGAGGCCGGGAGCCATGTAGGGAATCCGCTCGACGGCGTCGTAGTTGAACGTGTAGCTCTTCGGGTCTTTGGCGTACCAGAGGATGTTGTCGTGCTTGGCGGGCCACCGGGTCTTGGGGCGCCCGCCGTAGTCGTAGGCCCAGACGATCTCGTTCATGAAGCTGTCCCGGCCGAAGATGCCGTCGAGGAGCACCTTGGCGTAGTGGACCTCGCGGTAGTCAATATGGAGGAAGAAGCTGCCGTGGGGCTTGACGAGCCTTCGGGCTTCGGCCAGACGAGGCTCGAGCATTTCCAGGAAGTCGTCGAAGGCGTCGGCGAAGGCCAGGGTGCCGAGCCTCACGGTGGCGTAGCGGCGGCCCTGGAAGCCCGTGCGGTCGCCGCCCTCGTCACGCACGGTCCTGATGCGCGTCCGCCGCTGCACCTTGCCGGTGTTGAAGGGCGGGTCAATGTAGATGAGGTCGAACCCCTCCGAGGGCAAGGCGCGCATGACTGCCAGGTTGTCCCCGAGATAGATGTCGAGAGTTGGGGGCATGAGCCTTCCTGTTGAGGCAGCTATCGGCGGCAATCGAAGGGGATGAATGGATGATTGTCTGGCACCCATCCACCCATCCATTCATCCATTCATCCTCTCAGGTGCGGCCAAGGGCTGTGCTAATGGAACAGCGCCCAGCGCTGCCAGGCCTTTTCGATCTTCGCGAGGTCCATTTCAAGGACCGCCTCAAGCGCCTCCTTCGAGCTCTTGCCTTCCTTGACGGCGTCCACGATGCGGACGAACTTGGCGGGGGACTGTTCGAGGAGCCAGGAGACGAGGCTGAGGGCGACTGCCCACTCGGTGGCCTGCATTTCGCCGACCTTCATGTCGAAGAGCTTCGGGAACGGCGGAGCGGACTTCTTGCGGATGGCGTCGCGGACGACCTGGCGCCACTCCTGCGGCTTGCGTTCGGCGGCGCCGCCGGGGGCGTATTGGGCGCAGTATATCATCGGCTCGCGGAGCGCCTCGATCTCCGAACGCGCCGCCCAGCCCTCGCCGAGCCAGTCGGGAGTTCTGCCGTGGGTCTTGTAGTTCTCGATGGCGAGGTGTGCGGCGCCGTGGGCGATGCGGTGGAGGGTGCGCGCCTTGTCCTCGCGCTCCCCCTGGCTCTGGCCCACGATGAGCACCTCGAGCCGCTCCGTGACCATGTGCACCCCCTTGCCGCCCTTGAGGAAGTCCTTCTCGTTCGGGTTCGCGGTCGGGTGCCGCTCGTAGTACCAGTCGAGGAACCTGTGGTACTCCTCGCGGGAGGGGAGGAGGAGCATGTGGCCCTTGTCGTCCCACTTGATCTCGTCCACGCCTTTCTCGCCGAAGGTCTTGCTGAAGAGAGAGAAGGCCTTCTCGGCCACGGCCTGGTATTCGTGGCACTCCTTGTGGGTTGCAGCGGCCTTGAAGCGGTAGTGCGCGCTCGCGCCGCAGAAGAGGCCGGTGCCGTAGGGATAGAAGCCGCCGCCGGCGCGCTCCTTGGCGTAGAGTGCGGCGATGGCCTCGGCTCGCTTCTTGGTCGCCTCGTCCGCGCAGCGCGGGCAAGGCGTCCAGCCCACCCCCCTACAACAGGCGGGCTCCGGGCAGGCGGAGCAGAAGGGCTGATACCTGGCGCTCGCGCGGTCGTGGGTGGGGCAGGGCACGCGCATCGTGTCGCGGCATTGAGCACACTTGAATGCCTCGGCCTTCGGAGCCTTGGCCGCGGCGGCAAGGGCTGCGGCCTGGGGCAGGAGCAGGAGGGCAGAGGCGATTGCGAAGGGCAGGTGCCTTCGTCCCATGGGGGGCTCCGTAGAAGCTACTTCGGTGGTGCGGGTGCCAGGGGGTTTCGGGGGCGGGGCCTGTCCTCCCAGGGCCACTGGCCGGTGGCCTTGCCGTCGTCGCGCGCGATGTCGGCCCCGAACCAACCGAGGAGGAAGTCGAGCATCTCCACGTAGCGGGCGTTGAAGATGATGCCGCCCCAGCCGAGGTGGATGTAGTTGGTCCAGGCGGGGACGAAGGCGGCGTCGCCGAACGGCCCGACCATTGGGGCGATGGGGCCGACGCCTTGGAGGTTGATCGTCCGGGGGTCCTTGAGGTCGTAGTGGTGCCAGCCGATCTCCTCCTGGCCCCAGAGGATGAGGCCGATGCACTTCTCGTAGTGGGAGGTCATCCCAATCTCCCCGCCGCCGATGCCGGCCACGTAGCCGTCCACCTCGCTCCAGCCGATCGGCACGAGGACCGGCGTGTTGGAGTAGAGGGCGAAGGCGGGGTCGAGCGACCAGGTGAGGCCGATGTCCGCCATGTCCACCGCGTCGTCCCCGCGGTGCTGGAGGTAGACGCAGCCGTTGAGGGCGGCAAACAACAGCGCGGTTCCGATGGTCTTCGTTGGGTGTCTCCTGATTGGGGCGGCCCTTTGGGGCGGATGGTTGACAGGATCGATTGAATCGATTGAATCGACTGAATCGATTGAATCGATTGAATCGATTGAATCGATCGGATCTCCTTTCGGGGGCCCCCTGTTCCCCGGCTATTGCCGCTCGGCTGGGGCCTGGGGCATGAGCTGGCGGCGGATGTCCTCGAACTCCCAGGCCGCATCGTCGGCCTCCTGGGGGCTCTGGCCGGGCCAGTGGCCGAGGAGCGCCCCGTCGTCCCCGCAGAGGTCAATCCCGGCAAAGCCGAGCGCGAAGTCGAGCATCTCGAAGTAGTTGGCGTTCCCAACGAAGCCCACGTGGACCACGTGGAGGTAGTGGCGTCATGACGGAGCCGGCCCTGGCCGCCCATGTGGCGGGGTGAGCATGCCCGGCAGGCCGACGTCCTGGCAGTGGAGCGAGGCGAGGTTCTTGGGGTCGAAGGTCTGCCAGCCGAGCTCCTCGTAGCCCCATGCCAGCATGCCGACGGCCGACAGGTAGAACCGCGTCCGCCCAGGCGTCCGCGTGCCCAGCCCCAAGAGCTGCCCGCCGCCCAGCCCGACGAAGTGCCCGTCCACGTACCCAACCCCCACCGGCGTGAGCGATGCGAAGGAGCCGTAGAAGGCCACGCCCGGCTCCTCGCTCACCGTCACCCCGACGTCCACCACCTCCAGCGCGTCCTCCACGCGGTCGAGCAGATAGAGGCCCGCGAAGAGGAAGGGGTTCTTCGCGCGTTCGAGGAGCGACGTGCAGCCGGCCAGCGCGCCCAGGCACACAACACAAAGCGCCGCCCACGACAACAGCTTCGAGCCGCGAGCCACGAGCGGCGAGCTTCCGCCAGGTCCTCTCAAGGCTCGTAGCTCGTGGCTCGTGGCTCGCGGCTCGGCGGGAACCTGCACGCGGAACCCTCAGTAGTCCTGGAAGCCCATGTGGTAGTCGGCGAACTCGAAGGAGTTGACGTCGGCCTCCTCGGCGGTCTGCCATGGCCACTTGCCGAGGCGCACGCCATCGTCGCCGCAGAGGTCGAAGAAGATGAAGCCGAACAACAGGTCGAGGGCCTCGTAGAGGTGGGCATTGGCCATCAGGCCGAGGTTGCCCGCGTGCGCGTAGCTTCGGAAGCTGGGGAACGGCCCGGGGCGCCCCGTCGGCTGGAGGAACAGCGGCGCCCCGACGTCCTGGCAGTGGAACGTCGAGAGGTCCTCGGTGTCGAAGGTGTCCCAGCCGATCTCCTCGTAGCCCCAGACGCCGACGCCGCCGCCGAGGAAGTAGCAGCGTGTGGCGGGGAAGCGGCTGTGGCCGATCCCGAAGAGCTGTCCGCCCCCCAAGCCGATGAACCAGCCCTGGACGTAGCCCCCGCCCACGGGCGCGACCGACGCCGCGTCAGTGTAGAGCGCGAAGCTCGGCTTCCACGTCAGCGTGAAACCAACGTCCATTGTCTCCATGACATCCTCGAACCTGTCCTGGAGGTACAGCCCGACGCCGTGGGGGAAGCTCCTCGCGCGCCGCCCCAGACTCGTGCACCCCGTTGCCGCGCACAGGCCGAAGCCCGCGGCCGCGGCCAACAGAAGCCTCTGGCTCGCCTGCCTCATCCGCACCTCCTTCGCCCCTTCCCACCCAGAAGGCGTTTATACCAACCGGGAGGCGGGGAGTCAACAGAATCTTCTCTTGCATTTTCCGCCCGCTTCCACTATCCTAGCTCGGCAATTCATGCCCTGGGCGCGTCAATCCAGCATTCGATCAGAGGAGAACAGGGTGGACTGTGAGGCTTTCATAGCGGAACAGGTGGAGGACATCCGCCGCACGGTGGGCGATGCGACGGCCATCAGCGCGCTCTCAGGCGGCGTGGACAGCTCGGTCGTCACCGTCCTCGGCCACCTGGCCATCGGCAAGCAGATGACTGTTATCTTCATTGACGACGGCCTGATGCGCCAGGACGAGCCGAAGCAGGTGAAGAGCGTCTTCGCCAAGCTCGGCATCAAGGTGCAGGTACTCGACGAGGCCGAACGCTTCTTCCAGGCATTCAAGGGCCTCACCGACCCCGAGGAGAAGCGGAAGGCGTTCCGCGACACCTTCTACAAGGTGTTCGGCGACGCCGTGCGCGATTCGGGCGCACGCTTCCTCCTCCAGGGCACCATCGCGCCCGACATCATCGAGACGCAGAAGGGCGTGAAGACCCAGCACAACGTGCTCG
>Ga0194112_10007607_pt1 | contig 14072 bp, 18 predicted proteins | sample TA2MahC400mmetaG_FD_146191 | JGI IMG/M metagenome (GOLD analysis project Ga0194112, IMG submission 146191) | Freshwater microbial communities from Lake Tanganyika, Tanzania - TA2015016 Mahale Deep Cast 400m | ecosystem: Environmental > Aquatic > Freshwater > Lake | place: Tanzania: Lake...
CCAGACATAAGGGGCAGGCCGACGCGCCTCGTCCAGCACGCGACCGCGGATGATTGTGGCGGGTGTATCCGAAGGCGCAGCGGGCGCGGTCTGGCCGGTGATGCCTAGGACGCTCCAGGCAAGCATTGCGAACAGCAAGGTGGGGCAGGCAGGGGATTTCATTGGAATTGATGACGGTGCTCAGCAAACGCTAGCGTCCACGAGGCTTGACGCTGCATTGGACGGCACACATTATCGGATCGTGAGTACTGCTGAACGGATATTTGAGAAAACCAAGACACTTCCGCCGTCCTTACAGAAGGAGGTCCTGGATTTTGTAAAATTCCTCGAGCAAAGAGGGAGTCCTCCGCAGGATGGTTGGCACGCGCTAAGTCTGGCCAGCGCTTTGAGGGGCATGGAAAATGAGGAGTGGTGCGCATTTTCGGATGACGATCTGGTTCAAAAGTGGCAATGAAACAACCGGGGCAAATTGCCGTGCTTTCATTCCCACAGACGGACCTTATCCAAGGCAAACGCCGCCCGGTGTTGCTTTTGGCCCAACCGCCCGGGCCCCATGATGATTGGTGGGTTTGCATGCTTTCCACGCAGTTAGATCAGGCTGTGCCCGATTTTGATGAAATACTTCGTCCAGGTGATTCCGACTTTGCAACGACTGGTCTCCGACAGGAAAGTGTGATCCGCGTCGCGCGTGTTGCAGTCGTCGCTTCGCGGCAATTGATTGGCGCTATCGGTGCCATCTCGGCGGAGCGACTGACTCGTATTCGCGACAAGCTCGTCGATTGGTTGAAAGCAGCCGCGTGACCGGCTCCGAAAGGACGAAGGCCTTGGGTTGGCTCGCGCCGTGGCCATGAGCAGGACCGCGCTCTGCAATAGATACTCGGCGGCAGTTCGACGTAGCTGCCTTTACCGTCGAGTTCGAGAACTCTGTTGAGCGATCCGCCCTCGCCCAGCTCCGGCGTGACGGGTTGAGCGTCCAGGTCGCAGAAGGGGGCGAGCACAAGGCAGCCATGAGGGCCACGGGTGGGGCCAGCGTCCGGTTCACCAAGTCAGGTTCGCGTCGCGGGCGATTGCCGCAGCCAGTCCAGGCTTGAGGTCCTTGTTTCCGTGGACAGGGACCGTGATGATTTTGCGTTCGCCAGGTTTCCCAAAGATGTGGTGGCTGCCCCTGATTCGTCTGAGAGTCCAGCCCGCTTCGCTCAGTAACCGGCACATCTCGCGGCCGGAAATGGGCCTCATAGGGAAAGCTCGAGCACCTGCACTTCAGGGTCCGGCGACCGTCCCTCCGTGCGAAGCACTTCCAGGTAGCCGCTAATGGCCTCGCGCAGGTTGCTCTGCAACTCCTCGATCGTCTCACCCTCCGAATAGCAACCCGGCAAGGACGGGACCTCACCCCAGTATCCACCGGTCGTTTCAGGGTGAACCACAATCTTGAAAACCATGTTGTGATTTTACTCATGGAATCTGAATTGCTCAAGTTCACTTCGGAAGTGCGACTGGCGATGATGGCGATGACGACCAGGAGTTCGATGAGGGTGAAGGCGCGGGGAAGCAATGACGAATGACGAGTGACCAAGGACGAAAGAATGTCCAAAGCACGACTGCCAAATACCGCGCGGCTTCGGTGCCCGGAGCGGATTGGGTTATTCGTCATTCGGACTTCTTTCGTCATTCGGATTTCGACATTCGTCATTGGATTAGCGCCTTGCAGCCGCCATGCCGGACGAACGCGAAGGGCACGCGGGATTGATTTGGAAGGCGTTACGGCAAAACGGCTGCCTGGCGCAATGGAGGCAGTTGTGTTCAAGCTGTTCGCTGGTGAACACCTTGAACACCCGCGCCGTCGCGTTGCCAACTTTCTTTGTAACGCTGACATTCCTGTCGGCAAGGACGGAGGCATTCTTGCCTCCCGTTCTTGCAGAGCGCTGAAACCTGGAGTTTCGAAAGGCTCCTTACTTGACGGTCGGGGGACCGGCGTTACGCGTGCTTTCGCTTGTGGAATCCTGGTCTTCTTCCGGTAGCATCTCGCCACGCTAACATGACTCTTGATCCACGTTCCCCACACACGCGGAGAACCCGAACCAGCGCCGGCCTGCTGATGTTCCGAATGCGCGAAGGTCGTTTGGAGGTTTTCCTCGCGCATCCGGGCGGGCCGTTGTTCGCGCGCAAGGACGAGAACCATTGGAGCATTCCCAAAGGCGAACTAGATCCCGGCGAGGATCTGCTGGCCGCGGCCATCCGTGAATTCAAAGAAGAAGTCGGGATCGAACCCACCGGCGAGTTCCTTCCACTCGGCTCGATCCAGCAGAAGGGCGGGAAGGTGGTGCACGCGTGGGCGTTTCGCGGAGATTGGCCGGATGGCCAAAGCCATCGCTGTAACACCTTCGAAATGGAATGGCCGCCGCGCTCCGGCAGAATCCAGCAGTTCCCAGAGATCGACCGCGTGGAGTTCTTCCCTCTCCCGGAGGCGCGGCGAAAGCTGAAAGCGACTCAGCATCCCTTCTTGGATCGACTGGCCGAAGCGCTGGGCGCGCTGTAAAGCAGACCGGTGCCGTACGTTTGGCAGGGCTGCGCTGCCGCGCAGCCGGTCTTCTGTCGATCCGACGGCGCTGGCAGGGACGGATTCCACTCCGTCCCTGACTAATCCTTGAGGCGTCTCTTGAAGGGAGAGAGGACAACGGAAAAACCAGGAGCCTCCGTTGGTCCATCGTCTCTTCCTGGGCAGTGGTCTGCCTCGAGGCTTGATTTGGGACGGAGTGGAATCCGTCCCTACCCACGCTAAACACGCACTTGGAGAGAAGGACAGGGTGAGGGGAAAGGAAGCGAACTTCGCTGTGGCGCATTGGATTTGGCGAACAGGCCAAACCCGTGCCTCCGCTTCAGATGAAGGACGGGTTAGCCGTCGGAAGTTCGGGGGCAGTGTGGGGATTTACCCCGCTGAGCCTGGTCGCCAAAAAAACTTGTTGACGCAATTCTTATTGACGGTAATTTCTGTATAGACAGAAATTACCGTATCTATGAACAAACTCTCGCCCGTTCAGCAGCGGTTCATCCTTCATTGGGGAGAGATGGGCACACGCTGGGGCATCAACCGTACCGTCGCCCAGATTCACGCGTTGCTTTACCTCTCGCCCAGGCCCTTGCCCGCCGAGACCCTCGCCGAGACGCTGGGCGTCGCGCGTTCGAACGTCAGCACCAGCCTCAAAGAGCTGCAGGGCTGGGGAATCGTGAAGCTGGTTCACGTGCTGGAGGACAAGCGCGACCATTTCGAGTCGATGAAAGAGGTGTGGGAAATGTTCCGCATCGTCCTGGACGAGCGGAAGCGGCGCGAGATCGATCCGACCGTGGCCGTGTTGCGCGATTGCATCACCGAGGCCGAGAAGGACGAAGCGACCGACGAATACACCGAACAACGCCTGCGCGACCTGTGCGCCTTTTTTGAAACCACCACCGCGTGGTACGCCCAGATCCGTCAATGGCCCACCGGCGCGCTGACGCGGTTTGTGAAGCTCGGCGACAAAGCGCGGAAGCTGTTGGGAATCGCGAATGATTGAGTGAGAACAAGTTTTTGGCTCCATGATTCTGTGAATACTGAAATTACTGATAATGGAGGCGCAACGCGGCCCAACGCCTGCGTCCTTTACGACGGCGCCTGCCCAATGTACACGCGACTGGCCCGCCGTTTCGCGCCCGTCCTCGGACGTCGCCAGTTCGATTTAGCCCCGCTCCAAACGCCCTGGGTCCGAGCGCGGCTCGGACTGGGATCGGACGAGCTGCTTCGGGAAATGCGGCTGCACACGGGCGACGGCCAAATATTCGGCGGAGCGGATGCGCTGGTGCAAATTGCGCGCGCGATTTGGTGGGCCTGGCCTTTTTATGCCATGATGCAACTCCCCGGCGCCAGGCCGCTCCTCCGGCTCGGTTACCGTTGCGTGGCCAACCGTCCTCTTGAACCGCTGAGAGTCCCCCTCACCCGTCCTGCGGACAGCCTCTCCCCCACTGGGAGAGAGGGCCGGGGTGGGCGGTTCGTGGGAAGCTTTCTTGGCCTCAGGGCCATGCGCATGGCCCTTGCGCCGAAAACCGTGCGGACCGCAGCCTTCAGGCTGCTTTTACGCACTCTCCGGAGTCGAGCGTTGAAGCGGCCTAAAGGCCACGGTCCGGAGGAACGGTTCATGGGAAGCCTGCTTGGTTTCAAAACCATGCTCTCGCCTCATGAACCCGGCAGGGCGAGTCCGTCCCGGCGAGCCGCTCGACGTGACTGGAACACGTCCGACTCGGCTCGCTGGGGACAGGCTCGCCCTACCGTCAGGTTCATGGGAAGAAACCCAAACCACAGCCGCGGCTGGCGAAGTTGGTTGTTCACGATCCTCTTCACGGCTGGTCCCGCCTTCTGGTTTTTCCATCCACCGTTCATGAACCATGTCATGCTGCCGTTTCTGAAAGTGATCGGCGCGTTCTGAAGAGAGACCGCTATGAAACTCAAAACCATGCTCCGGATCGCGGGTGCGCTCCATTTCTGTGTTTTGATCGCCAGCGCGCTCGTGCCGCGCGGCTTGCACTGGCGCGAAAACCTCGCGCCGCTCCCGAGGTTGGTGCGGCAGTTGTTCTGGGTTTACGGCGCCTTCATTGTGCTTTGCATCGCCAGTTTCGGGACGCTCACACTGCTCCACGCGACTCGAATGGCTGAAGGTGACGCCGTGGTGCGGTCGCTTTGCGCGTTTATTGCGCTTTTCTGGCTGACTCGGCTGGGCGTGCAGTTGTTCGTCGTTGACGGGAGAGGGGAGAACTCTCAGGCAGATTGCTCGTGAAACCAAAATGAAACTGAAACTTTCGGATCTGTGGCGGTGGAACGGCACAATCAACCGCGCGCAATATGTCCTCTGGGGCGCGTTGCTCTTTGCTATCAAATACAGTCTGGATCGCTTCGTGTTGCGGATTGCGTTCGATCGCGACTGGTCGGTCGCTGACTATTTCCGGGGCTCTGCGCCGTTCCAAGCAAAGGAACCGGCCGCTCAAGCCCCGATTCTTCTGGCGCTCTCGCTTCCGTTCTTGTGGGCGGGTACCGTGCTGACCTTGCGCCGGCTGCGCTCGATTCAACGTCCGCTGTGGCTCGTGGCGTTGTTTGTCATGCCCGTGTTAAAATGGTTCTTGTTTGCGGCGCTGGCGATCTTGCCCGCGCGCACGGCTGATGGACCTTCTTCTGATCGCCGGACTAGAACCATCTCCTGGCTGGATCGCCTGATTCCGGAACAACCACTCGGCAGCGCGCTCCTGGGGCTGGGCGTTTCACTGGTCTTGGCCGTGGGCGCGACCGCCTTGGGGGCGCAATTTCTGAGAGTCTATGGCTGGGGGCTCTTCGTGGGGACACCGTTCGCCATGGGATTCATCACCGTCTTGATCTACGGATATCACCGGCCTCGATCCTTCGGTGATTGCATGGTCGCGGCGCTCCTGGCGGTGGCTTGCGCGGGCGCAGGTCTGCTCGCGTTTGCTTTCGAAGGGATCATTTGCCTCTTGATGGCGGCGCCGTTGGCGGGCGGCGTCGCGCTCATCGGCGGCGCGATGGCTTATTTCATTCAAGCGGGGCGCCGCGAAGACACACCGAAACTTGCCTGCGCGGCGTTTCTCACAGTCCCAATGCTGCTCGGCCTCGAACACTGGAAACGACCGCCCGCTCCGGTAATGGAAGTGAGAACCACTGTCGAGGTGAATGCCAATCCTTCTCAAGTCTGGCAGCACGTGATCGCGTTCGCGGATTTGCCGGAACCGACCGAATGGCTCTTCCGGCTGGGGATCGCTTATCCGAAGCGCGCCGAAATTCGCGGCCAAGGCCCCGGCGCCGTGCGGCACTGCGTCTTCTCGACTGGAGCTTTTGTTGAGCCCATTGAAATCTGGGAGGAGCCGCGGCTGCTGAGATTTGCCGTGACGCAAAATCCCGCTCCTATGCAGGAATGGACGCCGTATCATCACGTGCATCCACCGCATTTGGATGGCTTCCTCGTTTCGACCGGCGGTCAATTCTCCCTGGAGGCCCTTCCGGGCGGGGGCACGCGATTAGAAGGAACGACCTGGTACTACCATCACCTGTGGCCGGCGAGCTACTGGCAGCTTTGGTCGGACTTCATCATCCACTGCATCCATCAACGCGTGCTGAACCACATCAAGACGCTCGCAGAACATGAGTCGAAAGGAGGATTTGAATCGGCTGCCCCTGCTGGTCCGCGAGGTATTCCAAGTTCACGTTTGGTTCATCTCCGTCACGTTGATCATTTTTGCGGTGATGACCTTTCGCTTCGCCGGCGAAATGAATGCGAATCCGGTTTGCCGCTGGCTCGCCGCCGGCATCGGACTTTTCTGGGCGCTGAGAATGGTGCTGCAATTCGCGTACTACAGCAGCAGTCACTGGCGCGGACAACCTGGCCGAACCGCGATTCATGTGGCGCTGCTCGTCATTTACGGCGGCTTCGCCGTGATCTATTTGGCGGCAGCCTTTGGGCGCCGATTTTGCGCGTAAGGACGAAATACCACGAACCTGTCCATGATCATCCACGAGGGAATGGGGAGCACACGCGCCCCGCGTGTTCCGACCGGCGCCTCGCCGGTCGGACCGTCGTTAAAAGCAGTGACGAAAACGATGGCTACTCCTCTCGAATATGCGTGGTCGGCGGGGGCGCTGACTACTGCAGGCGAGGGCGCGTGCGGTCCCCATCTAAACTGCACCGAAAAGCACCGCATGATTCCGCCAACCGGCCTATCGCACGCTCCAGCATCCGCGACACTGCTCAGCGATCTGGCTCGCGAACGCTTCCTCGCGGTGGAAGGAAATCCGACCTATCTGTGCGCATGGCCTCGCGGCGTCCTGGAAGCGCTGCCGATAGGCTGATTGTGGAAACAACTTTCTCGCAAAGGCCAGAGCGACAGGCGCATCACGGGATGCTCCAGATCCTTCGATTCAACTCGCCGACTTACCTGGCGGCGGTGATCGCCGCCGTGATGACTCTGGCCGCCGTGGCAGTGTTTCCAGCTTCGCGCGCGGCCTGGTTGAACGCAGCTACAGGGGCACAGCTCGAAGTAGTCAAGGAGTTCGGGTCACTCCGTTTGTCAAAGTTTTCGTTTTCACCAAGGCCGCTCGTCGGGTCGTCGAACCCTTCAAGCCGCCGTCTGCTCCCCTTCATCCTGCAAGTAGGTTTTGCCTTTGTAAAACCCGGCCACACCACGACGAACAGGATTGAGGTCACCGCCATCACTTTGACGAAGAAGAAGAAATAGCCGGCGCCGCTGAGTTTCACGGTGCCGTCGGGATTTTGAATGAAGCAATTGACGGCGGCCGTGAAGAAGCTACTGAACCTTGAAACGGCTCAACCGCTCTTTCCAAGCTGAACAGTCACGCTAAGCCTCGCCGAGTCACTTAATTCCCCCCATCAACTTCTTGATCGGTTTCACTAAAAACAAAAGGATGAGCCCGCTAACGATTGCCACGCCCGCTACAGCACCGAATAGCTGCGGCAGCGGCAGCCGGTCAAAGTAACCTGCGATCGTGCCGCCAAGCTTGTTGCCAAATGCATTGGTAAGAAACCAAAAGCCCATAATGCTTCCAACCAACCTCATAGGCGCCAGCTTTGTGACCATGCTAAGGCCGACGGGGCTCAGACACAGTTCACCGAGTGTGTGCAACAGATAGGCACCAACCAGCCACATCGGGCTGACGCGAATGCCTTCTCCAGACTGGGCAAAACCAGCAGCCGGCACCAATAAAAGAAATCCGATTCCCACCAGAACAAGTCCCCACACGAATTTGGCCGGACTCGACGGTTCTCGTGAAGCCAAGGCTACCCAGAGCCAGGAGAAAACCGGCGCAAAAACCAAGACAAAGACAGCGTTAAGCGATTGGAACCACGAGGAAGGGAACTCTCGGCCAAACCACGAAAGCCTTGTGTAGCGGTCGGCGAACAGGTTTAAGCTGGATCCGGCCTGTTCGTACGCGGCCCAAAACAAGACAGCGAACAAAAAAAGCGCTGCTATAACACCAAGCCGTTTCCATTCTGTAGCGGTGAGCTGGCGGGCGCCAGGTACGCCTGGATGTGGCGTCGTATTCGCTGTGTCTCCCGAAGCAAGGCGCTCGTTGCTCGGCAAATGGCGACGCCCGAAAAAAAGCTGCACCAAGCCTAGCACCATGCCAACACCCGCAGCCGCGAATCCCCAATGCCAACCAACCTTCTGGCCCAGATAACCGCATACGATTGGAGCGGCTGCAGCGCCTAGGTTAATTCCCATGTAATAGATTGAAAACCCTCCGTCGCGCCGCGTATCGCCTGGCGCGTAGAGAAGCCCCACCATCGTGCTAATGTTTGGTTTTAGCAGTCCAGTGCCAAAAATGATGATGGCCAGGCCAGCGTAAAACGCTGAGAGGCCTGAGATTGCCAGGGTGAAGTGACCTAGGGCAATGATGGCCCCTCCTATGAAGACTGCACGATAGTGTCCAAGCCATCGGTCGGCGATAAACCCGCCAGGAATCCCGACTGCATAAACCAGAAAAGTATACCAGCCATAAATCCCTGCCGCCTTCTCGGTCGTAAAGCCCAGTCCTCCATTTGTCGCGAGCGCTGTCATGTAGAGAATCAGCAGGGCGCGCATTCCGTAGTAACTGAAGCGTTCCCACATCTCGGTAAAGAACAGTGTCGCCAGCCCTCGCGGGTGGCCAAACCACTTTGCGCGTTCGTCAATGAGTGTCATGCAGGATTGGGTCTTGATCCGAAGTGCCTCAAGCTTGGGGCATCTGACTTGGCGCCATTGCGCTGAAGCGTTCGGCGGCTTCGTTGCCGATGATGTACGGGACGCCCGGCGGCATGCCGGAGGTCCTGATGGGAGCGGTGAGGTATTGATGAGTGGCCATGAGGTGCGGCGAGGTTTTTAGCGGGTTCGGGGCGCCGGGACAACTGTTTTGGACCGGATTGTCGGATGACGTCTGGGGCCAATTGAACCCGCGAATGAACGCGAATCAGCGATCGAGTCGTTTTGCCCTGTCCATCTCTTCCTGCATTTGCCGGATTACCGTGATGTAATTGCGCGACACGGCGCCAATGCGGAACGTGCGGGCCGACCGCGTCAGCCGGCCAAAGATGGCGTCGAACTCGGCGGCGCTGACGGCGCGTCGGCCCAACAGGCCGGCGGACACTTGCCAGAGAAAAAAGTGCAAGGGGCTGAGCGATTTGCCGTCCGGGCGCCTCCGCAGATTACTGTAAGCCTCCTCGAATTCGCCGTCCGTTTTGTCGCCGCAGCCGTTACAGAAAGTCACGATGTGCAACTCAATGAAAAAGAACAAAGGCATGTAGGCCGGAGGCGGCTCGTCTCTCATGTCGGGAGGCAATCTCTCACCACGAAAGAGCGCCCGCAAAGAAGGAACCTTCCACAGCGCGCTCCTGGTTCTGTCGCAAACCATGACTTCCTCGCGCGCGGACAAGTCAGGATGGTCATCCTGCATTTTGAGGCCGATGGTCAACTTTTTGCGGTCCAGGCCGTTTGCGCTCACGACTTCCTCCAGCGTCGGATGCAGGTCCACCAGCTTCATGGATTCTTCGATTTCGTGGACGGGGTTCTTCATAGCTGCGCCGGAGTTTAGTGTGGTGTCTCCGAAATAACCATACAATCGTTGCGCCCAATTTGGCTTGGGGCGTGGCGCGACGAGGGAGCATCTTCCACAGTGGGCTGTGACCGAGGAGCAACGAAGCCTCAAGCCAAATTCGGCGCAACCCGAAGGGCGGCAGTTCTTTTTCGGCCAGACTTTGTTGCTCGCTCCTTACAGATATTTCACTTGGCCATCCTGGTCGTTCACCGCGCCCGCAAAGATTCCCACGCCAGTCGCCCCGGCCAGGCCTTGCGCGGTTCCAGTGAACTGCACGGCTGGGGCGACTCCAATCTCTATCTCCGCCGCAGAGGCAAGGAGAAAAGCGAAAAATCCCAACCTTCATCCTTGATCCTCGGCTCCGAATGGAGTTCACTCTTCCCAGCCAAAGATTATTCCCAATGAGTGCATGACGCTGGCCCCTTTCTCAGCGCCAAAACCTTTTCGCCTGCTGAAGAACCTGCCAGGAGGTGCGTGGGGAGTTCTCGAAACCTACCGGAGACTCCCCCGTTTGCTTCAACCCCCTCTCCACACTCAGTCCCTCGCTGACCTCCAACCCAACGCCATTTTCATCCAAAACGCTCTCACGCCCCTCTCCCCCATCAGCCGTTATCAAGATAATCGTCCCACGCCAGAGCGTGAACGGCTACAAGCTTCCCGTGAAGCGGGTAGGGACGGATTCCACTCCAGTGGAACGCGTCCTTACCCTCTTCATGGGTAAGGTCGTATGCAACCGATCCATTCTCCATTGCTGATTCTGGTCCAGATCAACACGCTGCAGGCGTGGCGGCGTGTGAAATCCATCCGCGAACAATCCAGTTTTCTCTGGTCGGTCATCGCGGTTTTCATCCTGGGCTACCTGGCGTTGTCCTTCCTCCTGTTTCACCGCGGCTTGAGATTCATGGGACGCTTTCCCGGATTGGGAGGTTTGTTGACGGAACGGCTTTTGTTTTTGCTGTTCGCCTTCTTGTTCGCGCTGCTGTTGCTGAGCAACCTGGTCATCGGTTACACGAACCTGTTTCGCAATCGGGAAACGTCTTATCTGCTCGCGCTCCCAGTCTCGACGCAAACGATCTTCCGCTGGAAATTCATCGAATCCACGCTGCTGGCCTCGTGGGCGTTCGTGTTTCTCATCGCGCCGCTGCTTGCGGCTTACGGACTGACCCGGGGCGTGCCCTGGCATTTTTATCTGCTCACATTGTTCCTGATTGGACTTTTCATCATCCTGCCGGGCGTGGCGGGCTCGTGGCTGGCGGTAAGCCTGGGCCGATATCTGGATCGCCGCGCATTTCAAATGGTCGCGCTTGGAGTGGCGTTGGGAGGATTGGCGGGAGCGGCGTGGTGGTTCCAGCCCGAACCGATCACCGATCCCATGCTGGAGACGCGCGTCCTCACGGTTTTGGATCGGTTGCTTTTGAAGACGCGCTTTGCGCAATTCCCTTTTCTGCCGAGCTATTGGCTTTCCGCGGGAGTCTTGAACTGGTCGGAAGGCGCCCTGGCCTCGGCGAGTTTCTTCGCTTTGGTGTTGTCGAGTTACGTGCTGTTCTTCGGATTTCTTTCGTTCACCAAAACGGGCGGGATTTTCTACGAAGCGTTTTCAGCGGTGCAAAGCCGGGGCGGAATTATGGAGCGATGGAGTTTTCTTCGCGGGCGGCGCAGCCGGAGTCCGAGCTTTGGATACGCTGAGGGATGGGTGGAATCGGCTTTGCGCGCCTTGCCTGGGGTGAAGACGGATACACGCGCCTTGATGGCAAAGGACATTCGGTTGTTTTGGCGCGACACGACGCAATGGGGGCAAACGTTCGTTCTGTTTGGGTTGCTCGGCGCCTACATCATCAACTTGCGCCATTTCTCCCATCAACTGACCAATCCGTTCTGGGTGAATCTGGTGGCGTACCTCAACCTGGGCGCCTGCTCGCTCAATCTGGCGACGTTGACCACGCGTTTTGTGTATCCGCAATTCTCGCTCGAAGGAAAGCGGCTCTGGGTGCTTGGGCTGGCGCCGCTGGGGTTGGGGCGGATGATCAAAGCCAAGTTCGCGCTGGCCAGTTCGGCTTCGCTCTGCATCACGCTGGGACTGGTCTTGCTTTCGTGCCAGATGCTCAAGATGCCGTGGACGCGCACACTCTATTTCGCGACGGCCGTGAGCGTGATGACATTTGCTTTGAACGGATTGGCGGTCGGTCTGGGGGTGCTTTATCCGAATTTCAAGGAAGACAATCCGAGCAAAATTGTCAGCGGCTTCGGCGGCACGTTTTGTTTGGTCCTCAGTTTTCTATACATTGCCGGCTCGGTCGTCTTGCTGGCGCTGGGCTCCCCGTGGTCGCGCGGGCGCAGTGCTGTCCTCGGATCATTGGAAAATTCCTGGTTCATCTTCCTGGCGGTTTCCTTCATTTTGGGTCACTTGCCTTTGAAACTGGGACTGCGGAAAGTTCGGGATTTTGAACTTTAACTTTGGTGGGTTAGAAGGCCTCTGCGCCTTCTTTGAAACCGGCTCAACGAGAAATGCACTGATTAAGCCAAGTTCCTTCAGCCAAGCCGCTACGCGTTGTTCCAATGTCTCCCGCCTTTTCCCTTTGCCTCGAGATCGGAAAGAAAGCCCGCATTTTGAAATCGTGCGTTGACCTCGTTAGGGAATCCGTAGCATTTCACAGGCGAAGGAAGTCCCCAGACACGTCCTGGGGTTCGAACGAATCGGAAGTCGTCGGCCGGGCTTACCGTGAGATCATAATTATCCTTCCCGGTAAGCTTTCGACGCATCTCAAAATCTCGATTGGCAAATGAATAAATAAGTCGATTCACGACCAACCGCTTCTTTTCATTCTCTCCAATCTCCACCTCGAATCCGATCGTGTCACCTGTAAACAAATCATCCGTCTTGGCCTCCGGTTTCTTCACGGCGAGAGGGTGATCGAGCTTCCACAAAATGCGCCAGTCCAGCGTGCCAGGCGTTTGATGCGAGAACATCACGTCCCGAAAACTGCCTGGATTCGCGGGACTCTTCTCGCTCCCGAAGTCTAAAACCTGCAGACGGTCCGTAGATTCTACCGTTTGCTTAATCATGAGGAGTAGTTGAAGCACACTTGTCTTACCGGAACTGTTCGCTCCGAAGAATCCCGTAATCGGGGCGAATCGCATCTTCTGGACTCGTTTCCAAGACTTGAAATTCCCAAAACCTAATTCGGTGATCATACTCGAGTTTGGTTCAAGACACTGAGAGCAAACTAACAGGACCCTATGGTTACTACAACTCGCCTTTGAAGCAGCGGACAACGTCCCCAGCGTCGTGGATTGATCCATTCACTATCTTTGAATTCTTTACACGCAGCGCAGCGATGTCTAGAGTCCCGCTATGACCTCGAAGTTTGACGAGTCGGACTTTGTCGATACAGACTATCAGAGCACGAGGTCGCAAGCCACGGCCTCCTTGAATCCGGCCCAGGCCGCGTCCGGTTTTCCCAATCGCCTTCCCACGCGCGAAGAACTGGAAGCCCGAGTCGGCGAAACCCAGCAACGCCTCGCGGAATTGAAGCGCGCGCAAGAGCAATTGGAGCGCGAGCGGGCGGCGCTGGAGGAAGCGCGGCGGCGGCGGGTCGAACTGCAAACCGGGCGCGAAGAAATGCTGCAGCACCTGACCCGGGGCGTCGGCTTGCTGGAAAAGGCTGAAACCGACGCGCGAACCAGCGCCGAACAAATGGCCAAAACGCTGACGGGCTTGCGAGAGGCGCTCGCCAACGTCCAATCCATTCAAGAGCAAACCTGGAACCAGGAGAATTGGAACGTCGAACTGACCCGCGCGCTCACCACGATCGAGAACTCGCGTATGGAATGGAACCAGGCCCGCTTGAAATGGCCGCTCCTGGAGGGAGAAGACCCCCTCACGCGGAACGGAGGGAAGACCGCTCAGGCGCCCGGGTCCTTCTGGGAAGGCAAGAGTTTTGGACAGCTTTGCCGATTGGGATTTGCGTTGACCTGGCCAGTGGCGTGCGTGGGACTCCTCGGATTGATCGCGTGGTTGATTTTCCAGCTTCGCTAGGGCGAACGCGAGTTGATGGAGGTTTGCGAGCTATGGGTTTGTTCAAGAAAAAACCCGACCCCATTTCTGACCGTTCCCGCGCGCTCGAAGCTCAGATTGCGGCGCTCGAAGCCCAGATCAGGCAACTCCATTCCAAAGTTCAGAAAGAACAAACCCAGCCGCGAGTCCGTTCCTCGGTCACACCCGGCCAAATGACCGGAGCCGCGCCGTCTGTGTCTCCGACTGCGTCCACTTTGCCCGCCAGCGCGCGCGAACCCGTGTTCGAACTGATCAGTCCGCCGAACACTCCCCCCGCTTCCGCGGAGGAATCCACGCCCGCGCGCGACAACGAGCTTGGCGTGCGGAAGCATGACCTGGCGGCAGCCTGGCGGCGAATCCGGAATCACTTTCACGGTCCGGCAACCCCAAATCCAAAAC
>Ga0194112_10007610_pt1 | contig 14069 bp, 14 predicted proteins | sample TA2MahC400mmetaG_FD_146191 | JGI IMG/M metagenome (GOLD analysis project Ga0194112, IMG submission 146191) | Freshwater microbial communities from Lake Tanganyika, Tanzania - TA2015016 Mahale Deep Cast 400m | ecosystem: Environmental > Aquatic > Freshwater > Lake | place: Tanzania: Lake...
GCACGAATCGCATATACCAGCGCATGAGCCTTCCGTCGGGGCGTTCCTTCTCCTCATGGGGCTTGAGCATATAGGCCGCCATCATCGGCGTGAGCAAGCGCGCCACCGCGAGGGATGCGAGCACGGCGATGGTCGCCGTCCACCCGAATTGCTTGAAGATGAGGCCGGGGATGCCGCTCATGAACGCCGTAGGCAGGAACACGGCCACCAGCGTCATCGTGGTGGCGACGACCGCGAGGCCGATTTCATTCACCGCCTCTTCCGCCGCTTCGCGGACGGTTTTCCCCTTCCGCAAGTGCCGCACGATATTCTCAATTTCCACGATGGCGTCATCCACCAGCAAACCGATGACGAGCGTCAGCGCGAGAAGCGTGATGACGTTCAGCGAGAAGCCGAAGAAGTAAATCGCCGCGAAAGTGGGGATGACCGACAGCGGCAGCGCGGAGGCGGAAACCAGCGTCGCCCGCCAGTCACGCAAGAAGAACCACACGACGATGACCGCCAGCAGCGCGCCTTCATAAAGCATGTGCATCGAGCCTTCATATTGCTCGATGATATTGTCGATGGAGTTGTTCACCAGTTTGATATGGAAGGCGGGATTCTCCGCATTCAGCTTCTCCACCGCCGCCACCGTGCCTTCGGCGACCGTCACCGCGCTCACTCCTTGTGCGCGTGAGATGGAGAAGGCCACCACGGGCTGGTTATCGAGCAAGGCCAGCTGCGTGCGGTCTGTGCTGGTGTCATGAATGGTGGCGATTTGATCGAGGCGGAAGCGGCGACCATCGCCGGAGGTGATTTCGAACCGCTCCAGTTCGGCGGCGCGCTCCACCGTGCCGATGACGCGGAAGGACTGGCGCATGCCGCCCACCTCGGATGCGCCGCCGGAAAGCTCCTGCTGGCTGGCGCGTAGCTGACGCGACACATCCGCCGCGGTGATGTTCAGGCTTTGCATCTTGGCGGGGTCAAGCTCCACGCGCACCTCGCGCGTAACCCCACCTACGCGGGACACCTGCCCCACGCCTTTCACACCCAGCATAGCGCGGGAAACGGTGTTATCGACATACCACGAAATCGCCTCTTCATCCATCCGCTCCGACGAGACCGAGAAGGTCTGCATCGCCCAGCCGCCGACGATCTTCACTTTGGAGATGGTCGGGTCGACCATTTCGGATGGCAAGTCAGCGCGCACACGCTGCACCGCATCGCGCACGTCATCGAGCGCCTCGTTCACATCCTTCTCGAAGATGAACTCGACGGCGGTGGTGGACGTGCCCTCGGTGACCGTGGAAGTCATGTGTTTCACATCGCCCACCGTGGCGATGGCGTCCTCGATATGGCGGGTGACTTCCGTTTCCAGCTGGGACGGCGATGCGCCCTGCAAACCTGCGGTCACCATCACCACCGGCACGTCCATATCGGGGAAATCCTGAATGCCGAGCTGCTTCGTCGCATACAGCCCCGCCACGGTCGCCATCAGGAAGATGACGATGGCGGGAATCGGCGTGCGGATGGCCCAGGTGGAAAGGTTCATTTCTGTGCCTCTTCTTCCACCACATCGACCTTATCGCCATCATTCAGGAAGCCCGCGCCTTTGCCGACGATGGCATCGCCCGTCGCCAGTCCTTCGCGAATCTCCAGCAGGTCGCCCTCGCGGCGTCCGGTGGCGACTTTATGTTGCTCCACCTTGCCTTCCGCTGTGACCTTGAAGATGTATTCATAGCCATCGCGGCGCACGACTGCGCCCTGCGGCACGGCGACCCCCTTGGTGCTGCCCGTTTCGATGCGGCCTGTGACGAACATACCTGCGCGGGCGGATTTCGCATCTTTATCAATATCCACATAGGCAATGGCGGTGCGGGTGCGGTCATTCAATACGGGCGCGAGCTGACGCACCTTGCCCTTGCCTTCTGTGCCATCCGGCAAGGTGAACTTGGCTTCATAACCCGGCTGCACGCGGGTGAGCTGTGTGCCTGTCAATTCCGCGCGCCACTCCAAACGGCTTTGGCGCACCATGCGGAACAGTTCCGTTCCCACCGCCGCCACCGAACCGACCGTGGCCGTGCGTGCGGAGATGACCCCATCATCCGGCGCGACGACGCGGGTGTAGGTAAGCTGCAGATCGCTGACATCCAGCTGCGCCCGCGCCGCTTCCAACTGGGCGCGCGCTGTGGTCGCCTGTGTGGTGAAATTGAGGATTTCCTGTTCGCTGAGCGCGCCCGTATCGCGCAAGGTCTCGGCGCGTTTCGCATTTGCCTCCGCTTCCGCCAGCGCGGCCTGCGCCTGTGCCACACTGGCGCGCTGCTGGGCGATGTTCGCGCGGGTGGTGGCTTCATCGAAACGCGCCAGCACTTGGCCTTTCTTCACCTTCTCGCCCACATCCACCAGCACGTCGGACAGGCGCAATCCGCCCACTTCCGCACCGATGATGGCTTCCTGCCACGGCTCGATCGCGCCGGATGCCTCAATGGTCTCCGGCCAGTCGATGCCTTGCGCTTTCACCAAAGACACCGTGAGCGCAGCGGCGGGTTCGGCGTTCTCATCGGGCTTATCGCGGCTTGCGATGGCGATGACCACCGCCAGCACGATGACCAAGAGGATGACGGGAATGATGGGGATGCGAAAACGCTTCATGGCTCTACCGCCTCTGGGGTTGGATTCTCTTCTTGTTCTGGTTCAGGCTTCTGCGCATTGACCGCAGCTTGCCCGCCCGTGGCCGCCATCAAGGCCGACCACGCCTGCACGCGTTCCAGCTTCGCCGCCGTATAGGCCTGTTTGGAGAGGATGAGATTGCGGCGCACCGTCTCCACATCCAGCAGACTGCCGCTTCCCGCGCGATACAACGCCTCGGTGGCGAGGAAACGGCGGTCATATCCCGCCACGGAAACGGACAGCGATGCCTCACGGCTTTCCGCCGCTTTCACACGGCTCAAGGCATCTTCCACCTCTTGCACCGCGCCGCGCACGCCTTCGCGCAGTGCGCCCAGTGCCTCGGCATAGGCCGCCTCCCGCGCGTCCACCTGCGCCGCCAACGCACCACCTGCGAATATCGGCAGCGTCAGCTGCGGGCCGAACGACCAGGTGTTGAAATCGATGGTAGAACCGCCGGATTCTATCCACTGCCGCCCCACCGCGCCGACCACGGAAACGGAAGGATACCGCTGCGCCGATGCGATGCCGATATCCGCATTCGCAGCTTCCAGAGCGGATTCAAGGGCTTTCACATCCGGCCTTGCAGCGATGACTTCGGCGGGAACACCCAGCGCATAAGACGGCGGCAGGAGAATGATGACGTTCTCTGCATCCGCATCCGCTGGCAACATCTCAGCAAGTTGTGCGGGTTGCATGCCCGTCAGCGCAGTCAGCGCATGGCGCATCTGTTGGCATTGTGAGCGGCGCAGTTCCAAAGCCGCGCTGGCATCCGCCGCGCTCGCATCCGCAAGGCCGATATCCGCCGGAGGGGCAAACCCCGCATCGGCCTTCAGTTTCGTCACTTCGGCGATGGTGGTGCGCGAGCGCAGGTCTTCACGCAGCTGGGTGGCATCCACCTCACAGGCCTTCAGGCCATACCACGTATCCACCAGTGAGGATTGCAGCGAAAGGCGCGTGGCTTCCGCCTGCTGGCCGCTGGCATCCAAACGTGCGGTGGCGGCTTCGTAAGCACGGCGCACCCCGCCGAAAATATCAAGTTCCCACACCGCATTCGCGCCGATGGATTTGCTGGTGTTCAGGCCGGATACGCCGAAGCCCGTGCCTGCGCCGCCGAATGTGCCGCTATCGCCGCGCGACCATGCGCCGCTGGCATTCACTTGCGGCAGGAATCCGCCGCGCTCCACGCGCACCAGTGCTTCTGCCTGCGCAATGCGCGCGCTTGCTTGCTCGAGTGTGGGGTTGTCTTTCTCCACCGCTTCCATGAGCTGCGCCAGCTGCGCATCGTCCATCGCCTGCCACCAGACCTGCGGTTTCTCGCCTGCGGTCGGTTCGGTCGCTTCGTGGAAGGTTTCGGGGGTTTCATGTTTGGGCTGCGCAAAATCCGGCCCGACCGCGCAAGCGGACAGCAACAGCAGCAACACCGAACTGGATAACCGATGGATAATCACGCCGCAAACCTCTATGGAACGGCCTTTCTTCTAGCGTGTATTTCGCTAAAATACCAAGCAAATTTGCGCCTTTATGGCATATTTATATTTTTACCCGAAAGGCTGCTATCGGCTTTATGCAGAAGGTGGGATACTAAACTTATCGACAGGGTTGAAGCCCTCATCGATAACAGAGCCGGAGAGTTGGCAAGTCGGTCGCGGACCTTGGTGCCATACTGCTCCGGCTTCTTTTATGCGCTTTTTTATGCGATGTGCTGCTTGGCGAGTTCCGCCAGTTTATCCTCGAAATCATCAGGATTGAAAGGCTTGGGAAGGTAATCGTCCATCCCCGCTTCCAGCGCACGTTCACGGTGGCTGCTGCCCGCATGCGCGCTCATGCCCACGATGTGCACGGGTTTGCGGCCTGTCGCGGCCTCGTCTTCACGGATGGCACGGGTGGCATCCAACCCGTTCATGCCCTCCATCTCGATATCCATCAGGATGGCGAAATATTCGCCGGATTTAGCTTTCTCTGCCGCTTCCACACCATTGGACGCCACATCGCAGGCATATCCGAACATCTCCAGATAGGTCGTGGCGACGAGTACATTCGCCGCATAATCCTCGACCAGCAATACCTTCGGCGTATCCGTCATAGCGTTCCTTATTTCTTTTTCACGGGTGGTTTCTCTGCTTCTACCCCATTCCATGTCACTGGTGCAACAACGGAAATGGAAGTGTCAGGCGAACCCTCGATGATACGGCTGGTGCGCACCATATACACAAGGCTTCCGTTCCCTTTGTCATACATGCGGTTGATGTCGAGGGATTTGAAGATGAAGGAGCGGCTTTCGTCGAAGACTTCCTCGCCCTCTTCATCGAAGGAGATGGGCTTGCGGTATTTCACCGCGCCGGTCTGCGCGCAGGAGACACTGGCGATGGACGGGTCTTCCGCCAGCCCCAATCCCCCCTTGATGCCACCCGTGCGCGGGCGGGCGATGTAGCACGTCACACCACTGATCTTCGGGTCTTCGAAGGCAGTCACCACGATTTTATGGCTGGGGCCGATGAGCTTGAAGGCGGTGTTTATTTCGCCGATGTCGCGGGGGCTTTCAGGCTCTTCCGCGAAGGCGGGGAATGCGAAAATCGTGAGGACGAGCAGCAGTTTTTTCATGGCATATCCTTGTTATTTATATAAAAAGCCGCGAACGGCATAGGGGAAACCGAAGGTATTGGCTTCCTTGTTCCAGAAGCGCACGCTAGACCAGTCATTCGCGCGGGAGACATCCTCCACCCGGTGCGCTGTATAGATGATGCTGCGCGTGGCGCGGTTGCTGCCCCAGTTGCTATGGGCAACATCTATCTGGCGGTCATCGATGATGCGTTTCACCACGGCGAGATGACCGTGGGGCATCTTGGAAGTTGAGGCAAGCACCAGCACCGCGCCGCGTTTCGGCTGGATGCCTTTGCCGTATTCCGGCGGGGCTTTGTCCCACCAGGTATGCGCATCGCCATATATCTCGAAGCCCGATTCCTTCCGCGCGAAGGGCACGCATTGCTGCGGTTCGGGCATGGCATATCCCGCCGCCATCGGCGTGGAGAACCGCTCGCCCCCGCGCGTGCCTGCACAGGCCGAAAGCAGCACCAGCAGCGTGATGGCGAGGATCAGCTTCATTTACGCAGGCTTCCCATGATACCGCGCATGATGCTTTTGGTGATTTCACGGCCGATGGATGAGCCGACGGAACGGATGACGCTTTTCACCGCCGTTTCGCCGTAACTCTGGCGATTAGACCCTTGCGGTTTTGAACGCTGTTCTGCACGGGGTTCAGAACGCGGCATTCCCGTATTACGCGGTAAAGACGTACTTCGCGGCATGGCGGTCGAAGGCTTGGGCGCGGGTGCTTCCACCTTCTTCGCCAACAATTCATAGGCCGATTCGCGGTCTATCGCGGTGTCATACCCGCGCCCGACACTGCTCGCCGCCATCACCGCCTGTCGCTCCTGCACGGTCGCTGCGCCGATGCGCGAGCACGGCGGGCAGATGATGGCGCAATCGACGATATTCGGCACGCCGCCTTTACCCAAGGTGGACACCAAAGCTTCGCCCACGCCCATTTCGGTGATGGCATCGGCGGTCTTGAAGGCGGGATTCGCGCGGAAGGTTTCGGCGGCGGATTTCACGGCCTTCTGGTCTTTCGGGGTGAACGCCCTCAGCGCATGTTGCACGCGGTTGCCCAGCTGCCCCAGCACGTCTTCGGGCACATCGAGCGGGCTTTGGGTGATGAAATACACCCCCACGCCTTTCGAGCGGATGAGCCGCACCACCTGCTCCACCTTATCGCGCAATGCCTTCGGCGCTTCATCGAACAGTAGATGCGCCTCATCGAAGAAGAACACCAGCTTCGGCTTCTCCGCGTCGCCCACTTCGGGCAGCGTCTCAAATAGCTCGGAAAGCAGCCAGAGCAGGAAGGTGGAATAGAGCTTCGGCGCGCGCATCAACTCATCGGCGGCGAGGATGTTCACCATGCCGCGCCCGTCCGGTGCAACCCGCATCAAATCCGAAATATCCAAGGCGGGTTCGCCGAAGAAGCTTTCCGCGCCTTGGGCTTCCAACTCCAGCAATTTGCGCTGCACGGCACTCACCGAAGCGGTGCTGACCAACCCATAAGCGGCGAATTCCTTGGCGTTCTCCGACACGTGGTTCAGCATCGCGCGCAGGTCTTTCAGGTCGAGCAGCAACAGGCCTTTATCATCCGCTACCGCGAAGGCGATGTGCAACACGCCCTCCTGCGCGTCCGACAAATCCATCAGCCGTGCCAGCAGCAGCGGCCCCATTTCGGAAATGGTGGTGCGCAGCGGATGCCCCTGCCGCCCGAAGACATCCCAAAAGGTCACGGGGAATGCGGAAAATGCGTGGTCGGTGATGCCCGTCTGCACAATGCGTTCGTCCACCTTCGGGTGGGGTTTTCCCGCCTGAGACAGGCCGGACAGATCCCCCTTCACATCCGCCATGAACACGGGCACACCCGCTTTGCTGAAGCCTTCGGCTAAGACCTGCAACGTCACGGTCTTGCCCGTTCCCGTCGCACCGGCGATGAGGCCGTGGCGGTTGGCATAGGCCAGCTCAAGCCATTGCTGGTAGTGGCCTTTTCCGATGAGGATTTGCGACATTTGCGGGTTTCCTTATGACAGGGGAAGGATGCGGTATTCGATGGACACGACTTCGAGGGTCTCGCTTCCGGCGGGGGTGTGCAGTTCCACCGTGTCGCCCTCGCGTTTCTTCATCAGTGCCTTGGCAACGGGCGAAATCCAACTGATTTTTCCTTCGTCAATATTCGCTTCATCCACGCCGACGAGCGTCACAGTATGTTCCGAATCATCCTCACGGGCATAGCATACGGTCGCCCCGAAGAACACCTGCTCCAAACCCTGCTGGCGCGCGGGGTCAACCACTTCCGCGCTTTCCAGCCGTTTCGAAAGGTAACGCACGCGGCGGTCAATCTCACGCAACCGTTTCTTGCCGTAAATGTAATCACCATTCTCCGAGCGATCGCCGTTGCCTGCCGCCCATGCGACCACCTCGACCACCTTCGGGCGTTCAACCCGCATCAACTGACGGAACTCCGCCTGTAACGCGGCAAAACCCGTGGGGGTCATGTAATTCTTGAGGTTCTTAGGTAACAATTCCACCTCTTCAGGTTTATCGCCCTCGCCGCCGTCATTCTCTTTGGTGAATGCCTTGCTCATGTCATTTCACCAAGTTGATGACGCCGTCGCCCAGCGTGATGCGCTTTTCTTTATAAAGCAATCCGATGGCGCGTTTGAAATTCGCTTTGCTGACCCCGAATTCCCTGGAGATTTCTTCGGGGGAGGATTTATCCGTCAAGGTGCTGCTGCCGCCGCACATTTCCAGATGGCTGATGATCTGTTCGCCCAGTGTCTTGACGACTTTTCCGGTCTTGGGTTGCAGCGTCAGGTCGATGCGCCCATCCTCGCGGATGAGTTTGATGTATCCCGTCACGTCCTGCCCCACGCGCAAATCGCGGAAGATGTCGGACTGGTGGATGAGACCAAGGTGCGAGCCATCGATGATGGCTTTATAGCCGAGGTCGCTGCGCGAAGCGATATGCAGGTCGACCTCCTGCCCTTGCTCGAAGTCTCCATCATCCTCTTCATCGAAGAAGGAATCCAATTTGCTGCTGGCCGCGATGCGGCCTGTATTGTCGATGAACACGCAGACGGTGTAGGACTTGCCGACATCCATCGGCACGCGCTGTTCCTTGAACGGCACGAACAAATCCTTCATCAATCCCCAGTCGAGGTATGCCCCCGCCTGCCCCACGTCCTTCACCCGTAAGTGCGCGAACTGGCCGACCATCACATAGGGTTTTTCGGTGGTGGCCACCAGACGGTCTTCCGAATCGAGGTAGATGAACACCTCCAGCATATCATCCAAATCCGCGCCTTCGGGGATATAGCGGGTGGGCAGCAGAATCTCGCCAAGATCCTCGCCTTCGAGATACATTCCGAAGTCGTAGTATTTAATCACCCGCAGGGTATTCATCCGCCCTAAAGTCGCCATGATTCGCCCTCAATAATGCGGGGGTGGGGGTTCGGGGGAATTATCGCCGCCTGCGCCGACCGCCGCTTCCGCCAATGCCTGTTCCAGCTGCTTCTGCACGGCTTTCACCAGCGTCTGCAACTTCACGATCTCTTGCTGCTGGATGTATAGCTCATCGCTCAGGCGGGAGATATCCTCCTGCTGATGCGCCACCAGTTCCTGCAATGTCTGAATGTCTTTTTCCATATCCTATGAGTGCTGCAACAGGGCGGTTTTGGCAAGGAAATTCACGCTTTGGCGCGGAAACATCCGGCCTGATGGTCGTCCACCAGCCCCACCGCCTGCATATAGGCATAGATGATGGTGCTGCCAACAAATGACATGCCGCGCTTTTTGAGCGCTTTGGAGATAGCATCGGATTCTGGAGAAGTGATGATATGTTTTGTGCGATTTTTCTGCACTTTTCCGTTCACAAATGACCATAAAAACGCATCGAATGAACCGAATTCTTGCTGAATTTGGATGAAAGCGAGCGCATTTTTGCGCACCGAGAATATCTTCAAGCGATTGCGGATGATACCCTCGTCGAACATCAATTTCTCCAGCTCTGCATCGGTCATCGCGGCGCATTTCTTGACATCGAAGCCTTTGAAAGCCTTTCGGTATTCCGCGCGGCGTTTGAGAATCGTCTCCCAGCTTAGGCCTGCCTGCGCGCCCTCCAGAATGAGCATCTCGAACAGCGTGTGGTCATCATGGACAGGCACGCCCCATTCATGGTCATGATAATCCACATAATGCGGTTTTGAGAGATTCACCCAGCTGCAACGCTGTATATTTTTACTCATGCTTCTGTCTTGATAACAGGAGTTCCTTCCAGCGTGCGCTGGACAGGGCATTTGGCGGCCACTTCGATGAGCTTGGCGCGTTGCTCGTCCGTCAACCCATCGCCGTGGATGGTAATACGCTTGGTGAAGACATCGGTCTTGCCGCGCTGGCCTTCCTTGGCTTCCTTCTGATGGGTGAGCACCACTTCCACCTTGTCCAGCGGCCATTCCTGCTGGCGGGCATACCAGCGCACAGTCATGGCGGTGCATTCGGCTAGTGCGGCGGAAAGCAGGTCATAGGGCGCGGGGCCGAGATTCTTGCCGCCCATCCCTTCCGGCTCGTCGCCTTTGATGCGATGATCGGAAACGGTGATGTCCACAGCGAAGGGGCTTTCGCCGTTCTCGATGACAGTGGCGGTGGTGGGGGAATCAGTGGCCATAAAAATCCTTATAGAATCGTGCCGGATTTGGGAGCATCCGGCAGGGGGATGAATTCTTTTTCGTCTCCGGTGACGAGGGGGAATTTCTGGTCGCGCCAGTCCTGCTTGGCCTGCAGCAGGCGTTCAGGATCGCTGGAAACGAAGTTCCAATCGATGTACCGCGCTTCGGGGAATGGGTCGCCGCCGAGGAGCATCAGCTTGGAATCGCGCAGGGCTTCAACGATAATCCGGTCGCCATTATGGAAGACGGGCATGGTGCGCGCGGCGATGCGGGTCTGGCCGATGCGCAGGTCACCTTCTAGCAAATACAACGCGCGTTCGGTGTATTCATTCGGCAATTCCAAGGTGCTTCCGGCCTTCATCGTCACCGCGACATAGAACTGCGGGCTGAGGATTTTGGCGGGGGATTCTTCACCGTATGCACGCCCCGCGACGATGCGCAGGTTCGCCCCGCCGATGTCCAGTTCCGGCAGAGACGCCGCGGTGTGGTGAAAAAATTCAGGCGCGCATTCCTCATATTCCTTCGGCAGTGCTACCCAGCTTTGCAAACCATGGAGCGGGTGCGGACGACCGCGTTCATCGGCACTGGTGCGCTCGGAATGGGTGATGCCGCGACCGGAGGTCATCCAGTTCACATCGCCGGGGCGGATGGGCTGGAGCGAACCGAGAGAATCACGGTGGAGGATTTCGCCTTCGAAAAGATACGTCACCGTGCTGAGGCCGATATGCGGATGGGGGCGAACGTCTATCCCCTCGCCTGCCTCAAAATCGGCGGGTCCCATATGGTCGAGGAAGACGAAAGGCCCGACCATGCGCTTTTTCGCATAGGGCAGGATGCGCCCGACAGGCAAGCCGTCGATATCTTTCATGCGCGGGGTGATGATGAGGTCTATTTCCGACATATCAGTGCTTCTCCGCTTCCATCAATTTCTTCATCAACACGCCTTTGACGGGCGAAAGCAAGTTCGCGCCCTTCAGCAGCACATTGCGTGCAACTTTGGCCACAGGGGTGTCGGTGGTGTATAGCCGCACGATGCCGTTGGTGGCGAGGTAAAGCGGGCGGGTCGCTTGGCGGTGCTGGCGGTCATAACGCAGCAGCGCTGTCGGGGAAGCGGGGTCTCCACCAGCCAGTTTGATGGATTCGGCGAGGGTCTGCACGCCGCGCAGGCCGAAGTTGAACCCATGTGCGGTGACAGGATGCATACCCACCGCCGCATCGCCCATCAAGACCCAACGCGCACCAGAGAACCGCTCGGCATAGGTCGCCACGAGCGGATAGGAATGGCGGGTGTTCTCGAGCGTCATCGTGCCGAAGCGGTGTTGCAGCTTGGCTTCCGCCCAACGTGCGAAGGCATCCGCATCCAGCGCGGCGATTTCCTTGTTGCGTTCAGGGTTCGCGGTGATGACCACGGAGGAGCGATACCCGCCGTTTTCATCACTGTTCAGCGGCAGAACGGCCAGCGTCCAGCCATCATAGAGGAAGCATTCACGGGCGGTGTTGTCATGGGTCAACTCATGCGTCATGCGGCAGACCATCATCACCTTGCTGAAATCATGCTTGGCGGCGGGGATGCCCAGCTGCTGGCGCGTGGCGGAGAAGCGGCTATCGGCGATGACAAGCAATTTCGCTGTCAAATTACCGCCTGAAGAAAGGCTTATATGACACCCTTTCGCATCGATGCGGATGTCCTTCGCGGTGCAATCGGTGAGCAACGTGACGTTACCATCCCCCGCCACGGAATCATATATCGCCTTGCGGATGAGGTGGTTGGAGACGATGAAACCCAGCGCATCCTCGGAATCGGAATGCATATCCATGTGCTGGTCGAAGCCGCCGTTGAACACCTGCGCCTTGACGATGGGCGAGACTTCGCCTTGCGGAATCGCAGGCCAGATGCCCATTTCGCCCAGGATTTTGCGGGAAAGATGCGTCAACGCGATGTCGCGCCCGTCGGCTTGGGGATTAGCGATGGCATCCAGCGACTGCTTTTCGAGCACCACGGAACGCAAGCCCTGCGCCGAAAGCGCGCGCGCCAAGGCAAGGCCGACTGGCCCTGCGCCGATGATGGCGATATCGTATGTTTCCGCATGCGTGTTCATACCCCTCTTTTACACCGAAAAAGGCGCATCAAAAACATTTATTCCTGCGGGCAAGTGAGATAGGAATGAAGAAAAGAGGTATGCCATGCTGAAGCGCGTTCTGAACATCGTCACCACCCGACCCATCCGCCGAGGGATGGTGCTGGCGGTAGTATCGCTGGCGGCGACGTTCCTCGCGCTGCTGCACTATGATGGCCAGACCCCGCCCGCGCATATCCTCATCCCCTGCGCCGCAGGGTTCGGCACGGGCTGGCTGATGATGTTCCTCGGCACGCTCGTCTGGGTGCATAAGCGCTGGAAGCACAATTATTGACTTAACCCATGGCATCACATAGATTTCAATCTTTCACCCCTCCGCACTGTAGCTGACATATGCGTCTCCTGCTTTCCACGACCGCTCTCTGCCTGTGCTTCACGCCGAGTTTCGCGCAGGAAGCACCGAAATGGCAGCCGACTTTGGAACTGGAAGGACGGCTGAACGATGACCGCGCCATCGCCTATCCCAAAATGCTGATTCCCTTGGCGCAGGACGAAAAATCGCTCCTCTTCGCCGATGTGCGCGGGCGTCTGGATGACCAGAGCAGCCAGGAATATAACCTGGGTCTGGGCTATCGCCAGCAGCGCGCCGGCTGGATATTCGGTGGTTATGTCTTCGCCGACCACCTGCACAGCGCGAACGGATTCGACTATTGGCAGGGAACTGCCGGATTCGAGGCACTCACCGGAGACTGGGATTTGCGCATCAACGGCTATCTCCCCGAAAACGAGGTGAACAGCATCGCCGGCGCGGCCTCCATCGTGGTGGATGGCGGAGGCAATATCGGCATCAGCAGCACCAATTTCACGGAACGCGCGCTGCGCGGGGTGGACGCGGAAATCGGATACCGCCTGCCCATCGATGCCTTCGACCTCCGCGCATTCGGAGGGTTCTACCATTTCGATGCGAGCGGATTCGAGAATGTGAGCGGCCCGAAGGCGCGCGTGGAATTCACTGTGAAACACGAACATTGGGACGCACTGCCTGAAGGCGTGGAATTCACCTTCGGCGCGCAATTCCAGAACGATGGCCCGCGCGAAGACATGACCACCGCGCTGGCGCAGATACGCATCCCCTTTGGTGGAGCAAGCGCGCAGACGGCTAATCTATCGCGTCTTGATCAGCGCATGACGAATTTCATCGAACGCGATGTGGACATCGTCGCGGGGACGGGCTCGACCGCCCCGACAGTGGAGGCGGCAGGGGTCTATCATCCGGTGGGCAGCTTCACGCAGGTTAGTACGGTGATTGATGCGGATACGGTGGACATCAACGCCGCCCTCGCTGCGGCGGGAGCCGATTCACTCGTATTATTCGACGGCAGCAAAGGCGATATCGACATCGCAGCGGATAGCGTCATCACGCCTTTGGATGGGCAGTTGCTCTTGGGCGGAGGCGCAGAAATCTCAGTGGTCGGTTTGACGAGCGGCAGGGTGGTGGACGCGCCCATCATCGGCACGCGACCGAACGTGACCAACTCCGCCGCCATCACCGGTGGGGCGATGCTACGGATAGACGCGATAGACAGCGGATTGCACGGCATTGATTTCACGGCAGGGAACACGGTGACTTCGGGCATCAGCGTCGAGAACATCTCCGCAGCGCAAGTCGTGGTGGTGACCGATACGCACCTGTCCGGCATGTCCACTTCGGGCTTGAACGTGACGAACAGCGTCGGCGCACAGCTCTTCAATGCCATCACCATCGATGACACGGCCACGGGAGTGTCCGTCGACAATAGTTTCCAGACCCTGCTGAGCGATGTATCCGTGACGAACGCGACGACTGGAATCTTCCTTGATAGCGTCGATACCGCCCTTATGACGGGTATCACGCTGGATGCCGCGAATAACGGCATCATCGGCTCTGCTAGTGATTTCGTCGTCGTGAGCGATTTCGACATCACCAGTGATGTCGCTCTGGCATTCGACGGCCTCTCCACGCTGATACTCGAGGACGGAATCGCCAGAGCAGCGACGTACGGAAACGGCGTGGGCGTCTATACCAACGCATCCAGCGACATCCTGC
>Ga0194112_10007613_pt1 | contig 14066 bp, 9 predicted proteins | sample TA2MahC400mmetaG_FD_146191 | JGI IMG/M metagenome (GOLD analysis project Ga0194112, IMG submission 146191) | Freshwater microbial communities from Lake Tanganyika, Tanzania - TA2015016 Mahale Deep Cast 400m | ecosystem: Environmental > Aquatic > Freshwater > Lake | place: Tanzania: Lake...
CTGGACCGGCCGGCGGCTTTGCCCTGGCCCGGGCGGCGCTTCTTCCTTGGCCCCCGGAGGTATCCGGGGGCCCCGACGGCACGCGGCGAACGGTCGAGGGAGGCGAGACGATGGAACGGCGGGCGGAGTTCGGAAGGCCCGGCTGGCGGGCGGCGGCTCAGGGAATGGCGATCGGGATCGCGGCGCTCCTGGTCGCGGGCTGCGGCGGCACGAAGGTGACCCGCATCGACCCGGAGACGACGGTCGATCTCTCCGGGCGCTGGAACGACACGGATTCGCGCACGGTGGCCGAGGCGATCACGCAGGACTGCCTCCATCATCCCTGGGTGACCGAGCACCTGCAGCGCCAGGGCGGGAAGGTGCCGATCGTCATTGCCGGCGCGGTGCGCAATCTCGGCACCGAGCACATCGCCGTGGGCACCTTCCTCGCCGACATCGAACGGGCGCTGATCAACTCGGGCCGCGCGCAGGTGGTGGCCAGGCCCGACGAGCGCGGCGACCTGCGCCTCGAGCGCGCCGACCAGTGGGCCAACGCCAGCGAGGAAACGGTCAAGCGTCTCGGCCAGGAGTTGGGCGCCGACTACATGATGACCGGCGCGATCCACACGATCACCGACCAGGTCGAGGGCAAGCGGGTGATCTTCTACCAGGTGGACATGACGCTGATGGACATCGAGTCGAACCTGAAGGTCTGGGTCGGGCAGCACAAGATCAAGAAGTTCGTGGCCCGCGGCCAGTTCAAGCCGTGAGTCGAGGACGGCCCCGGGGGGCTGCCGGCCGGGGCGCCCTCTCCGCCGGGCGCCCGCTACTCCAGCGATGGGCACTGGGGTGCCTGCTCGCCCTGGCGCTCGCGCTGCAGGCGGCGGGGTGCGCCTCCTACACGACGCGCCTGCGCGAACTGCGCCCCGCGGCGTCGCAGGGCGACTGGGCGGGCGCGCTGGCGCAGGTGGAGAAGAAGGGGCGTCCCGGCGAACTGCTCTATCACCTCGAGCGGGGGGCGCTGCTGCGCTACGCGGGGAGCTACGCGGAGAGCAACGAAGAGTTGGACAGGGCCGCGCAGCGCCTCGATGAGCTCTACACGATCAGCCTCAGCCAGCGGGGGCTGACCTTCCTGTTGAGCGACGAGAGCGAGGACTACCGCGGCGAGGTGCACGAGGGCAACTACCTGCACTACCTGCGCGTCCTCAACTACCTGGAGCTGGGTGACCGGCGGGCCGCCGCGGTGGAGGCGCGCCGCCTCGCCCAGCGGCTCGCCTTCGTCGCCGACACGCAGGCCGGGCGGCCCGCCGCGCGCGGCGACCCCTTCCTGCACTACCTGTCGGGCGCGGTGCTGGAGGACGAGGGCGAGTGGAACCACGCGCTCGTCTCCTACCGGCTGGCGCTGGAGGGGTGGAGCGACCCGGGCAGCGCCTGCGGCGGCGAGGCGCCCGCGTGGCTGGCCGGCGACCTCGCCCGCGCGGCCGTGCGCGCCGGCGTGTCGCTGGAGGAGATCGGCCTCGGGGATCTCGCCGCCTCCCGACCCGTCGCCCCGCGCGAGGGGAAGGCGGGCACGCTGCTGCTGTTCTTCGAATCCGGCTGGGCGCCGATGAAGACGAGCGAGCACCTGCGGCTGCCCATCTTCGCCCACGATCCCGAGTGGAGAGGGGAGGATGGGGCGCGAGCGGGCGGCGCCGTCCTGGCGCAGCGTGTGCGTCACCGGCGCGAACGGGGCGAGTGGGCCGCCGAGCCGGCGAAGGTGGCCTACTTCCTCGATGTCGCCCTTCCGCTGCTCGGGCCGGCCCGGCCGGGCGCCGCCGAGTGCCGCGCGTCGCTCCTGCCGCTCGACGGGGAGGCTGCCCTCGGCGGGGCGTTCGAGACGCGCACCGCGGCGGCGCCGGCGATCGAGGCGCGCACCGCGGCGGCGCCGATGTCCGACCTGGCCTGCCGCGTCCGGGACGCCTTCGCCGCCGACGAAGCGGGGGTCATCGTCAAGACGATCGCCCGCGCGCTGCTGAAGTACTGGACGGCGCGGAAGGCGGAGAAGCAGGGCGGTCCGCTGGCCGGGATCCTGGCCAACATCGCCGGCGTGGCGACCGAGAAGGCCGACACGCGCGCCTGGCTGATGCTCCCGAGCCGGATCCTCGGCGCCCGCCTGGAGCTGCCTCCGGGACGATACAGGCTGCGCCTCGAAGCCCGGGACGGGGAAGGCAGAGTAGTGGAGTCGGGAACGCGCGAGATCCAGGTGGACGCCGATGCCCGGACGCTGATCGCCTGGCGCAGCTTCGCGCTCTGAGCCGCTCGAGGATCGCGGGTCGCTGCCGCGAGGGGGGGGGCGGTCGTTGCCGCGGCGCGCGGGGGCGTTCGCGCCGCAAACGAAATCGCGGGCATCCGTTGGACGCCCGCGCTTTCGGACCTTCCCAGCTCGAGCCTCATGCCACTGCGCAGGCCCGACGCGCCCCGCGATCAGGGCTTCCGCAGGGCTCGCGCCTTGCGGAAGGATCCCTGCCCGCGGAGACTGGATCGGTTGGGGTTAAGGAGGGACGTCTCCTTTCGTTTGGTGTTGCCGCTGGTCAGTACAGACACCGATCACTCGAAGGGTGCCCGCTGCATCGCCAACCCCACCACCCCGCAGCCCAAAAGCCTGTCCGTCTGTTCCATCACCCCTTTCCGGAATCCTTCAGCGGCCGGAGAGGCGGAAGCCCCACCGACGAAACGATTATCCCACTCGGAGCAAGGCGCTGTCAAGCGGGCCGGGGTGAGCTTTGCGCTAGTTGGAGGTCACGAAATCGCCGGCGGGGAGCCGGCGACTCGACACTGTAGCGGTGTGTTCGGCCGAACGCAGCGACGGATTCTAGCGCCTGCGCGTTCTGCCGCCGGCCGAGCGGGCGCCATCATCCGCGCCCGCTCCGGAGAGCGCGGCGGGGGAGTTCTCCGCCGGTGCCGCCTCGGACTGCGCGCGCGGCGGGGGAGAGGCGGGCGCGGTGCTTCGCGAAGGACGCTCGCGGCGGACCTCCCGGCCCGGGCTCGGAGGCGGGGCACTGCCGGCCGGCGCGCCGCCGTCCGAGCCGCGGGAGCGCACGGCGGTGCCGTCGCCCGTCGGGCGCTGCGCGGGGCTTCCCGCCGACCTGCTGCGAGTCTCCCCCGGGCCGCGATAGCCGGGGCGCTCGGGGGCCCCCGGAGCGCGGGCGGCGCCGGCCTCGACGGAGCGGGCGGGATGCGCCGTGCGGGCGCCGCGGATGTCGGCGGCGCGTGCGGCGCGGGTGGTGTAGACCTCGCCCGAGCGCTGGTCCGCGGCGCGCACCCTCGCCTCGGCGCGAATGTTCGCCGGCGCGGCCAGGCCCGCGCGACGCAGCACGGAGCCCTCCCTCTCGGCGCGCAGCGGCGCGGCGGAGCGGATCCGATGCCAGCTGCGCGCCTCCGCCGGGCGCGTGCGCGACGGGCCGAAGTGGCGCGAGTAGCCGTAGTGCCAGTCGCAGTAGCGGCCGGGCGGCCCCCAGGGGTCCCACCAGTCCCAGCACCAATGACCGGCGAAGTAGAAGCCGGAGCGCGCCCACCAGAAGGGCGAGTAGTAGACGTAGTAGCGCGGCCAGGGATACCAGTAGTAGGCGAAGGGATCGTAGTAATGGTAGACGAAGACAGTGGCGTAGTCGTCGGGCTGGAGGGCGTAGTAGTCGTCGGCCCGAACCGAGGCGCCCGGCGCGGCCTGCGCGGCGGCGGAGGTCTTGGCCGCGGCGCCGGCGCCATACCTCTGCGGCGTGTCCATCAACTCGCGGATGAAGTCCTCGCTCGCCCCGGCCTCCTTGAGGCGGACGATGTCGTAGGCGTTCAGGTGGAACACGGCTCGTTCCACGTCGATCAGCTTGAGGATCGTCGTCTCGCTGACGCCGGCCAGCTCGAGGTTGAGCACCTCCTCGAAGGTCAGGGCCGCGGCCGGCGGGCCGGCCAAGAGGATCGCGCAGGCGACCAGGGCCCCCATCGCCAGAGGACGAATCCGATCGGTCATTCGTCTCACCCGCCTTTCTCGACTTGCGGGATCCGCCGCGACCCCGCTCCGGGGTTCCGCCGCGGGCCCCGTTGACCCCTCAACCTCTTGTATTCTAGCGATCGGCTCCGGTTCCCGCAACTCGACTCCGGAAACGGCGTTGCCCGAACGGCAGCCTACGGACCGGAGAGGCCCGTCCGGCGGCTGCCGGACCGGAGAGGCCCGCCTGGGCGCCTCTAGGCCGGATTGGGCAGCTTGCGCCACTGGTCGGTCGACATCTCGTAGAGCCAAGCCTCTCCCGAATTGGTGAGCAGGAAGCCGAAGCTCTCCATCTGGCGGATCTGATCGGCCCTCACCGGCAGCGGCAGGATGTTCGTCTCGCGGCCCTCCTGGCGGAAGGCCTCGTCGATCGAGAGCCATTGCTGCGTGTCCGGCCGGTACTGGAGCACCCGGCCGTCGCCGGTGAGCACGCCGCCGACGCCGAAGGCGAGGAGAACCCTGCTCGCGGGAGCGGGGGGCTGCGCGGCGGCGACGCCGAGGGGCGAGGCATCGCTTCCCGCGGGCAGGACCTGCAGGAGCGAGCCCAGGGCGATGCCCAGGGCGAAGAGCAAGCTTCCGGCGATCCAGGACTTTCGGGTCATCATGAGTCCTCCTTGTGGTCGAGCGCCGCCATCCCAGCCGGCTGCCGGTCGGGCCCCCGGGGCCGGTCAAGGAACCAGGAGCAGCGGGCGCGCCACTTGCCTTGCGCCCGCTTGCGCCACGACATAGTACCTGCCCGCGGCGGCCCGCGTTCCCTCCTCGGTGCGCCCGTCCCAGTGGAGCAGCCGCGCCTCGGCGTCGCCGGGGCCGCCTCTGCCGAGCAGGCGGACGAAGCGGCCGGCCACGTCGACGACCGCCATCTTCCATGCCTGGCCGGCGGGGATCTCGAGGGTGAGCCCCGCGCCGCCGCTGGAGGGATTGGGATTAGGCCCCGCCAGCCGCAGGAGCGTGATCGCCTCCTGCGCCGGGCGGCGAACCGAGAGCGGCAGCGTCGCCCGGGGCTGCAAGGCATCGTTCGTCGCCAGGAAGAGCCTGGCGCGGTGCGTACGGATCGGGGCGCCGGCGAGGTCGTAGCTGAGGACGATCGGCAGCGGCGCGCCGGGGGCGGCGACGCCGGCGGCCGGCTCGTAGGCGAGCCACTCGAGCCGGGGCGGCTCGGGGGCGAGATCGCCGTCCCAGACCGGAGGCAGGGGCGGCGGGTCTCGCGAGACGAGGATCCCGAGCGCGCAGGCGATGGCGGGCGGGTTGCCGAGCGTCGACCAGCGGACGGCGAACTCCAGCGAATCCTGTCCCTCCAGGGCGGAGACCGCCGAGGTCCGCTCGACGAAGTTCCATCGCGGGTCGAAGACGTAGCCGAGCGCCAGTCCCTCGGTGGCGCGGTAGACCATGCGGCCGACGGCGACGATGAAGTCGGCGCCGATGTTGGGCTGTCGCAGACCGGTCTCCGGAGACAGGTCGGTGTCGAGCAGAAGAAGCAGCGTGAAGGCCTCGCGCGGATCGGGCAGCGGCGAGTGCATGCCGACGCGGAAGATGACGCTGCCGGAGGCCTCGGCGATCGAGAGATGGCGGATGTCGGGCGCGGGGGCGTCGCGCGGATCGCTGAGGACGCGGCGGAAGCCCCCCGGCGGCGCATCGCCGGCCCGGTAGATCGCCCGCACGTCTTCCCAGTCGTCGGTCTCCGTGCCGCAGTACACGCTCACGCGCAGCTCCCCCGTGCCGAGGTTGGTGATCGTCAGCGTGTCGCGCCCCGCGTCGTCGCTGCCGGTCAGCGAGACCATCTCCGCCGGGGCCCCGAGCCGGGCGGCGTAGGGGAAGCCGATCGCCTCGTCGGAGAGCGCGCTGGCCCCCTGCGGGTAGAGCGCGCGCACGGCGTAGTGGTAGCGGCGGCCGGCGATCACGTCGGAGTCGGTCCAGACGGCGGCCGGGTGCGCCAGCGAAGCCGCCGGCAGCGCGGCGTAGTCGCGCGAGGCCTCGCCGCGGAAGAGCTCGTAGCCGAGCGGATCGCCGGCAGCGCCCTGGGGCCGGCGCCAGCTCAGGCGCACCGAGCGCGCCTGCCCCTGCGTGGCGGCGAGGCCCGTGGGCGGCGGCAAAGCTGTCTCGCGCAGGAGGCGGACGTCGTCGATCCTCCAGAAGTCGGGCGCCCGCGCGCCGAACGCCTCGAAGCGGATGCGCAGCGAGCCTCCCGTCCACCCGTCGAGCGGGACGCGCACGACCTGCCCGCTCCCGGCGTCGCCGCCGAAGGCGCCGACGATGATGTCGGGGACCCCGTTGCCGTTGCTGTCGTAGTACGCCCCGGCGGGATAGCCCCCCAGCGGCTCCACCGGGGCCCAGGTCGCGCCCCCGTCGGCGCTGGCGAGCAGCCGCCCGCCCGCTTCGAAGCCCTCGAAGCCGTAGTCGGTCCAGAAGACGAGGCTCGCCCGGTCCCAGCCGGCGAGGTCCCGGTCGGGGAAGGTGACCGTCGCCGCGGGCGGGTGGGAGGCACCGCCCCCCTCGAAGACGAGCCCGGCACGCCCCGAGGGCCAGGCCAGATCTCCGCGCAGCGGGTCGCCCGCCTCGGCAGGTTCCGCCGCGGGAGCCGCCGCGGCGGGCGGCCCCGCGCCTCGAGGCGCGCCGGGCCGCGGGTCGCCTCGCCACGCCCAGCCTCCCGCCAGCAGGGCCTCGCCCGGGCCATCCTCGAAGTCCTCCTCCCAGCCCGCGGCGACGAGGAGCTCGCGCGGGGCCTCGGCGGGGAAGAAGGAAGTGTTCCCCGCGGCGTCGCGCGCGCCGAGCCGCAGCAGGATCCGGTCTCCAGCGGCCAGGGCGGACGCCTCGAGCGTTCCCTCGTAGGCTCCGCCCCGGGACGGGAGCGCCGGTCCCCCCGCGGCCTCGCGGACGTCGAGAGGCTTGGGGTGGAGCGTCGCCGCGGTGGACGCGGCCTCGTCCCCTCCGGTCTCCGACCCGCCCGCCTCGCCGGGTGAGGAGACGATCGCCTCCACCCAGATGGAATCGACGGTCCCCGCGTTGTCCGCGGCCCCGGCCTGGATCCAGAAGCGGGGCGCGCCAGCGACGGGCGAGGCGGCCGCGAGGTGCAGGATCGCCGGCGGCGTCGTGTCGGGCCCGACCCGGTAGGAGAAGGTGCCCGAGGGGGCGTCCCGGGGGAGTCGCTCGCTTCGTCCCGTCCTGTCGGCGGCGGTGAAGTAGTAGTCGACGCGCGTGCCGGCCGGCGCGCCCGGGATCTCCCCCGCGTAGGCATATCCGGCGCCTTCCATGGCCGCCCGGCTGAAGGGCCCGCCGTCGAAGCGGTAGTGCAGGACCGCAGACTCGGGATCGGGGGGATGGACGCAGGCGACGGCGAGATCGACGCGCCGGGGGCCGGGCGAGGCGGTCGTGTCGGCCAGCGGCCGGTGGAAGAGCGTGACGCCGAAGTCGCCCAGTCCATGATCGGCGAAGGCGCCGGCGACGGCGGCGAGGTTGGGCGTGCCGTTGGCGAGGTCGCCGTCGTCGTCGTCCTGGAGGAGCAGGTGCAGCAGGCAGGCGTCGAAGTCGCGGGGCTTGCCGGCGCGCATGAAGTGGAAGAGGGAATCGGCGTAGCGCTCGCCGGCGAGCCCGCCGGCGGCGGTCAGGCGCCGGCGCAGGTCCCAGAGCGCGGTGGCGAGGATGCCTCCCGAGCAGTAGGGGTCTTCGGCGCAGAAGGGGTGGGCCGGAAAGTAGCGGGGCTCGCCCAGATCGCGCACGAAGGTCCCCGGGCCGCGCCAGCCGAGGCCGACCAGCGGCGTGCCCGAGACGGCCGCGGCGAAGTAATCGCTGCAGGCCTCGTGGATGAAGCGCGGCGCCTCATCGGGCGCGTAGGCGCAGGCGGTGACCAGGTGCCCGTACTCGTGGGCGACGACGGTCCGCAGGCGGCCCAGATCCGTGCAGGCGGCGTCGGCGCCGGAGAAGCGCAGGTGGAAGTCCTCGGGGTCGACGTGGGCGAGGGCGTTGCAGTCGAGCGCGGGATCCTCGGCCAGGATCGGCACCGGCCGGTCGAGCCGCCGCAGCGGGGCGTCGAAGGCGGGGTCGATCGCCTGCAGCCAGGCGCGCGAGGCGGCGGCGTGAATGTAGACCTCGCGCTCGGCGGCGCTCGCCGCGGAGGAGTCCCAGAGGGCGGCCAGCGGGTCGGCCGGGGCGGTGGCGACGATCTCCGCGGGCGGGGCGTCCCAGGAGCCGCGGCGCACCTCGGCGTAGCGGCCGAGCAGCGGGATCCTCACCCGCGGATCGGCTCCCTCAGGCACCTCGATCCGGAAGCGCCCCAGCGAGTCCGTGTGGGTGCTCTCGGGAGGCGCGCCCTGCGCCTCGGCGAGGACGAGGAGGTCGGGGAAGGGGACGCGGACCTGCGCGCCCCAGGGATCGGGGGCGTGGATCAGGCCGGCGACCTCGCCGGACAGCTCCAGCGAGAGCGCGCGCAGGTCGAGCACCTCGCCCGTACGGGCGTCGACGAGCGCGCGCCAGCTCTCCCGCGACGCCTCGGCCCGCCCGCGCATCCGCCAGACAAGCCGCGGCGGCGCGCCGGCGGGCTCGGGCCGCAGCGCCAGCTCCATCGAGGTCCAGCGCAGCGCCGCGCCCGCGCGCTCGGCCGCGAGACCCTGCGCGCCCTCCGGGGTGATGCGCGCTTCGAGATCGGGGTCGCCGAGCGCCGCGGCGATCGTCGAGTCGAAGCCGAGGATCTCGTTCCCGGGCCCGAGCGTGAGGGCGAGGCGCGCGCCCTCGACGGGCAGGCCGCGGAAGGTCTGCTCGAGGTGGATGTGGGCGAGACGCCGCGCCGCGCGCCGGTCGGAGAAAAGCAGGTCCGCCGGGGCGCAACCGAGCCAGGGGGCGGCGCGGGCGAGGAAGCGCTCGACGGCCAGCCGCTCTCCGGGCGGCAGGAGATCCTCGGGGGGCGGCGCGCCCCCCCCGTCCCGGAGCGGCGTCGCCGGCGTCGCCCACTGGGCGGCGGCGTGTACGGCGTCGGGCGCCGCTGCGCCCCGCCATCCGCGGCAGGGGATGCCCCGTTCCGGGTGATGGACCACGGCCCAGTCGACCGGCGGACGGACGGTTCCGGAAGCGTCGCCGGACAGGGGGCCGCCGCGGGCGCCGGAGGCGATGGGCAGGAGGGCCGCGATGGCGATCGCCGCCAAGCGCGCGCGGCGGCGGGGACCGGCCGGACATGCCCGCATCGATGCGCCTCCTGCGGGCAGTGTAGGGGAGGGTCGCCGCCGCGGCAACCGCGCCGGTGCGGTGCGCCGGCCGGCGCCGGGCTTCGCCGCGCCCGGGCTCGAAGCGGGTTCGGCCCCGCTGGCCCGGCGCACCGTCGTGCGGTTCCCCGGGCTCGGCGCTCTTCGCTCGGCACGCCCTTCCTCGGCTCCCTCCCTCGGCTCCCATCCTCGGCTCCCTTTACTCCGCGCCCGCGCATCCCTAAGATCGCCCGGTTTCCGGAGGCCTCGGCTCCTAGGCGCGCGGCGGATGACGCCGCGCTCGAGGGAGGTGCGCGGTGACGCTCTTCGACCGCCTGATCCTGACGGCGCTGCCCCTGATCCCCAAGCCGGTCGTCGGGCGCTTCTCCCGCCCCTACATCGCGGGAGAGACGGTCGCCCAGGGCATGGCCGAATCGCGACGCCTCAACGGGCTGGGCTGCATGGTGACGCTCGACATCCTGGGCGAGGACATCGACTCGCGCGAGGAGGCGCGCGGATCCCGCGACGCCTACCTCGAGCTCCTCGACGCCATCCGCGCCGCGGGGATCGACGGCAACGTCTCACTCAAGCCGACCGCGCTCGGCCTCAAGCTCGATGTCGACATCGCCTACGAGAACATCCGCGAGATCGTCGCCCATGCCCGGGAGATCGGCTGCTTCGTGCGCATCGACATGGAAGATGCCCAGACGACGGACAACACGCTGGCCGTCTACCGCCGGCTGCGCGCCGACTTCGACAACGTCGGCGTCGTCCTCCAGGCCTGCCTGCGGCGGACGGTCGGCGACGCCGAGGCGCTGGCGGAGATGAAGGCCAACGTACGCCTCTGCAAGGGCATCTACCGCGAGCCCTATCGCCTCTCCTGGCGGGACCGGGAGATCATCCGGCGCAACTTCACCTTCGTCCTCGAGATCCTGCTCCGCGGCGGAGCCTACGTCGGCATCGCCACGCACGACGAGTGGCTCGTCTGGGACGCCATGGCGCTGGTCCACCGACTCGAGCTGCCGCGCCAGGCCTACGAGTTCCAGATGCTCCTGGGCGTGACCGAGAGGCTCCGCCAGGTGATCGTCGAGTCCGGGCACCGCATGCGCGTCTATGTGCCCTTCGGCCGCGACTGGTACGCCTACTCGAGCCGCCGGCTGCGGGAGAACCCCGACATGGCCGGGATGATCGCCAAGGACATTCTGGGGCTTTCCCAGGACCGCGGGAGGCGCTAGGATCCCTCCGATGATGCGGGCGACCCTCTGGCTCCTGTGGGCTGTGGCGGCCGCGGTCTGGCCGTGGCCGGCCGCGGCGGATGTGCGGGTGGAGGCGCCGGCGGCGGCGCCGGCGGGATACGCGGCACCGGCCGTCGTCGGATGGGTGCGGATCGACGACGCCATCCAGCCCGCCTCGGCCGGGTTCCTCGATCGCGCCCTGCGCTGGGCCGAGCGGGAGGGCTGCGGCTGCCTGGTCGTCGAGCTCGACACCCCCGGCGGGCTCGACACGGCGATGCGCCGGATGATCAAGGGGATCCTCGCCTCTCCCGTTCCCGTCGTCGTCTACGTCTCGCCTCCCGGATCGCGCGCCGCCTCGGCGGGCGTCTTCCTGATGATGGCGGCGCACGTCGCCGCGATGGCGCCCGGAACGAACCTGGGCGCCGCCCACCCGGTGGCCATCGGCGGGCTGCCGGGGACCGGCGGGGCCGGGCCCGACACGACCATGCTGGCCAAGGTGACCAACGACGCGGTCGCCTACGTGCGCTCGCTGGCGACGCAGCGCGGGCGGAACGCCGACTGGGCCGAGCGCGCCGTGCGCGAGAGCGTCTCCATCCCCAGCGACGAGGCGCTCGAGCTGGGGGTCATCGACCTGCTGGCCGTCAGCCCCGAGGCGCTGCTGGAGGCGCTGGAGGGCCGCCCGGTGGAGGTCGCCGGCGAGACGAGGGCGCTGCGGACCGCCGCGGCGCGGTTGATCCACAAGCGGATGGATCTGCGCGATCAGATCCTGGGCAGCATCGCCAACCCCAACATCGCCTACCTGCTGCTCCTGCTCGGCGCGCTGGGGATCTTCTTCGAGCTCTCCCATCCCGGGTCGATCTTCCCGGGCGTCGTCGGCGCGGTGGCCCTCTTCCTCGCCTTCTTCGCCCTGCAGATGCTGCCCGTGCGGGCCGCGGGCATCGCCTTGATCCTGCTGGCCATCGTCCTCTTCGTGCTCGAGATCAAGGTCACCAGTTATGGAGCGTTAGCCATGGGCGGAGTGGCGGCGTTGCTCTTCGGGTCGTTGATGCTCTTCGACAGCGGGACGGGCGTGCGGCTCGCCCTGGGCGTGATCGTGCCCAGCGTGGTCGTCGTCGGCGCGCTCTTCATCGCCATCGTCGCGCTGGCGGCGCGGGCGCAGGGGCGGCGCACGGTCACCGGGGCGGAGGGCCTGGTGGGCAGGATCGGGGAGGCGCGCACGGCGCTCGCCCCCGAGGGACGGGTCTTCGTCCACGGGGAGCTGTGGCGGGCACGCAGCCGGGAGCGGGTCGCGGCCGGGGAGCGGGTCCGCGTGGTGCGCGTGCGGGGGCTCGAGCTGGATGTCGAGCCGCAGCGTGTTTTGGCCGAAGGGGCGGACGACACAGGGAGGTGACGGTCATGGGATTCACGGCGCTGGCGATCGCGGTAGTCCTCTTCCTGATGGTCCTCTCGAACTCGCTGCGCGTGCTGCGCGAGTACGAGCGGGCGGTCATCTTCCGGCTGGGCCGGATGGTCGGCGTGCGGGGGCCGGGGCTGATCATCCTCGTGCCGCTGATCGATCGCATGGTCAAGATCAGCCTGCGGACGATCGTCATGGACGTGCCGCCGCAGGACGTGATCACCCGCGACAACGTCTCGGTCAAGGTCAACGCGGTGGTCTACTTCCGGGTCATGGACCCCGCGCGCGCGGTCCTCGAGGTGGAGAACTACCTGTACGCCACCTCGCAGATCTCCCAGACCACGCTGCGCAGCACCGTGGGCCAGGCCGAGTTGGACGACCTGCTCTCCGAGCGGGAGAAAATCAACGCCGAGCTGCAGACGATCATCGACGCGCACACCGACCCCTGGGGCATCAAGGTGGCCTCCGTCGAGGTCAAGGACGTCGACCTGCCGATCGAGATGAAGCGGGCGATGGCCAAGCAGGCGGAGGCGGAGCGCGAGCGGCGCGCGAAGGTGATCGCCGCCGAGGGGGAGTTCCAGGCTTCCCAGAAGCTCTCCCAGGCGGCCGAGGTGATCTCGCATCACCCGATCGCGCTGCAGCTGCGCTTCCTGCAGACGCTGGCCGAGGTGGCCACGGAGAACAACTCGACGACGATCTTCCCCGTGCCGATCGACCTCTTCCAGCCGTTCATGAAGCTGGCCGAGAAGCAGGCCCGTCCGGCGATCCCTGGGCCGCAGGCGTAGCTCGGGGGGAACCGGGCCGTCGGCGCCGCCGCGCGGGAGACAGGCGGCGCCGGCCGCGCCATCGGCCGCCCGGGCGCAGGCGCGGGCGTTGCCGCAGTGCGCTCGAACGCCGGGGCGGGCGCGGAGGGCACCCGCTTGAACGCCGGGGCGGGCGCGCGCTCGGGCGCGTGGAGCGCCGCCGGCGCCCGCGCGGGCTACAGCAGCGCCTCCAGGTTCGTGTTGCCGACGACGAGATCGGGGCGCAGCGCCCGGCAGCGCCGGGCGACGGCGGCGATGAGTCGCTTCACCCCGTCGGTCTTCTGCGGAGTGCCGACGGGATGGCAGCGGATGAGCAGGCCCTCCTCCTCCTCCCGCAGCAGCAGGAAGAAGCTCTGACGCAGGTAGGCCTCGACGACGACCGCCTCCAGGAGCAGGTGGCGGCGGTCGAGCGCGAGGAAGGCGCCTTGGATCTTGCGCACCTCCGGCGGCTGGGCTTCCATGAAGTCCGCCAGCGGCGCGGCCAGGTCGGCGACGCGGACCGCCCCGCGGAGTTGGACGTGCGGCATGGGCGACCTCCTTGGGCAGATTGAAGGCTCGACAGTAGGGAGCCGGGGGCGGGGCGTCAACGCCCGCGAGCGCGGGGCGGGTTGCGGGGTACGCGGGCCGGCGCGGTGACGACGGGCCGCCGGGGTCGCGCCGGGGACGAAGGGGAGAGGCGCGGGATGACCGAGTCCGGTTGGCGAGCTTGGGCGTCGCCGCCCGCGGGGGAGCCCTTCGTCCTGGTCCGTGGATTCGCCGAGCATCCCGGGCTGTGGGACTTGGCCGCTGATCGCGGCGTGCTCGCCCACTGGGTGGCCATCTTCAGGGGCAACGCGGACTACGTGCGTCAGATCGCCGCCGTCGAGGGGGACGGGGCCGCAGGGGCGGCGGCAGAGCGCGCGCTGCGGGTCTTCGCCGGGCTGCTCGACGATCTCGAGGCGGGGCGGGCGTTCGACCGCCTGCGGACGATCCACGCGGTGACGCTCGTGCGCGAGGGGCTGCTGCGCGCGCACGGGATCCCCGATCCGTACGCGCGGCTCAAGGCTCGCGAGGCGCAGCGCTGGTTCGCCGAGGGCGAGCGCGCGCTCAGGCGCGCGGCCTGCATCGGCGGCGCTTGCCCGCCCGCGGGCGCGAGGGCTCAGCGGCGCGCTGCGCCGGTCGGTCCGCCGCAAGCCGGCTCGCCGCGGCGGGCCGGCGCAGGCCTCGAGGGGAGGGGGAGGCCGGAGGAAGCCGAGGAGGGCGACCTGCGCTCCGACGCGCCGGCCGAGATCCTCGGCGACCTGCTGGCCGGCAACCTCTTCGACCTCGGGTCGCGGGCGACGCAGGAGGCCTTTCGCGCCGGAACGCTCGATCCCGCGGCCGCGCGGGAGCGCTTCCGGGCCGAGGCCGGGGCGCTGCTGCCGGGGCTGCCGGCCGAGCTGCGCGAGCTGCTCCGCCCCGGCCCGCCCGCGCCGGGGGGCGGCG
>Ga0194112_10007619_pt1 | contig 14059 bp, 7 predicted proteins | sample TA2MahC400mmetaG_FD_146191 | JGI IMG/M metagenome (GOLD analysis project Ga0194112, IMG submission 146191) | Freshwater microbial communities from Lake Tanganyika, Tanzania - TA2015016 Mahale Deep Cast 400m | ecosystem: Environmental > Aquatic > Freshwater > Lake | place: Tanzania: Lake...
ATCTCATACGAGGGAAAGGGGAGCTGCGGAATCCCACCCCAACCAGTTCTCGATCCTGTTCCCCGCGTGGGTCACTTCAACCGAGCACCAGCGGGTCATTCCTGGTGAGCGCCGAGGGAGGGCGTGCCAGCGGGGATATCCGGTGTTCACGGGCGCGGCAGGCCGGTCGTACGCGCCCGATACCGTGCGCCGCCGCAACGAGCGGGCTGAGCAAATGCTCAGTTTAACGATTTTGCTTGACAGCTCAAAACACCCCCGCCTAAGATTGGGGAGATCCGTGCGGACGATCGCCCGTCCGCATTCACTCAAGTCAATGGGAAAGTCGTGATCGGCCTCCGGCGCGGCAGGTAGTGGGACCTTGCCCGGTGCTGCCGAGTCGCAGGCTTCTGGGAGGATGCCGTGTTGCGAATCTGCTTTGCCTTGTTGCTGGCGCTTGGATCCGGTCTGGCCGCCTGGGCGCAAACTTCCACCGCTTCCATTTCCGGCATCGTCAGCGACGCCACCGGCGCCGTCGTGAGCGGCGCCGAAATTACGGTGACGGAGACCCGCCGGAACACGCCGGTCCGGACCACCACGAACACCTCCGGCTTCTACGTGGTGCCGGAATTGCAGCCGGGTCTTTACCGGGTACGTGTCGAGATGCAGGGCTTCCAGGCCTACATTCTGGACGAACTCCCGCTGTCGACCCAGCAGAAGGCGACGGTGAATGTGGTGCTCCAGATCGGCGCCATCACCGAGCAGGTCTCGGTTACCGCCGAGGCGCAGTTGCTGGAGTCGACCACATCCACGCTCAGTTCCGTGGTGGAAAATAAGCGCATCGTGGATCTGCCGCTGAACGGGCGGCGCATCACGGACCTGGCGACACTGGTTCCTGGCGTATTCGGCGTGCGGCAAGGTGGACTGAACTCCACGGACGCGCAGGACTCCATCCGCTTCATCGTCAACGGCGGTTTTGAGTCCACCACCGACATCATGCTGGATGGCGTGACGACCCAGACGCCGAGCAACAACAACCAGATCTTCAAGAGTTCGGCGCTGCCGTCGGTGGAGGGAATCCAGGAGTTCCGTATCCAGACCAACGGCTACTCGGCCGAGTACGGGCGCTCCGGAGGCGGAATCGTCACCATGGTGACCAAGTCGGGCACCAACCGGTTGCACGGCAGCGCCTTCCACTTTCTCCGCAACCATAAACTGGATGCCAACGGCTTTTTCGCCAACCGCGCCGGCCGCGAACTCACCGGTTTCCGCCGTAACCAGTTCGGCGGCAGCATCGGCGGACCGGTGGCGCTGCCCAAACTCTACAACGGCCGCGACCGTACGTTCTTCTTCGCCCTTTACGAAGGCGAGCGCTTGAACCAGGCCCGTTTCTACCAGCAGACGGTTCCCACGGCTCTGCAACGGCGCGGGGACTTTTCCCAAACGTTCAACACCGCCGGCGGCCGGGTCAACATATACGACCCCTTCACCACACGCCCCGACTCGGCGCGGCCGGGCCGCTTCCTTCGGACCGCCTTCCCGGGCAACGTGATCCCCGCTTCCCGTCTCGATCCGGTGGCGTTGAAGATGCAAAGCTACTACCCCGAGCCGAACGACCCCGGACGGCCTTTCACCAATCAGTTCAACTTCATTTCGCGCCAAGGGCGGACGGATCCCCAGGACCGCGTGGAGTTCAAGGTGGACCACAACGTTTCCGAGCGCCGACGTTTCTTCGCCCGCTTCACGCGATTGATCCAGAACTACGGCCCGGCCAACATCTGGGACAATATCGCCACCTCCGGCGGCTCCATCATGTACAACAACATGCACAACGCGGCGGTGGACTATACCGAGACGCTGAGTCCCACGATGGTGCTGAACCTGCGCTACGGCTTGGGGCGCCTGCGGCAGGAGCGTCCGGGTTACGGAGTGGGATTCGATGTGCGGCAAATCGGGCTCCCCTCGGCGATCGCCGAAATTGCGGATGTGCAGAAGTTCCCCACCGTCATCATTCAGGACATGCAGCAAATCGGCGGAAACACCGCCGAGTTCTACCTTGTCGGCAACACGGGTCACACTTTCGTGGCAAACCTCTCGAAAACCCTGAACCGCCACAGTCTGAAGGTGGGCTTCGACAATCGCTATCACCTGGTGAATTTCGGACAGGTCTTCGATCCCACCGGCACTTACCGCTTCACGCGCGCCATGACGCAGGGACCCGACCCGCGCACGCCATCCGTAACGGGCGGGGCCGGCTACGCTTCATTCCTGCTGGGCACCGGTTCTGCCGGCCAGATTCAGCATCAGCCTCGCCCAGCACTGGCGAACCACTACTTCGCGATGTACGTGCAGGACGATTTCAAGGCCACGCGCAAGCTCACCGTCAACCTGGGCTTCCGCTGGGATCTGGAAACGGCCGTCACCGAACGCTATAACCGGCTGACCGGCATGGATCCGTTCGTCCGCAACCCGTTTTCCGACAAGATCGGCTTCGATGTCCAGGGCGGCTACCTCTATTCCGGCGACACGTTAGGCAGGCGCGGCATCCGTCCGCTGGCCAAGCGCATGCTCAATCCGCGCGTGGGATTGGCGTACGAGCTGAATGCGAAGACGGTGATCCGGACCGGATACGGCATCTTCTTCGGCCTGCCGCCGTTCCAGCCCACCAGTTACTTCGCCGGTTCGCCGTTTAACAACGCCACGCCCTGGATTACGTCGCTGGACGACATCACGCCGCAGGACCTTCTGCGCAACCCGTTCCCGAGTGGTTTCAGCCTGCCGCAGGGACGCACCGCGGGTTTTCTGGCCGGGGTTGGATACAACCTGGCCACCGCCTGGCCGGAAACGCTGCGGCCGCTCTACAACCAGCAGTGGAACTTCACGATTCAACGCGGCATCACGCAGGGCATGGTTTGGGAGATCGCCTACGCCGCCAACAAAGGCACGAACATCCCGCAGAATGCGCACGTCACCGCTTTCCAGCCCAACATGAACCAGATCCCCGAGCAGTTCATGTCGTTGGGCAACCAGTTGCTGGAACTGGTGCCAAACCCGTTCTTCGGACACATCCAGGGCGGCATCCTCGGGCAGCAGCGAGTGCAGCGGGGCCAACTGCTGCGGCCGCGCCCGCAGTTCGACGTGGTGGTGCCCATCAGCGCATCCTGGGGCAATTCCTCTTACCACGCATTACAGAGCCGCCTGGAGAAGCGCTTCTCACGAGGACTGAGCATGATGGCCTCCTATACGTGGTCGAAGACCATCAATGATGCGTCCGACGGCTACTGGGCAAAGGTGGACAGCGACATGCGGAGTTGGTATTGCCGCCGTTGCGACCGTTCCCTCTCCACCTACAATCAGCCGCACCGCTTCGTTTTCAACAGCACCTACGAACTGCCCTTCGGGCGTGGCAAGGCAGTGGGCGCCAATTGGAATCGCTTGTTGAACGCCGCCTTCGGGTTGTGGCAAGTAAACACTCTCCTGACGCTGTCGCAGGGGCTGCCGCTGGAGTTCTCCGTGCCGCAGAATACCTCCCGCTCCTTCGGCGGCGGCCAGAAGCCGGATTCCACCGGAGTCAGCGCCGCCATCGGTTCCCAGCGGACCATCGACCGCTGGTTCGATACATCGCAATTCAAACTGCCCGCGGAATTCACCTTCGGCAACATGAGCCGGACCCATCCGACCTTGAAGGAAGACTTCCTGCGGCAGGTGGATCTGTCGCTCTTTAAGAGCTTCCGCCCGCACGAGAGGGCTGAGGTGCAATTCCGCGCCGAAGCCTTCAACCTGTCGAACACGCCGGTGTTCGGGGCGCCGGGCGGCGCTCTGCAAAGCCCGACCTTCGGCGTCATCAACGGCCAGCAGAACCTGCCGCGGCAGGTGCAGTTCGCTTTGAAGATTTTGTTCTGATGCACATGGTGTTTCTGGCTGCGGCCGTCTCTGCGGACGCGATCGGGGCCTCTGTAGGCGGGATGGTGCTGTGTCAAACCAGCAAACCGGAGGAGCAAACATGAATCGCCGAGACTTCCTACAAGCTGTGCCCACCGCGGCCGCCACTTCCGCGGCTGCTTCTGTGGCCATCGCCAAGGTCGATCCGGGCGCCGTGGCGGGCTCCAAGACATGGCTGTTCTGGGATCTCTGGAAGCTGGATAACCTTCAGGGTGTCACGCTCAGGCAAGGCGTGGCTCGCTGGCGGAAGGAGTTCACTTACCAGGATCCGGCGGTCAGCAGTTTCAGCACCTGGCCGCTGGTGTACCGCGATGAGTCCGCCGGCAAGTGGCGGATGCTGTACACGGCGAGGTGGCAGCCCTACACTCTGCTGGTGGCCGCCAGCGAAGACGGTCTGCACTGGAAGCCGGAGCCGCATCCGGAAATCGCTCCGCCGGGCGGATCCAAGGTCGCACCGCATCATCTGTTCACGCTCGAGTCCGGTTCCGGCGGCGGGCCGTACCTGGACCCGCGGGCCGCCGACGGCAACCGCTTCCGCGTTTTCGCCATCCAGCACGGGGAGCCTGCTGTCAGGCGGGCACAAGCCGACCCGAAGCATCTGTTCCACGCCGCGGCCCGTGCCGGTCTCAAGAACAAGCGCATCGCCGTGGACCACCTCACGCTGGTGTCGCGCGACGGACTTCACTGGAAAGCGGATTACGAGGCCGGCTGGGGGCAGCCCGGCTGGCATCCCGAACCGCCGGTATACGCCTTTTACAACCATCGCCTCAAGATGCACGCCATGACCAGCCGCACGGGGCACGGCGAGCGCCGCGTGGTAATCCAGACCAGCCGGGACGCGCGCAACTGGTCCGGTCCGGAGCTGCTGTTGCAGCCGGACCCCTCTGACGCGCCGCTGGTCCAGTTCTACGGGATGCCGGTGGTCCCCTACGAGAACCACTTCGTGGGTCTGCTGTGGCATTTCCATATCGGGGACTCCACCGCGCTGAACCGTTACAACCACTACATCGGACCGCTGGATTGCCACCTGGCATACAGCTACGACAGTGTCCGTTTTGCGCGCGGCCTGCGGCAGCCGTTCATTGCTCTGAACGACCCGGGCGAACCGGGTTCGGGAGTGATCCAGACTTCCTGTATGGTGGACGCCGGCGAGGAATTGCGCTTCTACTCCTCGGCCTGCACCCGCATGCACGGGCTCAGCGAGAAGGGCGCCGGCGCGGTTCACATCCTGCTGCACACGGTCCGCCGGGACGGTTTCTTCTACCTGGAGTCCACCGGTAACTGGGGCAGCATCATCTCCAAGCCTCTGGCGCTATGGGATCCCACGATCACGGTGAACGCAGCGGCGCCAACCGGCGAAATACAGTTTCAGGTCACCGACCTGGAGAGCAACCCCATCCCCGGACTTACCTATGATGACTGCGTCGCCCTGCGCGAAGGCGACCAGATCCGCTTTCCCCTGCGCTGGAAGGGTTCGCTGGAAGGCGTGCTTCGCAAACCCGTACGTCTGGCGGCGCGGTTCCGCCATGCCAGGCTCTACGCCATACGCGGCAACTTCCACTTCCTCGATGCGCAGGACTGGCTCATGCTCGATGAGCAGCTCCCGATCGACACCCGCTGGTTTGACTATTAGCACTGCGCCTGGCCGGATGGCAGCGGCCTCCAGTTGTCCCGCCGGAGCCGTGCGCCTGCCGGTGAAGCCCGCACGGCCACTGCCCTCCTAGCGGGAACGCCGCGGATTTCCGCCTGCCCCAGCCGGCGAAGATCTGCTGTCCGGGGTGTGACCGCCGCCAGCGGCAAAGTATGCGAGAGAAGGAATGAGCAATTGCTCAGTCCTAGAGAAATGCTTGACACAAAACTGAGCAGGTTCTAGAATCGGTTGTGTGCGTACGGGAACCAGCGTATGTCCTGCCTTTAAGCCGGCGCTCAGAAATGCTCGCCGGCAAATTGTCCGTACGCCGCGAGAGGTATGAGATGGTCCGTAGAAGCATTCCTGGCCACCCGTTAGCCGCCTTGACCCTTGGCCTGTTCCTCTGGGTCTCCGGCACGTTCGCCCAAAGCTCCGCCGGCGCCCTGTTCGGCACCGTGCGCGATTCTACCGGTGCGGTGGTAGCAGGCGCAGTGGTCCGCCTTACGAACCCCGCCACCAACATGTCCCAGCAAACGGCCACCAATGAGCTTGGCGCTTACCAGTTTCCACTGCTGCAGCCGGCAACGTACAACCTGGAAGCGGAGTCGGCTGGATTCAAGAAGTTCTTGCGGACCGGCATCGTGGTTCACGTCAACCAGCAGCCTCAGGTGGATGTTCAACTCGAAGTCGGCGAGCTTTCCGAGCAGGTGAGCGTGACTGCCGAGACGCCGCTGCTGGACACCGCGAGTTCGTCGTTGGGCGGAATCATCACCGGCCAGCAGGTGTCCGATCTGCCACTGAACGCACGGCAGGTTTTCTCGCTTGCGACCCTGACGCCTGGCGTTATCCCATCCACCTTTACTGTCGCCAACGGCAGTAATCCGGCGCGCTTCAACCAGGCGGTCAGTTTTTCCACTGACGGGTCGTACCGGCAGTCGGCCAAGGTTCTGGTGGATGGACAGGACGTCACGCTGAACGTGAACAATCCGTCGTTTCAAGGTGTGGCGGCGGTGCCTGGCGTGGATTCGGTGAAGGAGTTCAAAGTCCAGACCAACAACTTTTCGGCCGAATTCGGGCGGGCTGGCGGGGGCGTAGTCAATGTGATCTTGAAGTCGGGGACCAATCAGTTGCGCGGCAGCGCCTTCGAATTCCTGCGCAACAGCCGCCTCGACGCCAATGACTTCTTCGCCAATCGCGCGGGGCGGGAACTGACCAGCTTCAAGCGCAATCAATTTGGCGTGACTGTCGGTGGTCCGGTACTGCTCCCACGCGTATACGACGGCCGGAACAAGACGTTCTTCTTCTTCGGTTATGAAGCCCTGCGGGAGCGCCAAGCATCCTTCTCCGCTCAGCGAGTACCCACCGATCTTGAGCGCGCCGGCGATTTTTCGCAGACCTTCACATCCAGTGGCATCCTGATCTCCATTTACGATCCCTTCACCACTTCACGCCGTGCTGACGGCACGTTCCAACGCCAGCCGTTCGCCGGCAATTCCGTGCCACGGGCGAGGTTCAACCCGGTAGCGGCCAAACTGGCGCCGTTTTACCCGCTGCCAAACAATCCAGGCGCCGGACCGGAACGTCAAGGCAACTTCGCCGCGTCGGGAGCGGTCGGAATCGATATCGACCGTTACGACACAAAGATCGATCACGAGATCTCTCCCGCCGCCCGCCTGATGTTCCGCTATTCACGGCTGGACTCAACCCAATCGAATCCGAACTTCTTCGCCAATCTGGCCGGCGGAGGCAGTGCCGAACCCATCATCACGGACAGTGCGGCGCTCTCCTATACCCGCATCATAAACAGCGCCACGGTTGCCGACGCTTCGTTCAGTTTCTCGCGCCTCTATAATCCCCGCTATGACTCGAGCCTGGGATTTGACGTGACTACAATCGGCCTGCCGGCATTCGTGAATTCGGCCGCCAACCACAGGGTATTTCCCCGCTTCGCCGTCGCCGGCCACGCCGGCCTGGGCAACACCGCCGACACCCTGGTGTGGTCTTTCGCGAACATGTACAGCAGCCGCGGGAGCCTGAGCACTCTTCGTGGACGTCATTCCCTGAAGGCTGGCGGTGAGTGGCAGGTGCGCCAGGTGAACCACTCTCAGGGCGGCAACACCGGTACCTACAACTTCGCCGCCGGGTTCACGCAAGGTCCGGAGCCACAGCGGCCCAGCGCCACTACCGGCAATGCCTTCGCTTCCCTGCTGTTGGGAACGCCGCAAAGCGGATCGTTCGGGATTGTACCCTCCATCGCCACGCAAAACCACTATTTCGGCGCTTACCTACAGGACGACGTGCGGTTGAGCGGGAAGTTGACCATCAATCTGGGATTGCGATACGAACTCGAATTGCCGCGCGACGAGCGTTACAACCGCCAGAATTATTGGGATTTCGCGGTGGAGAACCCGTTGTCGTCCAAAGTCGGCCTTCCCCTCCGCGGCGGTCTTCAGTTTGCGGGCGTGAGCGGCAATCCGCGTTCCCCATACGACGCCGATTTCACGAACTTTTCTCCGCGCTTTGGATTCGCGTACCAGTTGGCGAATCAAACCGTCGTGCGCGGCGGCTATGGAGTGTTCTACGGAATCCCACCCATCGGCGCCGCTGGATTGGGCGGGGGCAATGTCGTCGGTTACTCGGCCACCACGTCGATGGTGCCCAGCCTGGACGGTTTCACTCCCTACCGAGCTATCGACAATCCGTTTCCGGAAGGATTCATCCAGCCGGCCGGCAACTCCGACGGGCTTCTCACACAAGTTGGACAAGGGGTGGGCTCCGTGCTGCGGGATGTGAGCACACCTTACAACCAGCGATGGAACTTGAACCTGCAACGCCAGTTCGCCAACAACCTCGTATTCGAGGCGGCCTATGCCGGCAGCCGCGGCGTGCACCTTCAGGTGCTGAGTATGAGCTACAACCAACTGCCGAACGATCTCCTCGCCGAGGGCAACCGCCTCAACGACCTCGTCGCCAATCCGTTCTTCGGGCACATCGCGACGGGAACGCTCGCCCAGCAGCGCGTGCAGCGCAAGCAACTTCTTCGCCCTTTTCCACACTTCACCGGCGTGACCGTGCCGAAACACACCATCGGCAATTCCACATACCATTCCTTGCAGATGCGCATCGAAAAGCGCTTTTCGCGAGGCGTCAGCTTTCTGGCGGCCTACACGAACTCCAAGCTGATTACCGATTCCGACGCGGCGGAAGGTTTCCTTGGTCCCCGCGCTGGCTATCAGGACTACATGAACTTCCAGTTGGAACGCGCCCTGTCGGCCATGGATGCCTCCCAGCGGTTGGTACTCAGCTATACATGGGAACTGCCCTTCGGGCGGAACAAGCCTTGGGGCGCATCCTGGAACAAGGCGCTGGATGCGGTTCTGGGAGGCTGGCAGATGAACGGAATCACATCTTTGCAGGCCGGTTTCCCGATCAGCGTGGGGGTGCGGACTGATTCGTCGCAGTCGGCTGGACACGGCGCCCAAAGGCCGAACTCGAACGGGCGCAGCGCACGATTGTCCTCCTCCCGTTCCCGCGGCGAGAAAATCAAGCAGTGGTTCGACACCTCCACATTCTCCCAGCCCGCGCCGTTCACCTTTGGCAACACCGCCCGCACGCTGCCCGACGTGCGCCAGGACGGCCAGCGCAATTTCGACCTGTCAATCTTCAAAAACTTCCGCCTCCGCGAGGGCATGGGATTGCAGTTCCGGGCCGAGTCTTTCAATGCGTTCAACCGCCCGCAGATGGGCACCCCGGATACAGCCTTCGGCTCTCCCACCTTCGGCACCATCAGCACACAGAGCAATAGCCCGCGGCAAATCCAACTGGCGTTGCGGTTGAACTTCTGACACAGCCATGAATCGCAGACAATTCCTGCTCTCCGCCGGGGCGGCGCTGGCGCCCAGAGTCCTCCCCACCGGGCAGGCCGCACTGCCCAACATCGTCTTCATCCTCGCCGACGATCTCGGCTGGGCCGACCTGGGCGCTTACGGCGCGGATCTGCACGAGACGCCGAATCTCGACCGCCTGGCGGGAGAGGGGGTTCGCTTCACCCGCGCCTATGCCGCGTCCCCGGTATGCACGCCGACTCGCGCTTCCATTCACACCGGCAGGCACCCGGCGCGTCTCCATATGACGATCTGGCGAGAAAACGCGCACAAGCCTCCGGCCAACGCCCGGTTGCTGACGCCCATGGCGGTCCCTGACCTCCCGCACGGCGAGCCAACGCTGGCCGGGATCCTCCGTGCCGCCGGCTACCGGACCGCGCATGTCGGCAAGTGGCATCTGGGTGACTTTGAACACTATCCGGAAGCACACGGTTTCGACATCAACATCGGCGGCACGGGTTGGGGTGCACCGCAGACTTTCTTCTATCCTTACGACGGAACTCGCCACTGGGGCGGTGGCTATCGTTACGTTCCCGGCCTGCACGGCGGTAAACCCGGCGAGTACCTGACGGACCGTCTCACTACCGAGGCGCTCAGGATCATGGATTCCACTGGGAACGCACCGTTCTTTCTCAGTCTGAACTACCACACCGTGCACACTCCGATCGAAGCCAAACCTGACGTTGTTGATCGTTATCGCGCCAGGTTGAGACCCGAGTTACATCACAAGAACGCCACTTACGCGGCCATGGTACACGCCCTGGACGAAAACGTGGGGCGCATTCTTGACCGCATAGACCGCGGCGGGCTTGCCAATAACACGATCGTCGTTTTCACCTCAGACAATGGCGGATACATCGGGCGGTGGCAAGGAGACGTGGTTACCGATAACTACCCGCTTCGTTCCGGTAAGGGTTCGCTGTATGAGGGTGGGATCCGGGTGCCGCTCATCGTGCGCTCGCCCGGCACCACTCCCCGCGGCACACAAGTGGCGGAGCCGGTGTGTTCGATCGATCTTCTTCCAACACTCCTGGAAATGGCCGGGCTTGGCGTGGACGGCCGCGAAGCCGCGAAGATCGACGGTAAGAGTTTTGCGCCGCTTCTGCGGCATCCCGGCGCCGGCATGAAGCGGGAAGAACTCTATTTCCACTTCCCGCACTACTATGAAACAACCACTCCCGTCAGTTCCATCCTGGCGGGCGAGTGGAAGTTACTGAAGTATTACGAGGGCGACAAAGTGGAACTCTATCGCCTGGGTCAGGACCCCCGGGAAGAGCGGGATCTTGCAGCGAAGGAACCGGGAAGGGCGGCTATGCTACGCCGCCGGCTGGAAGAATGGCTGCGGAGCGTCAACGCCCAACTCCCTCAGCCGAGTCCTGGTTTTACGCCCCGGAAGTAGCGATGAAGCCGATTACCCGGAGAGCGGTGCTGAGTTGTGCGACGGTTGCCATGCGCGCGGGACGTGGAACGTCGAACACACGCACCGCGAAGCGGCCGAACTTTGTGATCCTGTTGGCCGATGACCTCGGCTACGGAGACCTTCGCTGCTACGGCCATCCGACAATCCGCACCCCGAACCTCGATGCGATGGCCGGCGGGGGGATGCGCTTCACCCAGTTCTACGCCGCGGCCTCAGTGTGCACTCCAAGCCGCGCCGCCCTGATGACGGGACGGCTGCCGGGCCGGTCAGGATTGACACGCGTCCTTTCGCCATTTGCCACGGGCGGCATTCCGGAAAGCGAGATTACGATCGCGGAGGTCCTCGCCAACCTGGGCTACGCAACGGCCTGCGTCGGCAAGTGGCACCTGGGCCATCTGGCGTGCTATCTGCCGACCCGGCACGGTTTCGAACGGTACTTCGGTATCCCCTATTCCAACGACATGAGCCCTGCTGTGGCCTCCAACCCGACCTGGAAGGAGGCGCCGCCACCCACCCCCCTGCTTCGGGGTGCAGAAATCATCGAGCGGGAACCGGTTCAACGTCTCCTCACGTCGCGTTACACGGCCGAGGCGGTCACATTCATTCGGGAGTGTAGCCGGGCACAGCAGCCGTTTCTGATCTATTTGCCGTACACCTTTCCGCACGTGCCCCTATTTGCCGGTGATCGATTCCGGGGTAAGAGCCCGCGCGGATTGTATGGCGACGTTGTGGAGGAAATCGACTGGAGCGTTGGCGAAATACTTCGAACACTGAGTGAAATGGGGCAGGAGCGTGATACCCTGGCCGTCTTCTCCAGTGACAACGGACCCTGGCTGGTGAAGAAACAGGACAGCGGATCCGCCGGTTTGCTGCGCGAAGGCAAGATGAGCACCTGGGAAGGCGGCTTCCGGGTGCCGTTCATCGCGCGATGGCCCGGCCGTATTGCTCCCGGAGTGGTCACGGAGGCGTTTGGAACGCTGATGGACCTGTTCCCCACGTTAGTCAGCATCACTGGCGGGAGCATGCCGCCGGGACGCGTTTTTGACGGCCAGGACCTCAGCGGCGTGCTCTTTCGCAACGAGGCAGGCAGGGAACCTTTGATGTTCTATTACAGCCACATGGACCTGAGAGCGGTGCGAAAGGGACCATGGAAACTGCACCTCGCCTCGAACAGTCCGGCGAGCGGCGGGCCACTCGTGCGACACGACCCACCGCTCCTATTTCACCTCTTGGTGGACCCTTCGGAACAGTATGACGTGACTGTCGGCAATCGAAATGTGGTGCGCAATCTGCTCGATGTGATCGAGCAGCACAAAAAGACCATGAGCTTTGGAAAGCTCCAGATTTGAGATTCACTTGATGGCAGACGAACGAACACCCGAGAAACCACGGCTACTACAGGACACACCGGGCCGGATCAGCCGCCGAGAGGCGGTCCGCAATGCCACCCTGGCCGGAATCGCCATCTGGCCAGGCGGAGCGGGCAGTGCCCTGGCCCGGAGCCTTTCACCGAATTCCAGGCTGAATATCGCGGCGATCGGCTGCGGCGGTCGTGGTGCTTTGAACCTGGATGCTATCGCGCCGTCAGAGAACATCGTCGCGCTCTGCGACGTGGACGAAGCCCGCGCGGCCAAGACTTTCCAGCGTTTCGCCGGGGTGCCGCGGTTCCACGACTTTCGCGTGATGCTCGACAGGATGCACCGCGAAATCGACGCTGTGATTGTATCGACGCCGGACCATTGCCATGCGGCAGCTTCCATCCGCGCCATGAAGATGGGCAAGCACGTCTACTGCGAAAAGCCGCTGACCTGGAGCGTACACGAAGCAAGGAGGATGCGCGAGGTGGCCGCGGAAACCAGGGTGGCGACGCAGATGGGCAATCAGGGTACGGCGGCGGACACTTTCCGGAACGGGATCGAAGTCCTACGCGCAGGCGCCGTCGGAACAATACGCGAGGCCCATATCTGGACCAACCGTCCCGGCGATTGGTGGAAGCAGGGACTCCAGCGGCCGAAAGAGAAGCCACCGGTCCCTTCCACTTTGAAGTGGGATCTCTGGCTCGGCCCGGCGCCCAAGCGTCCCTACAGCCCTGCTTATGTACCGCACGACTGGCGCGGGTGGGTGGACTTCGGCACCGGACCGCTGGGCGACATGGGATGCCATACCATCAACCAGACCTTCTGGGCGCTGAACCTTGAAGACCCCGTGAGCGTGGACGTAGAATCCTCGCTCTTCAACGGCGACAGCTATCCCCTCTGGAGCGTCATCCGCTGGAATTTCTCCGCGCGCGGCGATCTTCCGCCGCTGACGCTCACCTGGTATGACGGCTGGCAAACCGGCGGCCGGCGTCCGCCCGAAGACTTGCTCGGAGGGGAACCTCTCGGTCCCAGCGGCGTGCTGCTCATCGGCGAGAAAGGCAAGTTTTTCTCCGACGACGATTTCGGCCGCAGGTGGTCGCTTCTGCCGAAAGCCCGCTTCCGCGACTACCAGCCTCCCGAGCCACAATTGCCGCGTTCGCCCGGCCACCACCTGGAGTGGCTTCAGGCGTGCAAGGGCGGAGCGCCTGCGATGGCGAGTTTCGATCGCGCCTCGCGGCTCACCGAGGTGGTACTTCTGGGCATCGTGGCCCTGCGCGCGGGCGGTAGCATTGAGTGGGACGCGGCTGGCATGCGAGTTACCAACAACGCCAGGGCGAACCGGTTTCTGAGGCGTGATCCGCGCCGCGGTTGGGATGTTTGAGGAACGGCCATGTTTCTCGGTATTGAAATCGGCGGCACAAAACTCCAGTTGGGAGTCGGTCGAGGCGACGGGCGTCCTCTCGTCGCGCTGGAGAGGTTCGCGGTGGATCCCTCGCAGGGGGCCGAAGCTATCCGGCGGCAAATAGCCGCCGCCGGTGGTCTTCTCCTGAGGGAACATCCCGTTCGGGGCATGGGTATTGGTTTCGGAGGTCCGGTGGATAGCGCGCGCGGATGCCCTGTCACCAGCTTCCACGTCCGCGGGTGGGACTCGTTCCCGATTGTTGAGTGGTGCCGCAACACCTTCGGCCTGCCGGTGGTTCTGGCCAATGACGCGGATACGGCCGGACTGGCCGAAGCGCGGTTCGGCGCCGGACGGGGCCGCCGCGTGGTCTTCTACGTCACCGTGGGTAGCGGCATCGGCGGCGGATTGTTCATCGACGGCCGGCCCTACCTTGGGGGCTGCGGGATT
>Ga0194112_10007626_pt1 | contig 14048 bp, 14 predicted proteins | sample TA2MahC400mmetaG_FD_146191 | JGI IMG/M metagenome (GOLD analysis project Ga0194112, IMG submission 146191) | Freshwater microbial communities from Lake Tanganyika, Tanzania - TA2015016 Mahale Deep Cast 400m | ecosystem: Environmental > Aquatic > Freshwater > Lake | place: Tanzania: Lake...
ACACCACCGCAGTCCCGGTAAACTTTGACGGTGAATTCAAAGAGACCGTTCCCCACACATTTGTAGGTAATTTCACCACCGAGAATGTGAGTGGCCTGGACATCGGGTCCCAGGAACCATGTAAGCGTCAGCAGCATCGCCGATATCAACCAGCCCTTAATATTCGACATTAGAAATTTTATTATCGGCTCAAAATACAAAAGAAAAAAGGCCCACGGAATCGGGCAACCCGAATTTAAGCCGATTTAATGCCCATGGTGCTTGGGTTCTACCTCGACATTTTCCATCCATTGGGAATATTCCACGTAACGCAAGGCTGTTTCTTGCATGGACAACAATTGGTCTGGACTAACCTTTTTGACGGCCTTTGCGGGAATTCCCGCATAGATATACCCGGATTCACAACGAAAATTCTCCAGAACGACCGCCCCAGCGGCCACGATGCAGCCCTTTTCCACTACTGCATGATCCATCACAATGGCACCCATACCGATCAAAACGTCATCTTCGATGGTGCAACCGTGCACGATGGCACGGTGGCCGATACTGACCCCGGAACCAATTTGGGTGGCCGCCTTGCGGTAGGTGCAATGAACCACCGCACCGTCTTGGATATTGGTACGGTCACCGATCCTTATGGAGTGAACATCCCCGCGAATCACGGCTTGAAACCACACGGTGCAAGCATCCCCCAAAATGACATCTCCCGTAAGGGTTGCATTTGGGGCGATGAAGCAATCCTTTCCCCAGGTTGGACGCAGTCCATTCACCGAAACGATGAGGGGCGATTGCCCGGGGGCAGGTCCAGCAAATTGGCTCATGGCGATACGTTTGAAACGATTATGTACAATTTCGGAATTAAAGATGCTCAACAAAGAAAGGACAAAAGGTCTTGAGCCCGAAATTTAGGCCATGGATTCTTCGTTGACATTGCCCACCTACACAAGTTCTGAATTGGCCCTGCGAAACGGGCAAGACCGTCCTGAAATCTGGATCGCTTGGGAAGGGAACATCTACGATGTCACCGAGAGCCGACTCTGGAAGAACGGCAAGCATTACGAGCATTGGGCCGGGCAAGATCTGACCGAAGAACTGGCCGACAGCCCTCATGGTCGTCGAGTTTTTGAGGGGCGTGAACCGATTGGATTTTTGGAAAAAAAAGAGACATGCTGACCCCATGGAGTCTGCTAATCAGCTGATATTCAAAGATATTTTGGTGTTGGCTTAGGAGGCCAGCATGGCTTCCATATCCGCATCCACAAGAATACGGCCGCAGTGCTCGCACACGGTGATCTTTTTGCGGAGGCGGATATCCATCTGACGTTGGGGCGGAATATGGTTGAAACAACCACCGCAAGCGTCTCGTTGAACACTCACGACGGCCAAGCCGTTCCGGGCATTTCTACGAATACGTTGGTAAGCCGAAAGCAACCTCGTTTCAATTTTCTTGGTAGCTTTTTCCACCTCTTTGTGGAGGTTCTTTTCTTCTTCCTCGGTTTCGGCAATGATGCTACCCAATTCTGTTCGCTTGAGTTCCAAATCATTTCTTCGGCCTTCCAGCTGTTCGGTCAAATTCTGCAAATCCAAGGCACGGGCATCCAGTTGATGTTTGAATTCTTTGATTTTCTTCTCGGCAATCTGTATTTCGAGGGATTGAATCTCTATTTCCTTGCTCAGTGCATCAAATTCTCGGCTGTTCTTGACCCCCATGATTTGGGTTTCATAGCGAGTCTTGTGCTGTTGGGCTTCTTTGAGCCCAGCCTCTTTCTCGGCAATTAATCGTTTGATTTGCCCAATTTCTTCGTTTTGACGTTCCAACCTGGTCTCCATTCCCGCGACCTCGTCTTCTAAATCTTGTACTTCCATCGGCAGTTCCCCCCGGTATGTCCGAAGGCGATCGATTTCTGACTCAATGTTCTGAAGCTTGAACAGGTTGACAAGTTTGGTTTCGACGCTATGATCCATGATTTTCGTTTCGTAAAGAGAAATATTGAGCTGGGTTCTGCAAACTGTTGGTTTGAAGGACGGCAAAGGTACTGAAAAAGGGTTGAATTATGGCTTGAATCCGTTCGATGGCAGGAATTTCTGTTTCGGCATGGCCGGCCTCAATGAGCAGCATTTCATCCCCGGCATCCAAGAAATGATGGTGCTTGATTTCGGAGGTAATGAACGCTTGGGCCCCGGCGCTTTTGGCTTTGGGCCATAAATCAGCGCCAGCGCCACCGCAATACGCAATTCGACCTATGCCTTGAGGGGATATTGTTGAATATGCAACTAGATTGGAATGACGCAACGGGCAACCTAAGGTCTTGGCCACAAGAGCTAGGAATTCATGGGCCTGCATGGTCTGGGGTAGATCCCCTACCAATCCTAATCCAAACGAAGGCGCCGATTGCTCCAAGGAAATAAGTTGATAGGCCACCTCCTCGTAGGGATGAGCCTGCTTCATGGCTGCCACCACCCGTTGCACTTTCCAGGACTCCAAAACCATCTCCATTCGAATTTCTTCCACCATTTCTCTTTGATTCATTGAGCCCAATACAGGGTTGGCCCCCTCCATCGGCATGAAGGTGCCCGTGCCTTGTACCCCAAAACTGGCTTCCCCGTAATTCCCCAAGACCCCTGCTCCAGCCTCAAAAAGAGCAGAGCGAACGGATTCAGCATGCGCTAACGGTACATAGACCACCAATTGCCTCAAAGAGGCCTTCAAGGGTTCCAACGCTTGCCGATTCACCAAACCCCAGGCATCGGCCACAACCCCGTTCACCCCGTTGGGCATGGCATCCAAATTGGTATGGGCCGCGTAAGCACAAAGACCTTTTTCAAGCATCCGGTGAACCAAACGCTCCACGCGTGATCCTTCCCCCAACCTGTGCAACGGATGAAAAAGCAAGGGGTGATGGGTCACCAACAAGTTGCAGCCGCTTTGTTCGGCCTCATCAATCATGGCCTCGTTCACATCCAGGCCCACCATGATCCCTTGAAGTTCTCTGCTCATACGGCCGCATTGAAAACCGCATGCATCGTAGGCTTGCTGCATTCCTATCGGGAAGGCTCGATCAAGAATTTGAACAGCGTCGGCAATTTGCATCGTATAGCGTTAGGGCGTTTAGCGTTAGGATTAGATTACAGGGGAATATCGTGTAAAGTCCTTCAAGCCAAAGAATCAAAAATAAACCAACCCCTTACTTTTGCGAAAAGAAATTGTTTCGGCTGAAACCACCCCTTGAAATTACCATCTCTCTCGCGCATTCCGGATCAAGCCTGGCTCAGGCCCTTCTTATGGCCCTTGTCGCAGGTGTACGGGCTCATTACCTTTTTGAGAAACCTGGCCTACGATCGAGGTTGGCTGAAATCCCATGTCCCTGACCTCCCCTTGGTTTGTATCGGAAATATCAATGCAGGGGGCTCGGGCAAAACCCCTCATACCGAACTCATTGCGGCCTATCTCTACGAAGTCCTTGGTCCTGTCGCCATCCTGTCCAGAGGCTACGGAAGGCAAAGCCGTGGTTTCCATCTGGCAAAACCGACCGACGGCTCGGACATCTTGGGCGATGAGGCCCATATGCTGCACGCCAAATTGCCCTTCATCCCCCTGGCAGTCTGCGAAGATCGTTTGAAGGGCATCGAACAATTGCAGGCTGTCCATCCGGAAATCAAGGCGGTGATTATGGATGACGGGTTTCAACACCGCAGGGTACGGCCACATTGGAATATTGTGTTGAGCGATTACGGCAAACCCTTCTTTGATGATGCCTTGCTACCGCTGGGGGGATTGCGGGAATACCAAAGCGCCTACCGTCGAGCCGATATGATCATTTTCACCAAATGCCCTCCTTCGATTCGGCTCTACGACCGAAAATATTACGGGGGACGTATCGCAGATTTCCCTACAGAACGGATTCTCTACTCCTCCTTGGTCCATTTGGACCCCATTTTCATGGAACCCTTTGAGCAACATCTGCTGAAACCAGATGGTCATTATTTATTGGTTACAGGAATTGCAAACACGGATTTGTTATGCGAACACCTGAACAACAGCGGATTGATTTATAAACATATCGCCTACGCCGACCATGTGGACTATAGCCAAGATGTTTTGACCGAGATCCAAAGCGCCTTTGCCAATTTACATAGCCCTATCAAAGCAATTCTTACCACCGAGAAAGATTTTGTGAAACTGGCTTCGAATCCCATGTTCTTTGTGCAGCACAAGATGCCTTTGGCCTATATTCCCATTGAAATTGATTTCCAAGAGCGCGATCGCAAACAACTGCAGGTGCATTTGAACAATTTTGCCGAGAAATGCCGAGAACCATACTGATTATCAGCAGATTCGTTACCCTAAGGGTCTGGCTCATTGCATGGGTTACCCTCTTGGGGCTCTCCGTTTCCTCCGCCCAATCCTTATCAGCCACCGCATCAACTCCGCGAATAACTTGGTCCACCCAAGAGTTGACAGGCTTTATGATGGACAGCAGCCTATTCCACAATTGGATACGTGATCGTGATACCTTGGACCTCGATACCTCAGGGATTTTTGCCAAAATGGTGCAACCAAGCCTCGCCGGTGAAGGCCAAGAAATCAATACCGGCGGGGTAGGTTATCCTGCCTATGCCTTATGGTGGAATCCCATGAATAGGCTTTGCTCAATGAACCATCACGGAATTTTCAGCGGCTCCATGCATCCAAGTCAAGCCTACTATTTTCCAAAAATTCCGCTGACCCGCGTTGAGTTTCAAGCGGGAGGTAACAATTTACAAGTCCTTCAACTGAACCATCACCAGCAAATTGGGCCTACCCTCAGCGCCGGCATACAATTTCGGAGCATTACCCACGACGGATTCCTTCAACGATCAGGATCCAATTTCCGAAACACCGATCTGTACCTTGTCGGTAGCCTGCGACCAGGCCGGCATTTCATGACCGCTACCTACCAGGTTTTGTCGGCGGAACTCAGCGAAAATGGAGGGGTCGCTTCCCCCGGTCTTCCGTCCGCTTCCGGTTACAATCCATTGAATTTGATCATTCAACTTCGCAATGCGAATTCCAAGCACCAAGAAGAACGCTGGAGCCTCGAAAATCACTGGTCATGGCGGGCTCATCAGCCCCAGGCCCCGCGCTTGGTACACCGTCTGCGCAAGGAAACGCAACGCTGGAAATTTGCCGATGAGGCTATCGCCAACAATTTGGCTTTTTATCCAAGTGCGTCCGGCCTCAAGGATAGCAGCTCCGCCAAAGACAGCCTTAGGCAATCCACCTGGACCCATCGATTGGGGATGGAACACCACTTCTCCTCGGAGCATTTGTTGCAATACGGATTGGAGTTTTCACTCCTGAATTATTACAGCGGATCAACCCACCCCGCGGCGAATCTTGAACAAAACAACGCCCTTCGTTCCGATTTCGGATGGCTAGCCTATGGTCGCTGGGAATTTCAACCTCAAGGCTTGTGGGTGGATTGGCGTCAGGGTCTCTACCATAGCTATTTGCCGCTGATGAGCGCTTTGAAAATAGGCTGGCAAGCGAGTGCACCCTATATGGGGCAGGACAGCGCTGATGCACTTGGTAAGCCAACCCCCAAGCGATTGCTGAAGGGGGTCACCTTGGAGGCCTTTGTGGATCCACCAACCTATGCCCAACGATGGATGATCACCAATTCTTCGGCCTGGAACTTACCGGATTTGCAAGCCGCCCAAGGGCTATTGCTCTCCATAGAAGGTCGACCACGGGGCCAGACCTTGGATCAATGGACGCTTCGGGTAGGTTTGATGCGTAACTTGATTGGCCTGGGTATTGTAACAACAGACAGCCTATTCTCGCAAAGCAGCGGGATACGCAGCCTCCTTATGTCCAACAACCGTGAGGCCGTGACCTACCTGGGTCTGCGCGCCAAGGGCAACATGCGGGCTGGCTCCATTGGACGAATCCAATGGACCTGGAATTACCATCATTTGTGGCAATGGTCCAACAACCCCACGTGGGTTCCGTTGCCTCTATGGGCTTGTGATGATTGGCTTTATATTCAGCGTCGTACCTTAGCAGGATGGACATGGTTGGCGGGCCTTGCCCTTCGTTACCAAACCCCCTTTGCGGCGCCGCATTACCGTCCCGAACTGGGCATGTGGACTTTGGCGATGCCGACAGGGCAAGGTAACCCGTTGAATACCATGAACGGGAATTATCCATGGATTGACCTCCTTGCAGGGATCAGGGTACAAAATACCTTACTCTATGTTCGCTGGGAACATGCCAACATGGGATGGCCCGCCCAAATTGGTCAATGGGTCCCCGGTTATCCGTTGGGGGACCGAAGACTGCGTTTCGGCTTGGATTGGAAATTCCTGGATTGAAATGCCTCCAAGGAAGGAGACTTAGGTTTTCTGCTTCTTTTTCTTGGCGGCAGGAAAAAGAATATTGTTAAGGATGAGTCGGTATCCCGGGGAATTGGGATGCATACTCAATTCGGTGGGGGGTTCGCCGACCAGATGTTGGTAATCCTCCGGGTCATGCCCCCCGTAAAAGGTCCACGTCCCTTTGCCAAAATTACCGTGAATGTACCGAGCCTCATGCAGGCTCTTGGTTTCACCCATGATGAGGACCTCCGGTTTGATCAAATCCTTGTTGAAGGCGGTAGTTTGCCCCATGAATCCCTTGATCACCTGCTGATGGTTTTGGCATAGCATGGTGGGCACCACATCCCATTTGGCCGAAAAATCAAAGAGGGCAAAGAAATCTTCGTTTTCGGTCATGGGGCCTCTGGTATTGGTCACATCGATATCCGAAAATTCGTACTCCAAAGGATTGGGGGTTAAGGTAAAATCCTTGAAAGCCAAACATTGATCGTAATCCAAGTTGGATGAGGCCGATGGGGCTGCAGGATCTCCGTCGTACATGGACTCGCAGATGTCCAACCCTATGGACGAAAGGGCAATGTCGTAGGAATCCGTTGCCGAACACATGGCAAACAAAAAGCCTCCCCCGGCCACAAATTCACGAATCCTCTGAGCAACCGCGGACTTCAACTGGGATACCTTGGTGAATCCTCTGCTCAAGGCGGTTCGTTCAGCCTCTGCAACTTCGGCCTGGTACCATGCCGCGTTTCGGTACGCAAAATAGAATCGCCCAAATTGCCCAGTAAAATCTTCATGGTGAAGATGCAGCCAGTCGTACATCGGCAATTTGCCATCGAGGACCTCCGGATCGTAGACCTTGTCGTAGGGTATCTCTGCATAGGTCAAGGCCATGGTCACGGCATCATCCCAAGGCTGTTTAGTAGGCGGCGTGTACACGGCTATGCGCGGAGCTTTCTCCAATTTGACCAATTCCATATTGACCGCCGGGTCCTGAATTTCCGCAAGAATCCCCGCATAGGTGTTCTCTGCAATGACCTCGTAACTAATTCCACGCAATCTGCATTCCGCCTCCAAACCCATTTGGTGGGCCATTGCGAAACTCCCACCCCTGTAGTTCAAGAGCCACTGGGACTCTATACCCTTGCTGATGGCCCAATAGGCGACTCCGTACGATTTGAGGTGGTCCTTCTGTCCTTGATCCATGGGAATCAAAATGCGGGTGGCCTCTGCCTGCTGCCCAAGACCAAGCCAAACTCCTACCAGTACAACCCAGAAGGCTTGGCACGAAATCGCAGACTTCATGGGGACACTCCTTGGGAATCGAACAGGGACCATGGAGCCAAAATTAAAAAGAGTAATCGCAATGCCGTTTATTTTCCTTCGCCCTTGAGGATAATCAAAAGCGTATAAATAAGAATTTTAAAATCCACCAGAAGGGATCGATTCTCCACGTACAGGATATCGTATTGCAGCCTTTCGATCATCTGTTCCACATTTTCGGCATAACCGTAACGGACCTGCCCCCAAGAGGTCAACCCTGGACGAATTCTCAAGAGATGGCGATAATGGGGAGCCCTACTAACAATTTGGTCAATGTAGAATTTGCGTTCAGGCCTAGGGCCTACCAGGGACATTTCCCCGATGAGTACATTCCAAAATTGAGGCAATTCATCCAAGCGCCATTTGCGCATCACTTTACCCCATGGTGTAATCCGAGGATCGTTTAGGGATGAAAGTTGAGGCCCGTCAAACTCCGCGTGCTCGGTCATGGAACGGAATTTAAGGATCTTGAACGGTTTCCCTTTGAGCCCCACCCTTTGTTGACGGTACAAAACCGGTCCCGGCGAGTCCAAACGAACCCTAAGCATGCAAAACATCATGAGCGGAAACAAAACGATCAAGGCCACCATCGCCACAAATTTGTCCAAGATTGCTTTGATCAATTGCTGCCAGGCGGGCATAACCTCGGTTCGAACTTCGATCAGCAAAGCCCCGAGAATTTGTTGCATTTTCACTTTCCCCAACAACAAATCATACATGGAGGGAACCATCTTCACGATCACTCCTTCAGAACGCAGGCCTTGCAGTGTGGTCGGTAATTTATCCCGATCCTCGGGTTCGATGGCCAAGATAACTTCTTCGATTTCGTACCGATGAATGATATCGCTAATGGATTCCACCTCCCCCAAATTCGATAAAGTAGGTAAATTCTTAGCCTCCAACCGATCGGGCCTGTGGCCGTTGAGGTACACAAAGCCTACAAACTCGTTTGCCGGGGGAAGACCAGGGGCATTCATCTCCTTATAAATTCGAGCGGCCTCGGATCCAGCCCCAACCAACAAGGTTTGAAAGCGAATCAAACCTGCCTTCATCCGAGCTGAAATACCGCTGAGTACGATCATTCGAATCAGCCAAGTGATTGCGGTATGTAACAAGGTCCACACCAACAGACTGCGTAAATAAAACCGGTAATCCCGAACATAATCATCTAGAATGACCGCAAAAAACAAAATAACCCCACCCACCATCACCGAGAACAATAGGCGACCCGTCTCATTAAGCCTGGATTTCCGGTAAATATCTTGGTAGGAACCAGACAAGCCGTATAACAACACCCAACCCCATGGTAGGGTAAGCAATCCCGTAAACAATTGCATATCCAGATCGGTGTAATGGAGGTCTCCAAACCAGTCCTTGACCACATAAATTTTTCGGTAATAGAAAAATAAGGCCCAAGCCATTGCCGCGGCCACCCAATCCCCCGCCACCAGCACTGTCAGGTCCATATGCCGCCTTTTCATTGCAACCATTTGAGGTTATCCACCCGCACGACTCCGTTGCCTTGGGTTGAACTAGTAAGGAAAGGCCTCAACATGAGGCGATAACGAGCTCCGCTTACCATTCCCAAATAGGGGGTAAAATTGATGTATTGCTTGTTCCACCCTATGGATGGGGCCAGTTCCACAATCCACAACGGGTCGCTGATATCGGAACCCACTTGGCTTTGGAGGCCGACCTGCAACGGGATGTTGTTACGATAATTAATTTCGAGAAAACATGGTTTCCCGGGGGTTAAGGCAATTTGATCGATGCTTTCCGCAATGAGGTACGGCGCTCTTTGATCCACCGCCATGCGCAGGCAGGATGTGCCCTCCATAACCGAATCCGAATTGGAATCACGTAAAAGCACGGTATCCGAACCAAGCCGAGCACGCATACCAAATCCTAGATTATCAAAGTTTTCTAGCCAGAGATAACGGACGGTGTTCCGGTAAGTTACCCGAGGGCGTAGCGTATCGGTTAGTCCCCTTGTGAGGGGACGCACAGTATCCCATCGGTTGTAGAAGGGATAAATGGCCCGCGTTGCCGAAATACCGTTCAAGAAAACCCCCGCACTTAACTGCAGATTCACCGGACCTTCCCTCAAGAGGGGAATGCGCGCAGGCAACGGAAAGGCACCTTGCAAATCCCCGTCAATGAAAACCCAAACATCTTTGATATTGGCCGACAAGGTGCCCTGGGTCTCAGGACTAGTTTCAAGAATCATGCTGTCAACGTACAGGTAAGAAGGAACGCCTTGGTCCGGCTTGTACCATCCGCAGCCTGCCAACCCGAAGGCCATCAAGGGACAGAGGATCCAAAGCGTCATGGTGGACGCTTTGATGGTTTGCCCCCTTGGGCTATTCCTTAAATCATTAGACATTCCTCTCAAGGGCTTTGAATTCTATCCAGAATTTGATAGGCCACCTTGAGAGCTTCGTAGCCTTCTTCGATGCTAACGGCCTCGCTGAGGTTGTTTTGGATGCAATGACCAAAGGCATCCAGCTCATCCCGAATAGCATTGGTGGGCTCCAACTGAGGTCTTTCAAAGGCAATGTACCTGGAGGGCTTATCCGGACCAAGCTGAATTTCTTGCCAAGCTTTGGAGTTGACCGGCTGGTCTTCGAGTTCGATGATTGCGAGCTCCTTGTCCAAGAAATCCAAGGACAGGTAGGCGTTGCTTTGGAACAAGCGCATTTTGCGCATGCTTTTCATGGAAATTCGGCTAGCCGTAAGATTCGCCACCGCACCGTTATGAAACTCAATGCGAGCATTGGCAATATCCGGGGTAGCCGAGACAATGGAAACACCGCTTGCGCGGATATCTCGGATCTCTGATTTGACCATGGCCAGAACCAGGTCGATATCGTGAATCATCAAGTCCAGAACAATGGATACATCGGTGCCTCTTGGGTTATACGGAGCCAAACGGTGGGCCTCTACAAACCGGGGCTGAAGGCCCCATTCCGATGCCTTCCTGAACACGGGATTGAAGCGCTCCACATGACCAACCTGGGCTTTGACCCCAGCCTCCCGAGCAACTTTAATCAATTCGGCGGCCTGGCTTGTGTTTTCGGCCAAAGGCTTTTCCACAAACAAGTGCTTCATCTGGCGAAGGGCCGCAAGGCCCAAATCGTAATGGGACAACGTCGGAGCTACGATATCCACCGCATCCACGCGCGACATCAAATCCTCCAGGTCTGCATAAGGATTAACCCCAAAGACCTCCACCGCCTTGGCCAAGGCTTGGGGATCCGGATCATAAACCCCCACCAAGTCAAATCGTTGGGGCAAATCCAACAAACATTTCAAGTGAATTTTACCTAGATGCCCTGCGCCCAACAGGGCAATACGAACAGGAGCATGGGAAGAATACTGGAATTCTGACGACATCACCCAACAAACTTAATGCCTCAGGGCTCTAAATTTAGGGCTTTATGCCAGCCCATACTGCACATTCCTTGCTTGATCTCCCCAAGCACCAAGGCTTGCGCCTTCGACTGGTGGATGAGTTACGCTCTAAAGGGATTCGTGACCAGGCTGTGTTGAAAGCGATCATGGAAGTCCCCCGACATTTTTTCTTGGACCAGGCCTTGGCGGAGCTGGCTTACCAGGACAAAGCCATGCCCATCGGAGAAGGCCAAACCATCTCCCAACCCTACACGGTCGCCTTTCAAAGCGAATTGCTTGCGGTGGAGCCCCACATGAAAATCCTTGAAATAGGTACAGGCTCAGGTTACCAGGCCTGCATTCTGGACCAAATGGGGGCTAGGGTATTCAGTGTTGAAACCATCAAGGCCCTTCATCGCTCGAGTCAACTATTGTTAAAACACTTGAAATGCAGAGCCAAATTGTTTGTCGGGGATGGTAGCCTGGGCCTTCCCTCGTATGCACCTTTTGATCGAATCTTGGTGACTGCTGCATCGCCCCATATTCCCGAAGCCCTCCAAAACCAAGTCCGAACCGGAGGTCATTTGGTCATCCCGGTGGGTGAATTATCCGAACAAACCATGCTCAAGCTTACCAAAATTTCTTCCACGGAATGGCGCCAAGAGGCATTTCCGGGATTTCGATTTGTGCCGCTTACCGGGGAGGGCGGCTGGTCGGTTTAGATCCTGATGGATCCAATCCTCCGGGCATGGATTAAATATCGCGCAGCTGATCGCGATCCAAGTCTTTCTCTTTGAGGGCCTGGCGTTTATCATGGGATTTGCGACCCCTTGCCAAAGCAATTTCCACCTTGGCAAAACCTCTCTCGCTGAAATACAACCTCAAAGGCACCAGCGAAAGTCCCTTTTCGGTGACACGATGTCGGATTTTACGGAGTTCGGATTTATTCAACAAGAGCAAACGATCCCGCAACGGTTCGTGATTGAGGTAAGAAGCCTGAGTGAACAAGGCGATGTTCATGTGACGAAGCACCAACCTATCCTGATCAAAACAGGCGTAAGCGTCCCCCATGGTGGCTTTGCCATCCCGAAGACTCTTGATTTCAGAGCCTGTCAATACCATCCCCGCCTCGAATTTCTGCAAGATCTCGTATTCAAAATTGGCCTTGCGGTTCACAATCTCCGGAACCGTTGGAGAACTTTTTGATGCGCGGCTCATGGATTGGTCACATAAGATTTCCAATGCCTGTCGATCTTTTCTCGATGCCAAACTGTTTGAGCGCAAGTGCCGGAGGCGACGAGTCGATCACCGACCTTGGCCTCCCATGTGCAATCCACCTTCATCCCGTCCACGGCCAGCAAGGTCGCCTGCATCTCCACGATTTGACCGGTCAAGGCAGGGGACTTGTGATGGATGCTGAGCCCATGGCCTATGCCCTCTTCGTGGTCTTCCCTCATCTTCAATACAAATTGACGGCAGGCCCATTCCGCTTCCCTGGCCAAGGCATAGGTCGAACAAACCTCATGAACCGTTTCGCCATGGAAGGAAGCCCAATCCTTGGGTTCCACCACAAAGGTGGTCTCGAGGCGGTCTCCAGGCTTAAAGAGCGCTGTCTTCATGGAATGGATGTTTTTGGACTACCCAAAGGAGTTTGGCCCATGCCGAGGGCAACACCACCTGCTTGTTGCCATATAAGTGCAGGACAGCCTGACCTTCCAGGGGCTGGACCTGGACCGTCCATTGCAATAAAGCCCCTATTCTCATGCCCAGGCTTTGCAGACCCTTGATTAATTCCGGATCACGAGAACCCAAACCGCAGAGGTTGAATTTGACCACCGTAGCCCCCCCTTGGTGGGATACCCTTTCCATGGCATCCCAGAGGGACTCTCGCTTCATGGCGGGCATTTGACCATCCGCTGCAGGAATTGGGTCACCGTGCGGATCCCATTTAGGCTGTCCCAGAAATTCTGCAAGGCGGTCGGTGAGCGCAAGCGAGCGCACATGTTCCATTTCTTCGGCCAAATCATGAATTTCATTCGCAGAGAAGCCCAGGCGATGCGCCAAGAAATATTCCCAAAGCCGATGCCTGCGCACCACCTGGTAAGCCAAATAGATCCCCGAAGGAGTAAGCACCGCCCCTTGGTAAGGCACATAATCCACATGGCCCCTCTCGGCCAGTTTCAATAACATATCCGTGACCGAAGAAGCCTTGGTCTGAAGCTCGACCGCCAAGTCGTTGGTCCCCACCGAATACGGTAATTCCCCATCGCGCAGACCTCCAAAATCCAGACCCGAAAGCCTGTAAATTGCCTTGAGATAATTCTCGGTCGAACGGGTCTGCGTGAGCATTCTCAAAGATAAATTTGAGGCTACCCTATTCCGTACGTTCAGCGACATTCCTTGAAATGGCCTTCCTTGTTGACAAGAACCCCCGTGAGAGTAGCGGTCCAACCCTAAGGGGTGGTTCAATACCAGTCCTATCGGTCGCCAAATGGTGGTGGATGCTTGCCTTAACCGCGCTTTGCTCGGCAGCCTTCGGGCAATTGCCGGCCCATCAATGGGGGGAACAGGCCCCGAATTTCCTGCTTAAGGATCACCTTGACCAGAACCTTCGCCTCAATCAATTCAAGGATGCCCAAGTCCTGGTTTTGGTTTTCAGTCATTACGCTTGCCCGGCGCATCATTTGTACCAACCCAAGATCAAGGCCCTTCAGCCCATGTGGCAACGATTGCAGGGTCAAGCCCTGTGGATATTTCCGCATTCCCTGAACCCTTCCATGCTACCTCATGCCGAGGCAGTCTTTGCTCAAGACTTTCGCGGTGAAACCTTCGCTGCCTACGGAATCCGCAAAATCCCGCATATCGTGGTCATCAAAAAATCTGCAGCTCCTCGTCCCAAGAGCCGCTGTTCCACGAAACACCGCTCCATATGGAAAATATGTTACAGCGGCGCCGTGGACGCTGACGCCGAAAACCCTGCA
>Ga0194112_10007629_pt1 | contig 14043 bp, 9 predicted proteins | sample TA2MahC400mmetaG_FD_146191 | JGI IMG/M metagenome (GOLD analysis project Ga0194112, IMG submission 146191) | Freshwater microbial communities from Lake Tanganyika, Tanzania - TA2015016 Mahale Deep Cast 400m | ecosystem: Environmental > Aquatic > Freshwater > Lake | place: Tanzania: Lake...
CCGTGCTCTGCGGATCAATCCAGGGCTGGGTATAGATAACTGGTACTGGCTGCTCTGCATTGAAAATGTCAAGACCACTCATCGAATTCCACCGAGGCTTTCGTATTTTATGCTTGAAATTGAGGAGCAATGGTATCCTCCGCTTTATTCTTTTTTCATGTCTGTTTTCTCTATGGATGTTCTAAAAAAGCATGGAGGAAAGATCGCTCAGCTGACGGATCTTTTAAATGGATTCCTCATTTTTCTATCCATCCTTTGGTTCAGTGGCAATGTTGCCATTGCCTTTTTATCCTGTTTCTCCTACATCATGGCCTTTTTCCCGTTAAGTTATAGTCATCAGCTTCAACCCAGGGGGTTGGCCAATTTCTTTTTAACCCTCATTATGATCACACTTTGGTTTTATATCGCTACTCCATCCTTTGTCACTTGGTTAGGAATATTAATTCCCAGTGTACTCCTTCTTTTCCTCCATAAGATGACCGCTCAATTGTGGGCAGTTTATCTCTTGGGTTTTGGTCTATGGGCGAAAGACTGGACCCTTCCGACTTTAATCCCCACTTCCATGGTAGTGGCTATGCTTCTTTCCAAAGGTTTCTATCTCAAGGTGCTCAAAGCCCATTGGGACATTATCACTTTCTGGCATGAGAATATTAATAAACTCGGAAGCCATCAATACTATGAATCACCTCTCTATGGAAAAAAGGGTTTTATCTCCACGGCAGTCCATCAAAAGGGATGCCGCCATCAGATCAGGACATTGAAAAGCATATTTCTCAATAATATTTTTATCATTCTCCTTCCGGTATGGATTGGGTTCGACTTATCTCGTTCCCGCAGTGACTTCGAATCTTTCCTCTTCGGGTGGTTGGGACTGACTTATCTCTGGGTTTTCCTGACGACCTTTGTGCCTTACTTCAGGGCCCTCGGGGCTGGAATTCTCTACCTCTATCAGAGTTTCCTGCCTCTCTTTTTACTTATCGCGCATATGGCCGAAGGACTGTCTGTCCGTTTGCAATGGATCCTTTATACTCTATGGGCAGTTGGGTTGATTCTATCGACGATCCAGTGGGAGAAGTATTGCCGGAATAGGGCTGATCAAAACAGAAGGGTCTTCCAAACTGGACTGGGTGAGGTTTTAGATTATCTAAAACTGCAGCCGAAAGAAGGAGTGTTCTGCATTCCATTTACCCTGCCGGATAGGGTGGCTTATTGGACCCGAAAGAAGGTGTTTTGGGGAGGGCACGGGTTTGGTTTTCACGCTTATCTAAAACCCTACTTTCCCGTCATGAGAGAAAATGTCCTGCAAACACTGACGACGAAACCTATCAGCTATGTCCTTTTCTGGAGGAGGTACTTGGACTCCCTCGAGGATATCGGCTTGAAGATAGGAAGAGACCTAAGGTTTCTCATGGGCAAAGGGGAGTATGAGTTGTACGAGGTAGTCAAGAGATGATGAGCTTTCTCAACAGTTCGAGCCTTTCTGTTTCCCGGCGGTGGAGCGCTCGCAGCAAACACCTGGTCCAGCTTCTCCGGAGGCGGCCGAGAGGCTATCAACACTTTCTTTTAAGCACACTCTCCGCGAGATTACGGACGGGAAGATCTTTTGGCAACCCGGTGTCGATCACCTTAGAGCCTACGAATATCTGCAACCTCAGATGCCCGGTATGTGAAACAGGCGCCGGACTCTTAGACCGCAGGCCAGAAAACATGTCTTATGAAGCTTTTGTGAAAATTCTCGAAAAAGTGGGGCCGGGGGCAAACCACCTGATGTTCTATTACATGGGAGAACCCTTTCTCAATAAAGATGCCTACCGGATGATTCGATATGCCAGGGACATGGGACTTTATGTGACCACCTGCACAAACGGAGATTTGATAAATCCAGAGGCTCTGTACGAATCCGGCATCAACCATATCAGTTTTCAAATTGGTGGATTGACCCAGGAGACGCACCAGTTCTACCGACAAAACAGTGACCTGTCGAGAGTCTTAGAAAATCTAAGATCCTATGTGAGCTTGATCCGGGAAAAAGGGAAAAAAACGGACGAGCATGAGGTCGAACTTGGATTCATTGTGATGAAGCAGAATGAAAATGAGATAGAGGATGTTTATCGCCTGGGGAAGGCTTGGGGAGTAAAAACAACCCTCATTTCTCCCTGCGTTCGGACTTCCGAACAGGGGAAATCCTTCCTCCCCTCGGATGAAAAGTACTGGCTTTATGATCGACATAGCCTCGAAGAAAAAGGCCAGTTAGTCATCAAGAGGAACCTTCCCCGGAGGGATTGCCCCTGGATCTATTACTCGATCACCATACTGGTCGATGGGAGTGTCGTTCCCTGTTGTAGGGATGCTCAGGGGAAATACATCATGGGAAACCTTCTTTCCAACTCCCTGGAAAAGACCTGGAATGGTAGGGGATTCAAAAGGTTCAGATATCAGTTTTCGAGACTTAGGGATTCTCTCCCTCTGTGCACCCTTTGCCCGGGGGAAGGGACTCCCGAACTAAAATGAAGGAACGATCTCACCATGTGCGGGATAGCGGGTGTTTTAAGGCTGGACGGAGTCAATATCGATGAGCGTTGGCTGCGTGTGATGACAGCCAAAATGGTCCATCGGGGGCCCGACCATGAAGGCATCTGGTCAGAAGGACCTCTCGGGTTTGGACACAGACGGTTATCCATCATTGACCTTCAGACCGGAAACCAACCCATCTCCAACGAAGATGGTTCGGTGTGGGTGGTCTTTAACGGAGAGATCTACAACTTTAGAGAATTGAGAAATGATCTTGAATTGAGAGGACACATTTTCAAGACAACAAGCGATACGGAAGTTTTAGTTCACGGGTACGAGGAATGGGGCAAAGGGATGATGAGACGGCTCAATGGCATGTTTGCTTTTGCCCTGTGGCATTCGAGGGAGAAAAAGCTTCTTCTTGTACGAGACAGGCTGGGAGTCAAACCCCTCTATTATCACCTGGGCCGAAATGTCCTGATCTTCGCAAGTGAGCTTCGGGCAGTGATGGCCTCCCTTCTCCTTTCCAAGGACATCAACCTGGAGGCTCTTGAACACTATATGCACTACCAGTATATTCCTTCGCCCCTTACCATCTATCGGGATGTCCATAAGTTAAACCCCTCGGAGTGGTTAGAATTAGATTTGCTTGAGAATAAAAACGACAGAGGGATCTATTGGGATATCGACCTCAACCGGGAACCCGATGAGTCAAAGGGCGTTGGAGAGTGGGTTGAACTATTCGGAGCGCTGATTGAAGATGCGGTGAAGATTCGGCTTTATAGCGATGTTCCTTTCGGGGCTTTCCTCAGCGGAGGGACGGACTCCGGCTTGACGGTTGCGATGATGTCAAAGAACCTGAACCAGCCCGTCCACACTTTCTCGATAGGATTGGAAGGGGAGGAAGAAGATGAACTTCCAGACGCCGCTCAAGTAGCTCAAAAATTTAACACGGTTCACGAAGCATTTCGAGTTGCTCCCGAGGGGCTTGAAATCATACCCGAGATATGCTCCCATTTTGGAGAACCCTTTGCCGACTCTTCAGCGCTTCCGACTTACTATGTCTCGAAAATGGCATCTTCCAAGGTGAAAATGGTCCTTTCCGGTGACGGAGGAGATGAGGTTTTTGGCGGATACTTAACCTATCATGCTTTATTGAAAGGGAAAAAATTTAGCCCGTTGCAGGGGGGACTCCTGAAGAAAATAGCCCGTTGGATGCCATCGCGGAGATTAAAATGGGGGCTCGATTTTGCAGGTTCCAGCTGGGAAGAACAGCATGACATGCTGATGAGACACTTCAGCCTTGAGGAAAGGAGAGAACTGTTGGGAAATGGCCAAACTTACTCAGACGCAGGGACCCTTCAACGCTTGCATCCAAGTTCTTTTCAAGACCGGATCCTCAAAGCCCAGTACGTAGACCTAAAAACTTACCTGCCTGATGACGTTTTAACCAAAGTGGACCGGATGAGCATGGCCAATTCTTTGGAGGTGAGGAGCCCTCTATTGGATTATCGGATCGCTGAGACTGCCTTCTCCATGCCGACCTCATTCAAAATTCCTAAACCCTCAAAACATGGGATCACAGGGAAGTTCATTTTGAAGGAACTGGCTTCTAATTTTCTGGGGAGAGAATATGTGTACCGGCCCAAAAAAGGGTTTGGCATCCCCATTGATCGTTGGCTCAGAGAAGATAGAAAGGGATACATTGGAGAGACCCTGTTGTCTTCGTCAAGCCCTATTTACGATTATGTTGACAGATCGGTTGTAACGGCAATCGCTCAGGAACACCGGTCAGGCCATTTCAATCATTGTGCAAAACTCTGGAATCTTCTCATGTTGGATGGCTGGCTGAGATATGTTCACAAAAAAACTTCAAGCGCGTTAGAATGAAAAGAAGGAATCGAATGGCGCCACTCTTTAAGATATTGAAGAATATAGACCAGCGCACTTATGGATTGACCGCCTGCCTGTTCTATCCTTTGAACTTTTTATTTTCCATTTATTTTCAACGAAAGAAGGGCAAAGGTGTTCTGCACGTATCCACCGTAACTCATCAACCCTATCTCATCACACGACATCTGAGGGCGAAAGGATTCGAAGCTGACTTTTTAGCCAAGGGGGAAGGGTGGCTCTCCTATGATGAGAAGGCATGGGATTATCGGATGAAACGCCCGAAACTGCCAGGACCCATCCGATTTCTCTATGAATTTGTGTGGGCATGGATGCTCTATCCGAAGTACGAAATCATTCATAGCCATTTTCTTCAAATGATTGGATCAGGTTTCTGGGAGTTGTGTTTTTTAAAAAAGATGAGGAAGAAGGTTGTTTTTCATTTTAGGGGAGATGACATCCGGAGGAAAAACACCAACCTTCAGCTCAATCCAGACCTTAACTGCTGCCAAGAATGTGATTACCCTTCCGAGTATTGTGAGGGGCATGATCGAGATGGTCTCGTCCAAAAGGCCAAGAAATATGGAGACCTCTTTTTAGTCACAACCCCTGATTTGAACGATTTTTTTCCGGAGGCAATCCACTTTCCATTCATCCTTCCGGAGTTGCCTGGCCAGAGCCCTCCGCCCTTAGGAAACAAGAGGCCCGTTGGAAAGTCCATACGGATTCTCCATCTGACCAATCATGAAGGGATTGATGGGACAAACGATCTGGTCAACGCCGTGCATCGATTGAGGGAAGAAGGTTATGATGTGGAACTCCTTACCCCCCGGAAAGTTCCATTTCAAGAAGTCCTCCTGATGTATCCCGAAGTGGACATCAGTGTGGGAAAATTGAGGATGGGTTATTATGCCAACGCTCAGGTCGAATCGATGTATTTTGGAATTCCCACCCTGTGTTACATCAGGGAGACTTTCCTTAAAAATATCCCGGATTGCCCCATCATCAATGTCCGCCCCGATAATCTCTATGAAAGACTGAAATATTGTTTAGATCATTCCGATGAACGGATGGAGAGAGGGCGGAGGGGCCAGGCGTTTGTTCGAAGGCATCACTCAGGCGATCTTCTGGCCAAGAGGCTGATCGAACTTTACCGGTGTTGTGAATGAATTGAAAGGGAAGAAAAATGAAGCTGTTGATGACAGGAGGAACAGGGTTCATTGGAAGGCATCTCGTAGAGATGCTCTCCCAAAAGAATGATTTGTTCTGTCTCATTCATGATAAGAATAGAACATACCCCTGTCGCAATGTGGAGTGGATCGCGCAAGACCTAACAGAGCCACTCGATGAGGTCAAATTACCGGAGCATGTCGATGCGATTATTCATCTGGCTCAATCGGGGCACTACAGGGAATTTCCAGAGAAGATGTGGGATGTTTTCCATGTGAATGTGAAGAGCACGCTCTCTCTCCTCGAATACGGTCGAACGAGAAAGATTCAAAAATTTATCTATGCTTCTTCAGGCGGGATTTATGGCTATAGTTATGAGAGATTTATTGAGACAGACGCAACCAATCCCATCAATTTCTATCTGACGTCAAAATATTGTTCAGAATTATTAATCGGAAATTATACGTCCTTCTTTCAAACGGTGGTGTTTCGATTCTTTTTCGTTTACGGACCACGGCAGAAGGGGATGCTCATCCCCCGATTGATTGAAAATATCAGAAAGAGAGAACCCATCATCATCTATGGAAGATCGGGAGTCCGACTTAATCCCATCCATGTGGAGGATGCGATCAAAGCCTTCCCCCCTGCGCTTGAGCTCCCGGTCAACGGAGTTTTTAACATCGCTGGGGATGAGGTCGTAAGCATTAAAGATCTTTCAGAGAGAATAGGGGAGCGGGTGGGAAAAGAACCCGTCTTCGTTCATGAAAGAAGTGTTATCCCAGGAGATATTATTGGGGATAATTCTCGGATGAAAACGGGTCTGGGTGTGCTTCCAACCGTTTCTCTTAAAACAGGAATTTCCGAAATGGTTCAAATATTTGAGAAGAATTAAATCGAATCACTCTAACCCTCTCCCACGGTTTGGGGAGAGGGGAGGGTGAGAGGTCATGAGAGGTACACTCATTTGAAAGTGATCCATTTGCCTACATCGGTAGGGGGAATGTCTTGGGGGTTAGCACAAGGTGAGCGTGCTCTCGGATTGGAATCCAATGTTTTAGTGGTATCGGATAACTGGCTCCAATACCCTGCGGATCGATTCCTGTTTAAAAATGCTCAGAACTCCCTTTGGAGTAAAATGTTAAGATTAGCTATCCTGATGAAAGAGGTTTACCGAATCAGGAAACGCTATGATGTGTTTCACTTCAACTATGGCACCTCTCTGATTGATCTATGGAAGATTGGGTTGCCGCTGCTCGATCTCCCCTTTTATAAAAAAGGAAAGGTCGTGATGACTTTCAATGGATGTGATGCCAGACAGAAATATCCAACTCTAAAACGCAACGACTCCTCAGCTTGCCATGATGATCTCTGTTATCATGGCATCTGTAAGGATGGAAAATTAGATAAAAAGAAGGAGAAGAGAATCCATAAATTGGATCGATACGCCGATGCGATCTTTGCTGTGAATCCGGATCTATTCTATTTTTTGCCTGAGCAGACGAAGTTTTTGCCTTATACGATTGGGGCCTGGAACCAGATCGGAGTCACCCCCCTTCGGGACTTGCGGAAAGGGTTGAAAATTCTCCATTCCCCGACCGATCGAGGAGCAAAGGGTTCAAAAATCATCATCCAGACCCTTCAGAAAATTAAAAAACAGTATGGAGAACGGGTTGAAATCATTCTCGTAGAAAATATTTCTAACAGGCAGGCCCTCCAGATCTATTCAGAGGTTGATTTGGCTATCGATCAGATTCTAATCGGCTGGTATGGCGGATTTGCCGTTGAGATGATGAAGATGGGAAAGCCTGTGATGGCTTTCATCCGAGAGGGAGATCTGAAGTATATACCGAAGGAGATGGCCGAGGAATGTTTACAGACCATTATCAATGTAACTCCAAGCAGTCTCTATGAACGGTTATGTTTTTTGATAGAAAATCCTGAAACCTTGAAAAGATATCGAGAAGCTGGGCTGGATTATGTCCATCGCTGGCATAGCCCAGTCTATGTAGCAGGGATCACCAAATCGGTTTACGAGAATTAAGGTACCGTTTGGATGGGGACGGGTAAATTGCAGAAGATGAGGACAGAGTTGTATAAAAAATTAATCGGGATCAATCGACTTAAAGCAAAGATTCGCTGGAAAATTTCAGCAAAACCAGTGTCCGAAGAGGATCTGATCCGGGATATTTCAAACTCCAATTTTGTGAAGGCTGGAGACATCCTGATGGTTCACTCTTCTCTTTCCAGCATAGGAAATGTGCTGGGAGGAGCTGAAGCGGTATGTCGAGTCTTCCAGAAGGTTCTAACGGAGAGCGGAACCCTGTTAATGCCGAGCTATCATCAACCCGAGCCAATCCACAAGATGATACAGAAAGGGATGCTGGTCGATCTTCGCACAGCCAGATCCACCATGGGAAGACTTACGGAAACCTTCCGTGCAATGGCTGGAGTCAATAGAAGTTCGCATCCTTATAGTTCTGTTTCTGCATGGGGTCGGTATTCAAACGAGATGATCAGCGGTCATGATCATTCTCCTTACCTATGTGGCCCGGGTTCTCCCTTTATTCAACTAATTGAAAAATCTGGTAAATACATGGGAATAGGGATTGATATCCGCGTGATCGCCCTATACCATGTCCTCGAGGAAAATTGGAATGAGTTCCCCAGAGAGGTTCATTATCGAAAACCCTTCATGTTTCGATATATCGATCCTCAAGGAAAGCAAGTCGAGCGCGAACTCTTCATCTTGGATCCTACCGTTGCAAAAACGCGTATCGATCAAGAGATGTCAGGAGCATGGATCAGAAGGTGGTTGACGCATCACATGCGAACTCGAGGAATCCTTTGTACATTCAAATTCGGCTACTCTACTTCCTGGATTGTGGATGCCAAGACTTTTTACGACGAGATGAAATCACTTGCTCAAAAAGGAATTACTATCTATACCACTAAGAAAGAGTTTGATGCCATTAAGGATGGATGCAGGTATCCCACCGATTCTTATCATGGCATAAGAATAATGAGGATCTTTTAAAATGGCAGTCTTTAGATAGATAAATTTTCATTGCCTAGACCCGTGGATGGAGAAATGTCCGGACGGATTTTTCTATTATTCTCAGCAGACTATGAGCTATTTTTTGGAGAAAACTATTTCCCGGAAAGAGAGGTACTCATCAAACCTACGGAAGAACTTCTCTGCGCTTTAAAGGAGGAAAACATTCCCATCACCCTTTTTGCTGATGTGGCCTCCGTCTGGAAGTACCGGTTACTCAATGTCAACCGTGAATATGTTTCCCTGTTTGAAGATCAACTTCAAGACGCGATTCGAAAGGGGCATGATGTCCAACTGCATCTTCACCCCCACTGGTTGACATCGGAATTTGATGGGCACAGATGGCAGATGGATACGTCTAAATTCAAATTGAGCGATATTGGATACGGAAAAGGACAGAATCTTTTCACTGCGGAGGAATTGATCCGCCAAGGCAAAATTTACCTTGAAGATTTACTTTGCCCTGTAGATCCACTTTATAAGTGCGTGGCCTTCCGGGCGGGAGGATTTGGAATCCAGCCTGAAGACAAGGCCTTGATTCGATCACTTCTCTCTTGCGGATTAAAGATTGACAGTAGCATCGCACCAGGGATGTTCTTCAAATCCAATGTCAACGAGATCGATTTTCGTAGGATTCCCGAGAAATTAAATTATCGGATGGGACCTCAATATGGAATCTATAAAGAAGAAAAAACCGGTATCTTCGAAATTCCGGTAGCGGCTTACTCGGAATCATTCGGTGAAGCCTTGCTACATCATCTGTTTTTGTTGAAGGTTCTTATCCTTCGGTTTAAAAAAAAGATTGGCAGAACTCAAAACGAATTTCCTATTCGCGGGAAAACGATACAGGAGAAGAGCATGATTCAAAGGGTCGCCCATCAATGGTTTCGACCTTTATTTTTATTGGAATTGAGTGGAACGTATCTGAATGTTAATCGGATGGTCACGGGGACGAACAAGTTGGTAAAACGCCACTTGCAAAAATCCTTCGACCTCTATGTCTCAGCCTTGTGTCATCCGAAAAACGTTTTCCCCCCAACGATTCGAGCTATTTGTGATTTTTGGAGAAGAATGGTCCGTATATACGGAAAGGATATAGAGGCCATCACCTTTCAAGAAGCTGCTAAGAGAATAGAATTTCAGTCAAGGAGCGAACCCTGAAGGCTGTCAATCGTCATTAGACAGAACACCCGGTTGAGGAAAACCTAACATGTGCGGGATTGCTGGAATATATAGTTTGGATGGGAGTCGTAACCCGGAATATGCCAAATATGTAACACGAATGTTGGACTCTCTTCGACACAGAGGTCCTGATGATGAAGGATATTTGGCTGCAGATTCAGTAAAAAAGGAAGGATTTCTGCTAACGGGAAGAGAAAGCAGGGTTGAGGGGGTGAGAATTGAGGATTTTAAGAAACCTGCAGACCTGTTTTTCGGCCATAGAAGACTATCGATTATTGACCTTTCACCTGCAGCCCATCAACCCATGTGCAACGAGAATGGTCAGGTATGGATTGCCTATAATGGGGAAATTTATAACTACCTAGAAATCAGGAAAGAACTGGAATGTTTAACCCATCATTTCAAGTCCCATTCCGACACAGAAGTGATCCTCCATGCTTATGAGCAGTGGGGTACGGACTGTCTTACACGGTTCAATGGAATGTGGTCCTTTGCCATAGTGGACCTTAGAACCAATAGGATCTTTTGTTCAAGAGACAGAATGGGCGTCAAACCCTTCTATTACACCTATGATGGAAAACGATTTTGCTTTGCTTCCGAAATTAAAGCAATCTTTAAAGTGAATGGTTTCTTGGCTTGGCCGAACGAGCAGATGATCGCTGACTATCTCTTTCTCGGTCTTCTTGATCACACGGAGGAGACCTTATTTAAGGGTGTTTATCAGTTGAAACCTGGAGAATACCTTCTGATCGAAGGGAATCGCCTGATCATAAGAAGCTATTGGGACATTGAGCCTAGAGATATTTGCCTTAGTAGAGAAGACACTTATGCAGAGCAATTCCACGAACTTTTAGAAGATTCCGTTCGGCTTAGGTTGAGGAGTGATGTGCCAATCGGAACCTGTTTGAGCGGAGGGCTCGATTCCTCTTCCATTGTATGCTTAGCAAACCGGTTGATGTTCGAAGACAAAGTGATCGATCCGAAGTTAGTTGGAGAGAGACAGAAAGTATTCTCTTCTTGCTTCAAAGACCATATTTATGACGAACGGAAGTATATCGAATGGATCGTCAGACAGACAGGGGCGGAAAAGAATTATGTTTTTCCCAGAGGAGAGGATTTTCAAAACGATCTGCCGAGACTGATTTGGCATCAGGACGAACCTTTCGGATCAACAGGTATCTACGCCCAATGGGAAGTGATGAAGCTTGCAAAAAAATGCGGAGTCACTGTCCTTCTGGATGGTCAAGGCGGGGACGAGCTATTAGGTGGGTATCTGCCCACTTTTTATTATCTTTTCCGCGAGCAATTCCAACGCCGAATGTGGAGACGTCTCTTCAAAGAGTTGAGGGGTTTCATACGATACCATCCTACCGAGTTTACCAATATGCTTTCCCACAGGCTCAACCCGAGATTACGGAATGTAGTCGGAAGAAAAATCGACTGGGCACATGATGCCTTTCAAAAGAAGTTTCTTCGGAGCATTGCGCAACCTTCAAAATTTAGAACCGGCCTCGATAATTACCTTTATCAATGTTTTCGGTCTACGACACTTCCTCGACTTTTGCACTACGAAGATCGTAGTTCTATGGCCTTTTCCGTTGAAGCGAGATTGCCTTTTCTCGACTTCCGGCTCGTCGAATATATCTTCAGCCTTCCCTCTGATCAGAAAATTAGAGAAGGGATCACGAAGGTCATTCTGAGGAAAGCGATGGAGGGAATCCTACCCGAACCAATAAGAAACAGGCATGATAAGATGGGTTTTGTCACACCAGACGATGTCTGGTTCAGGACGGTATTGAAGGATAAAATTCATAAAGTTTTAAGTTCAAAAAGCTTTTCTGATAGAGGTTATTTTGTCGTGGAAAAAGTTCAAGAAACTTTTGAGGATTGCTGCAGGTACAGAAGAAATGTAGGACCGATGTTGTGGCGATGGGTGAATTTAGAGCTTTGGTTCAGAACTTTCATTGATGGGAGACCATCGGAGATTAACTAAAAGGAAAATGGAAAGTCACTCAAAACGATTACGAATGATTGGCATCCCTTTTATAATCCTGATAGTAGGCGGGTTATATCTTAATTCTCTGAACAACCTCTTTACAAACTGGGATGACCATATGATTTACGAGAATCATCAAATCCGTTCTCTCGGTTTAAAAAACATTAAAACCATCTTCACCCCCATCCAGGGAGGAACTTATCAGCCCGTTCGGGTTTTGAGTTATGCGATCGATTACTATTTCTGGGGCCTCAACCCTTTAGGGTATCACATCACGAACATCCTCTTCTATATGCTTACCTGTTTTATGGTTTTTTTGACCCTCCAATCTCTTTCCGTTCATTTAAGGGATCGAGTCGATGAACACTCCCATTTCAGGGTGGCCCTGTTCGGGAGCCTTTTGTTTGCAGCACATCCGGTTCATGTGGAGGCGGTGACTTGGCTTGCAGCCAGGAAGGAAGTCCTTCAAGGGTTTTTTTTCTTTTCGGCTTTTTATCTCTATCTGCTTGGAAGAGAAGTAGAGGGGAAGAGAAGACTGGTCTTCTTAGGGCTTACTCTTTTTTCTATCCTACTGGCCACTCTCTCCAAACCCTCGGCTATTGTTTTCCCCGCAGTGATCCTCTGTTTTGAAGTCGCAAAAAAGAGAGAGCGATGGTTTGAATTCATTAAAAGTCACTGGCTTTTTTTCGCAATTGCATTGTTCCTTTCTATTGTTTTCGTCTCTATCCTTTTAAAAGTGATGCTGGAGGCGGGGGGAATAAAGCCCTATCGAGGAGGTTCGTTTTTCAATAACTTTCTTATCAGTTTTTACGCCTTCCTTTATAATATTAAACTCCTTGTCTTCACGATTAACTATTCCGCTGCTTATACCATTGAGGTCTCCCAACCCATTATAAGCCTTCAAACTTTTGCGTTTGTAGGCATCACCCTTTTCCTCATCGGAGTTAGCCTCTGGTCTTTGAGGATGAAAAAGGTCATCTTTTTCTCCTTTTTCTTCTTTCTCATCACCCTTCTCCCTTATTTGAATATTCTCCCCATCAGTACCTTACTTGCAGACCGTTATGTTTTCATCGCCTCTTTTTCATTTGCTTTTATCCTCGGCATCCTTTTCGACCGGTTCTATGCCTATCGGCAGAAGAAATTTTCAGAAGGTTTTTTCAAGTTGCTTTCGGTCTCCCTGTTTCTGCTTCTGCTAGCGGGATATTCCCTCATGACCGTTCGCCAAAACACGATCTGGCAGAACAGTTATACCCTATGGGCCGATGCTGTGGAGAAACACCCTTATAGCAATACGGCCAATGCTTTAATGGGAGTGGTCTATATGGAACTGGGAATGGATGAAGAGGCCGTGAAATACCTGGAACGAGCCGTTGAGATTCTTACTTATGATTACCAATCGAGAAATAATTTGGGCATTGTTTATGGCAGATTGGGTCTTTATGAAAAGGGAGCCAAGGAACTCCTTACGGCTATCTGGTTAAAACCTGATAACGATTCGATGAAGATTAACCTTTCCGTACTTTACCAGAGGGAACAAAAATTTGATGAGGCCGAAAAGATCATAAGGCTTCTGATCGATAAAAATCCTAATAGCTCCGCAAACCTTCACTTCAGGCTGGCATTGATTCATAAGGATGCTGGAAAATATGAATTAGCCCTTTCAGAATTGAATAGATCATCGGAGATGGCTCCCCGTATCATCAATCCTTACGAGGAGATGGGACATATTTATGCGAGCAGGTTGAAGGATCGAGAAAAGGCGATCTATTATTATTCCAAGGGGATTGAGGCTGCTCCAAAAGCGAAATCAAGGGTGGAAGACTTGAGGTGGATGGTTCAGGATTTGCAACGATGAACAGGTGGACTTTGGACGAATGGAACGATGAACGGTGAACAATGAACGATGAACAAAGAACCATGGACAAAAAATGGAAAAGATCGCTTTTTCGGTTTAGAAAGTGGCCTGTATACATTGCGGCAAAGTCCTTCCGAAAAAAAATGAGGCAGGTAGCAAGAAATTTACCAGAGAGTGAACGTTTCCTCTTAAGAGACCAACTATCACGTGCTTCCGATTCGATTTGTTTGAATACTTGCCCTGTTAAATAGCTTGAGGTTGAATATGTATTACACGTATGTATTGCTGAGCCTAAAAGACAAGAAATTTTACACTGGCTTCACTGCTAACCTCAAGCTAAGATTTGAGCATCATAATAAAGGACTAGTTGAATCCACTGAGGATCGA
>Ga0194112_10007638_pt1 | contig 14034 bp, 18 predicted proteins | sample TA2MahC400mmetaG_FD_146191 | JGI IMG/M metagenome (GOLD analysis project Ga0194112, IMG submission 146191) | Freshwater microbial communities from Lake Tanganyika, Tanzania - TA2015016 Mahale Deep Cast 400m | ecosystem: Environmental > Aquatic > Freshwater > Lake | place: Tanzania: Lake...
TGGCCCGCCGCAGAAGGGGTGGGGTTGCGGTTTGCTCGCAACGCGCCCGCGGCGGCCCGCCGGCCGGGAGACGTCCGAAGTCTCGACCCAAAACAGAACGCCGCCGGGGTCGCCTGCTGCGTCCGGTGGCTGGTAATGGCTGTGCAGGACTAACACAGAGCTATCCGATCCATAGGGAATCACGAGCGCCCTCCAGTCGCCAGGCCGATCCACGGCCCCTGGGCGCCTAAGACGGCATTATACCTCTGAGCGCGACTCGCGTCAATACGTGCGTTGTGCACGCCCACGTATCTTCTCAATTTGTAGGGGCGCACCCTCGCGGTCGCCCCGATGGGCAGGCGCAAGGCCGTGCCCCTACCCCGGATTATTGAGAAGATACACGCCCACCATGGCCGACTCGGACGTCTGGCAATTTAGCCAACTCTGCGTTATACTCTGACTCACCATACTTCCAGGTTATTTCTACATGGGCCGCGGCGCATACGAGCACAATTACACCCAACTCAACCTACCCGAACTGACTCGCGCAGGGGTAGACGCCGCGCCGGTTGAGATCGCGTTGCCGCCCGCGCTGGCCGGCTCAGGGCCGATCACAGCAGAGATCTATTGTGCGGACAACCTGGCTCTGCTAGAGGCGGCCGCCGGCCGGTGGTCCGGCCGCTTTCAGCTTCTCTACCTGGATCCGCCGTTCGGCAGCGGGAAGGTGTACGCCGCGCGCGTGGCAGGCGAACGCGGCCGGCAGGCCCAGGCAGTGGACGCCTATCGCGACGACCAGGGCTTCGACGCGTATCTGGCATGGCTGGCCGCGCGGCTGGCCGCGGCGCGTGATCTGTTGACCGAGTCCGGGTCTCTCTATGTTCATCTGGATTGGCACGCGGTGCACTACGTCAAGGTGGAGCTAGATCGCATCTTCGGCCGTGACCGCTTTCTGAACGAGATCATCTGGTGCTATCATGGGCCGTCGCCCATCCGCACGGCGTTCAAGCGCAAGCACGATAACATCCTGGTCTACACCCGCTCGAAACGCTATTTCTTCGACGCCGATGCCGTGCGCGTGCCGTATGACGCCTCCACGGTGAAGACGTTTGCCAGCAGCTCCAAGGCCGGCTTTGGCAAGACGCCCGATCTGGAGCGCGGCAAGGTGCCGGAGGATTGGTGGTACTTCCCCGTCGTAGCGCGCGTGCACTCTGAACGGGTCGGTTATGACACGCAAAAGCCGGAGGCGCTGCTGGAGCGGATCGTCAAGGCATCCAGCCGGCCGGCCGACCTGGTGGGTGATCTCTTCGCCGGTTCAGGCACGACAGGCGTGGTCGCCGCGCGGCTCGGCCGGAACTCGGTGTTGGTGGATCGGAATCCGGTCGCCATCGAAAAGAGCCTGTTGCGTCTGGCGCGGCTGAATCCGGCCCCGGCCGTGCGGATGTGGCGATACATTGATCAGCAATCGCGTAGCGATCAGTAAGGCAGGTGACGGAATGACAAGAGAGTTCCCGCTCAAGATCTCCAGCGCCCAGCAGCGCGGGGTGGTCGTCAAATTCGACGCGGAGCGCGGCTTTGGGTTCATCCGGCCCGACGAGGCGGCCGGCGCCGCCGATCGTGACGTGTTCGTCCATGTGCGCAACGTCCCCGGCCGCCGCGCCTTGCATCCGGGCCAACGCGTGGCCTATCACCTGGCACGCACCGACCGCGGGCTGGCAGCCGTCAACGTGCAGGTCGAGACGGGCCTGCTGTCCGGTCTGGCGCGTTCGTTGTACGCGCGCTTCATCCTGATCGGCCTGGGGTCGGCGCTCCTGCTGTTGTTCGGCCTGGCTGCCGCATTGGATCGGCCGACGTCGCTGGCGCTCTGGCTGGCGATGTGGGTAGTGGCCATGAGCGCGGCGACCTATGGCATCTATCGCTATGACAAGGCCATGGCTGAGGCCCGCAAGGCGCGCGTGCCCGAAGCCGTGTTGCATCTGCTCAGCGCGTTGGGCGGATCGCCGGGCGCGTTTGCCGGGATGCGCTGGCCCACGCGGCACAAGACCGGCAAGCCGCTGTTCCAGGCCATCTTCTGGCTGATCGTGGCGGTTCAGCTCGGCGCGGCCATCTTCTGGATCGTGAGCGAATCGAGTTTCTAAACGGACCATATCCCCGTAACACGGTCAGATTTTAACTCCGGCAGATGGAAGAAACGTTTGCGCCGACATCCGAGCCGTGATACAATTGACGCGACAAGTGATCAGCGAAGAGCCGTGGTGAAATGAGCGCCGTTTCCGTGACTTCCACTGGGTTCCGTATTCCGGTGTCCGATGCGTTGCCGGAGGTCGTGCGGCGCCTTGTCGCGGCGTTGCAGCCAGAGAAGATCATCCTCTTCGGTTCGTATGCCTATGGTAAGTCCACACCAGACAGCGACGTAGACTTGCTGGTTGTGATGGAGACCTCCGCCCCCGACAAGGAGCGTTACCTCGCCGTCTGTCGCCTGTTACGGCCGCGGCCTTTTCCCGTGGATATCCTGGTGCGCACGCCGCAAGAGCTCGCGCACGCGCTGGACAAGGGCGATTTCTTCATCCGAGAGATCACCTCCCAAGGCAAGGTGCTGTATGAGCGGTATCCATGATCCCCTGTCGTGGGTTGAACGCGCCGAGGAAGAGGCGATGACCCCACCCCCGACGAGGCGCGTCAGGCGGTCGAGATCGCCAGGTCCGTGCGCCGGTTCGTTAGAAAATGGTTGGGCCTCGGCAAGTGAGGCCCGCTAAAGGTGCTGGTCATGACCGATTCGACATCGGGGACCCGCCTCTCGGATGACCTGATCTTCGGTGTGACCCTCGGCACGCGCGTGGAGGTCGAGCTGCTCGACGAGCACGGCGGCGTCGAGAGGTTGGCTTTCGACATCGTGCCGGACGCGCAGGCCGATTTCGCGGCCGGGTTCCTGGGAGTCGGCGCGACCCTGGTGCGCGCGCTGTTGGGCCGGCGCGCCGGCGAAGTCGTGCAGTATCGGCTCGCCGATGTCGTCCAGGCCAGGATCGTGTCTGTTGCGCCCAGCGTCAGGCCGGCGAGCCCTGACCATTCGGCGGGCCGGCAGGCCGCCATCCAGGAGGCGATCAGCCGGTCGGATCGGGAAGACATGGTGCGCCTGGCGTTGACCGTGGACGTGAAATGGGGCGACTGGGATCCAGAGCGCGTCGCCGAGACGTGGGAAAAGCATTGACCATGACAGAGTGGGATATTCGCGTGCTTGGGACCGCGGAAGAACTCGCGGCGGCCGAGGATCTGCAGCGCATGGTGTGGCCGGGCAGCGAGGCGGACATCGTGCCGGTGCACCTGCTGCTGACCGCAGCCCACAACGGCGGCCTGGCCGCGGGCGCCTTCGTAGATGACCGCTTGGTCGGCTTCGTGTTCGGCTTTCCGGGCCTGGACACGACCGTCTCACCGCCCCGTCTGAAACACTGTTCGCACATGCTGGGGGTCCATTCCGACTTCCGCGGCTCAGGCATGGGCCACGCGCTGAAGTGTTTTCAGTGGCAACACGTGCGCCAGCAGGGCATCGAGCGCGTCACGTGGACCTATGACCCGCTGCTCGCGCGCAACGCGCAGCTCAACATCTGTAAGCTGGGCGCGGTCTGCAACACCTACCTGCGCAACCTCTACGGAGACATGCGCGACGGCTTGAACGCTGGCCTGCCCTCCGACCGCTTCCAGGTGGATTGGTGGGTGAACAGCGAACGCGTGACTGCACGCATGACAGAGAGGCCGCGCCCGCGACGTGGTCTCGCCGATCACCTGACCGCAGGCGCCGCGAAGATCAACCCGTCCTTCGCTGATGAGCCGGCCAGTCCGCCATCTGTTCGGCCGGCCGACTGGCCCGAGGGGCCGGCGCTGGCGCTCCAAATCCCCGCCGACTTCCAGGATCTGAGGGCGCGCGATTTGACGTTGGCGCTGAAGTGGCGTTTGAGCACGCGTGCGGTATTCGAGGAGCTGTTCGATCGGGGCTATCTGGTCAGCGATTTCGTGTACGAGGCAGGCCCGCCCCCCAGGGCCCACTACGTGTTGCGCCCGGCCGGCCTGTAGCCAGCCGGCCAGTCCGCCGGCCAGGGGCTTCCAGCCTCCGGCGGGCTGTCAGTTTGGCAGCAGCGTGCCGCTCGGCCCCCTCCTGGCGTGTTCAGGCCAGTCTCGGTGGCCCGCCATCCAGGTCAAGAGCGCGTTCTCGCGGCTCAGCAACGCGATCTCGGTCGCGAGCAGTTGCGCCACCGAGTCGCTGCTGAGGAGCGTCTGCTTTTCCGCAGGATCAATCTGCATGGCCACGGCTGCCAGATAGCTGACCTGAATCGGAGCTTGCGGCATTTCGGCGATCTGGATGCCCAGGCCGGCCGCTTTGGCGATCAACTCGATGTAGCGCGCGACCTGGCTGCGCACTCGCGCGGTCAACTGGGCCACGTGATCCGCATCGGCCGGTTCAGGCAAAGGGCAAAACTCCACCTCGCCGCGCAGATAGGGTTGATCCTGTAACAGCCGGCGGATGCGAAAGCGTTCAGCGCCGACCGTCACGATATCCATGGCGCCGTCCGACAGATGGGCGCTTTCGATGATGCGCGCCACCGTGCCGACCTGGTGCGGCTCAGCCGTCCCGCCCACCTCACGCCCACGGCGGATCAGCACGACGCCGAATGGCTTGTCTTCCGCCAGACAGCGCCGAACCATCAGCCGGTAGCGATCCTCGAAGATGTGCAGCGGCAGCAATTGTCCCGGGAACAGCACGGTATTGAGTGGGAACAGGGATAGTTCGAAGGCGTCAGTAAGCCCAAACATGGCGACCTCCATCAGCGTCATTCTACATCAAGTCAGCGGTTTCGGCCAGTAGAAAAGGAAGGGAGCGCCTTCATGGTGAAGGCGCTCCCTCGTGGAAATCACTGCTGTTGGGTTTGTAGCTCAGCGCCCGCGAGCAGCAGGCCAATCGCCCAACTACTCGATGGCGCCGGCCGCCATCCTCAGTCCGGGCACGTCGCGCAACTCGATTTTGCGGTAGCCCAGATTCACCAGCCCCGCATCCTTGAAGCCGCGCAGGATGGCGCTGATCGTCTCGCGATAGGTTCCCAACATATCGGCCAGTGCCTGGTGGCTGGTGCCGCGAATCGCTGCCCCGCCGCTGGCCAGTTCCAGTAACAGCCCGGCCAATCGCTCCGGCAGTCGCTTGTAAGCAACCTCTTCCATGCGATTCTCTACCTGCGCCAGCCGCTGCCCTACCGTCTGCAGCAGACCCCAGTTGACCACCGGGTAACGTAGAGCGAGGGTCTGCGCTTGCGGGGCCGGCATCGTCCAGACGATGCAATCTGTCAGCGCCAGCGCCTTGACCGTCGGGTCAGTTGCGCCCAACAAAGCGCCCTCGCCGAACATGGAGCCTGGGCCAAGCGTGGCGACGGCTAACCGTCGGCCATTCGGCCCCTCGCGAATCAACTGCACACGTCCCTTCATCAGCGTGAAGAGGTTGTGATTCAGAACGTCAGGTTCGGCCACTGTTTGACCCACGCGAAACGAATGTGCGGTGATGGCCTGCTTGAATTCCTGGTCGCCCTCCCGTAACTCGATCAATACCTCAGGCATGGACTTGTGTTTGCTTCGATATGGCATAGCATCCTCCCCCCAATGTAACCAGCCTATCTTGACCCGGAACTGCTTCTGTTTTGGTAAATTCCGATGAAGAATATAACACAAAAGCCACTGGCTGTCAATAGCCCACCGGCTGTTTTCATGAGCTTTTAATACACTGGGAAGGTTACGAAGACTATTTCGGGGTGAAGCAGCCCGTCAGGAGCTAAAGGACGCCGACTCCGACGCGTAAGCCCCGGCCGGGGCTTACGCGTCGGAGAGCGATATGCCGGTCTCCGGCCGGCCTGGGGGATCAATCTGCCGGGGAGTGAGACGCGTGCGGCGCCAGCATGGCCATCACATCGCGGGCCGTGTCGCCCAGGTAAGCGCCGGCCGCGCGCTCGCGCAGCTCAAGGTTCTGAGCGAAAGCGCGACCGCCGAAGACCAGCCGCGGCCGCGGTTCGGGCAAAGCTGCAACTGGCTCAGGCAAAAGCAGAAGGCTGGCCGCGCTGTCGGGCATTGTGGCCGATAGACATACCAGGTCCGGCCGCAGCCTTGATGCTTCCTGCACCAGGTGGCCGGCCGGCACGTTTTGACCCAGGTAGAGCACCCGCCACCCGCGGCGGCGCAAAGCCAGCGACACGATCATGATGCCGACATCATGCCATTCGCCCGGCGCCGAGCCAGTGATCGCCAGCGGGCTGGTGGCGACTTTCTGGCCGGCCTCTGCGCGGGCATACGCCTGGAACAGCGCGGTGAGCCGCCGGCGCACGAACCCGGCGGCGAAGTGCTCCTGCACGATCGTGGCCTCGTCGCGCAGCCATCGCTCACCGACCTCGACCAGGACCGGCGTCATGATCGCCTCGGCGACATCCTCGACAGGATAGAGCGCAAAGGCTTCGCCGAGGACCGCTTCTGCATCCTCTTCGCGAAACGCCAGCAGCGCCTCCAGCAGCTCAGACGAGATTGTTCCCTGGTCGCGCACGCCAGTCGGCGGCCTGCGACTCGATTGCTGAGAGGAAGCCAGCTCAGGCGCTTCGCCGGCCTGCCGGAGAAGATCGAGCCGGGCCACGGCGCGGCTGATGCTCAAACCTGCCTCGATCTGGCTCTGCAGCCAGCGCAGCGTAGCGACGTCGCGCTCCGAGTAGAGCCGATAGCCGCCGTCGCTGCGACCTGGCGAAAGGACGCCGTAGCGCCGCTCCCAGGCGCGCAGCGTGGCCGCGGTGAGGCCGGTCTGCTGCACCACCGTCTTGATGGTGTAGATCGGCGCATCGTCGTAACTGCTCAGACGCCCGGCGTCTGTCATGTTGGCCGCTCGCGATCTCACGGGCTGATCGTGTCGAGCGCATCAGCGATGCGTTCGGCAGCCGCCAGCATCTCGGGCGCCTGATCGAAGACCGCCAGGCCGCCCTGGTCGGCCGCCACAGCTGCGGCCGTGAAGGGCAGGCTGCCGAGCAGGGGCAGGCCGGCCGCCTGGTCGCGCACGAACGCCTCATCTTGCGCGCTGCGCACCTTGTTGGCGACCAGGACGATGCGCTTGACGCCGATCTCGGCGGCCAGGCCGCGGATTTGCCCGGCCGTGCCCAGGCTGCGCAGACCTGGCTCGACAACGATCAGGAATGCATCCACCGCGCCGGCTGTGCCGCGGCCCAGGTGTTCGACTCCCGCTTCCATGTCCAGGATGAGCGTCTGGCGTTTGCGCAGCAGCAGGTGCGTGACCAACGCCTTGAGCAGTGCATTCTCCGGGCAGAGGCAACCTGCGCCGCCCCCGCGCACCGTGCCGAGGCGCAGAAGCCGCACACCGCGATGGGTGAGGCTGAAGCTCTCGGGGATGTCGTCCACCTTGGGGTTCAACTTGAACCAGCCGCCGATTGTGCCGGGCTGCGCGCCGGTGCGCTCGTAGATCAGCGACTCCATCTCGGCGATCGGCTTCAGCTCGGCGTCCATTTGTGCGGTCAGCCCAAATGCCAGTCCCAGATTGCCCGCGGGGTCGGCGTCAATCGCGATGACGTCCTGCCCGCGTTGAGCATAGACATAGGATAGCAGGGCAGTCAGCGTGGTCTTGCCCACGCCGCCCTTACCGGTGATGGCGATCTTTGGCATGAATGGCTCCTGGTGTGTGATATTCTGCGTCTTGACCAACGCCTACAGAGGTATTGTAAAGCAATTGTCGAGGGTTTGCAAGATGGGGGCCGCTCTGTAGATCCTTCGTCGTTTGACGGGGCCTGGCTGCCGGGCATATAATCGTGGGAATATCAGCCTGGAGGCTCCTTGTGCTTTGGCATCACCCGCGCGTTCGCGCACTCTTGATAGTCTCAATCCTGGCGGCGGTCCTGATCGCCAGTTGCACGTTCACGTCCCCTGCCACGCCGCCCGCGACGCCGGTCGCAACGACGGCGCCGAGCGTGCGCCGTTTGACGATCCTCTACACCAACGACGAGCACGGCTGGCTGTCGGCGCAGCGGAACAAGGATGGGAGCTCGGTCGGCGGCGCGGCTGAGCTGTTGGGGCGCTGGCAGGCGGTCGAAGGCTACACGGCCGACGGCCCATTCCTCGTGCTCAGCGGCGGCGATATGTGGACCGGGCCCGCGATCTCCACCTGGTTCAGCGGCGATTCGACCGTGGAGATTATGAACCAGATGGGCTATCGCGCGGCCGCCATCGGCAACCACGAATTCGACTTCGGAGTAGATGTGCTGCGCCGTCAGGCCCAGGCGATGGGGTTTCCTCTTCTTTCGGCCAACCTGGTCCGCAAGGGCACAACCGAGCACCCCGACTTCGTCAAGCCGTTTGTAGTGGTCGAGGCCGGCGGCCTGAAGATCGGCCTCATCGGTTTGACTACAACCACCACGCCGCAGGTTACCGTTCCCAAGAACGTCGCCGACTTCCAGTTCTTGCCCTATGCGGATGCGCTGACGCGCTACGCGCCGCAGGTCAGAGCTGCAGGCGTTCACGTGCTGATCGTCCTGGCGCACGTTTGCAGCGACCAGGTGCGCAGCCTGGCCCCGAGAGCCAAAGCGTTGGGCGTGGACGTCCTCACCACCGGTCATTGCCACGAACGGATCGCCGAGGAGATCGGGGGCGTGGCGATCATCGGCGGCGGCGACTATCTGAAGAGCTATGCCCGGCTGACGCTGGAGGTGGATGTCACCGGTCGCCGCGTCATTGGCCGCCGGGCCGCAGTGGTGGACAACACTGCGACGGCCCAGGGGCCAGCGGCCGACGCGACCATCGCGAGCCGGGTGGCGTTCTGGCAGCGAAAAGCCGATGATGCGCTTGGCGATGTCATCGGCTACACGCGCACCGGGTTGGCCCACCGCTCCGATGCGCTGTTCAACCTCGTCACCGATGCCTGGTTGTGGGCCTATCCTACGGCCGATTTCGCGGTGACCAATCGCGGGGGCTTCCGGCAAGGGATTGATCCCGGACCGATCACGTTGGGCGACATCGTCAACGTGCTGCCGTTCAACAACCAGTTGGTGGATGTGGCCATCACCGCCGCGCAGCTCAAAGCGAACCTGGACTGCTGCGGTGGAGTGATCGCAGGTTTCACCTATGCAGGAGGCCGGCTGCTGACCCCGGACGGCGACCCCCTCGATTCGCGCAAGACCTATCACGTCCTGGTCAATGACTTCATGTACGGCGGCGGCGACAATTTCAAGCTCGCCAGACAAGACCCCAACGCCTACTTCACTGCGGTGGACTGGCGCCAGCCGGTCATAGAATACCTCCGGTGGCTGGACACGAGCGAGAAGACGCCGCTGGAGATGCGACTGGATGCGAAACCGCGCAGCGCGCCGTGATCGCCGCCTGTGACGCGTCACCAGGAGACCGCATGACTCCCGTCATTCACACCCCCGCCGATCTCGGCCGTTTCATCGCGGAGTCCGGCATCGCCGCCGAGCTGACGCCGATGCGCTGTGACACCCCGACCGTGCCGGCCGCGGCCGCCGCGCTGGGGGTGGCGCCGGGCCAGATCATCAAGTCGTTGCTCTTCCTGGTGCGAGATGAGCCGGTGCTGGTGATCGCCAGCGGCGACTCGCCCGTGGACCGCCGCGTCCTGGCCGAACGCTTCGGCGTCGGCAAGAAGCAGGTCAGGCTGGCCGACGCCCAAACGGTGCTGCAGATCACTGGCTACGCGGTGGGCGGTGTGCCGCCCTTTGGACACGCCTCAGCCGTGCGGGTGCTCCTCGACCGTGCGGTGGCCGCGCACGATGCGGTCTGGGGCGGCGGCGGGGACGATCGCACCCTGCTGCGCATCGCGCCGGCCGAGCTGGCGCGCGTCACGAACGCCGAGTGGGTGGACCTCTAGCAGTTTCCTAGCCTTTGATGCCGGTGAGCGCGATGCCCTGCACAAAGGTCTTCTGCAGGAAGAAGAAGAGCAAGATGATGGGCAGCGTGATCAGCACCGAAGCGGCCATCAGCAGCCCCCATTCGGCACCGTATTGCGAGCGATACTGATAGATGCCGAGCGAGAGAGTGTAGAGCTTCTGGTTGTTGAGGTAGATCAGGGGGCCCAGGTAGTCACGCCAACGCGCGATGAACTCGAAGGTCGAACTCGACCTTGACGCCCTTGGTGTTCTTGGCGTTGTAGTTGTCAATGATGCCCTTGATGGACTGCTGGGCAACATCGGTCATGCGCGACCACGCCTCGAGGGTTTTCACTTCCTTAGCCGCTGGTTGGGCGGCCGGCGCTGCGCCTCCGGCCGGCGGCGCAGGCGCTGGAGCTGCAGGCACCGTACAAGCTGCCATCAGTAGTGCGCCCGCCGCGATGCCTGTGCCTTGAAGAAACTGCCTTCGGGAGAGCTTCTGCTCCATGGATGTTACCTCCTTTGGTATGAACTCCTTATCAAGCAGAAACCGGCGAGGAGTGAAACTAGAGTGAAGATGCAGTAAACGCGTCCGCAGCGGAACAGACCCTTGTCGAGCATCCGGCTTGGGCCTGCATGAACGACGCTTTTGAGAGAGCACGCGCCCGGCGACAACACTGCCGAGCAGCCGAACATCAGCCTGCTTGCCGACACTCGATGCCCCGATTATACGACCTTCTGCGGTGTATGTCAACATCGCGAATGCGTGTACAGCAATTGCGAGGCGTGGGCAGGCGTGATATACTTGGGCGTATATGATGCGTGATTGGATGGCCACAGAGTAGAACCAAGGAGAGGCTCTAATGTCAGTGCAAGAAGCGGCCCTCTACGGCGACCTGGTGTTGGCGCTGCGCGACTATGCGGCCGAGCAATTGGCTGCTGCGACGGGCGATCATGATCTGGCAGCCGTCGGCGCCCGGTTGGATGATTTCATCCGCGCGTGGTTCTTCACGCCGCAGAAGGAGCTTTACGGCTCGGCCCCGCGCGACGTGATCTGGCGTGAACAGTTGGGCGAGCAGAACCCATTGCCCAAGGAGTACGCGGCCGAGGTGTACGGCGATGATTGTCCGATTTGCCAGGCCATGCGCGAGGAGCTCGAAAACGCCGAGGACGATGAGGCGCATGGCCACTTCTGGGGCTATTGCCCCGACACTTGCCTGCTGGAGCAGTATGATCCTGTGGGGGCCGAGGAACGCTGGCGCAAGGAATTCGCGCGGCTGGACGAGACCCAAGCAACGCAGGAGCCGGCCGGCCCCGCGCCGGAGTACACCCCGCCTCCGCCGTCCGGCCCCCGTGTGACCCCAGACGAGTTCCTCTCGGTTCTGCGCCGGCCGTGGCTCGACCCCGAGCTACATCGCGCGGCGCAACAGTTGGCCGAGCGATGCGACGTGCCACAGCCGCGCGCGGCGCAACGCGCTCCCTATCGGCGGATGACCCGCGACGAGGCCCTGTCCCTCATCGCCGGCTTGCACGGCCAGGGCGTTGACGCGCCAGCCTTGATGAAGCAACTTGACGCCTGGCCCTATCAGAATGTCGCCCTGGATTGGCTGAGCGACCCGGAGCAGAGCATTGGCCCTATCTGCCAGGCGCTGGATGAGACCGCCCCCCGCGACCAGGACGAGCTGGCCCGCTTACGCCATCATCGCGACTTCATCCTGGCACTGGCCCGGCTGATTCCGCCCGCCGCGCGGCTGTGGCTGAGCGGATGGCTGGAGGCGGTAATGTATGGGGCGCTGCTGGCGATACCGTTTTGAGGATTGAGGGTCAACCATGATCGTTCAGCTCGGCCATTGACAGCGGTGTCGCGTTCTGCTATACTCCGTTCAGGTAACCTTGGAGGTCCCTGGTCATGGTAGAACGGAGAAGAGAACATGGCTTTTCGAGAACGCCTTGAGCTCATCAAACGCATTCAGGAGTTGCGGGGGTCGAAGGTTGTGGCCTATGTGACCAGCGATCGAAGAACCTTTCCCCCGGATTCCCGCTTTTTCCTGCGCTGAATACCAAGCTCGCCACAGAGGCGCAGATATTTCTATACGATCAGTTGCGCTCCCTGGGGAAGACAGGCAATCTGGATCTATTCCTCTATACCCGGGGCGGTGAGACGGACTCGGTCTGGCCGTTGGTCAGCATATTCCGGGAGTATGCCCTGAGGCGTTTTGCTGTCCTGGTCCCCTTTCGCGCCATAGCGCGGGCACTCTCTTCTGTCTGGGCGCCGATCAGGTAGTCATGGGAGAGGCTGCCGAACTCAGTCCGATTGATCCGACCACAGGGAATCAGTTCAACCCGATAGATGAGGTTGACAAGCAGACCCGAAGACCTATCAGCGTGGAAGACGTGATCTCCTACATGGAGTTGGCGCGAGACGAGGCTAAGGTGGGGCTTCAGGATGGCGACCACATCCTGGAAGTGTTCAAGAGACTATCTGAGGCAGTACACCCGATCGCATTGGGTAATGTCAACCGTGCCCATACCCAAATTCGGATCCTGGCCGATAAACTACTGCGGCTTCATTGGCCTGGCGACGAGAATAAAGCTCGCATCGGACAGGCTGTCGATCAGTTGACCCAAAAATTATACTCTCACACTCACGCGCTCAACAGACGTGAAGCCAAAGAGATACTGGGCGATGATTTGGTCATAGACGCCACGGAGGAAGAGCAACAGCTTCTATGGCAGCTTTATGAGGAGTATGCCCAGGTTTTGCAACTGCGAGAGACTCTCTGCATAGATAGTCTCGTGGTCTCCGGGCAGACACAACAACGATTCACCATCGCCGGTGCATTCATCGAAACTGAATGCCGGTCTCTGGTTTTTCGTTCGGAGTGTCTCATTGGCCTGTCATCCAGATTGCCGCAAGGATTTCAACTTCAGATTCCGGCGGGTCAACCAGTACCCTTGATACCTGGTCTGCCGGTCAATATAGACATAAAGGTACTCTCGCTCGGTTGGGAAGAGAACCAGAAAGGCGTCTGAGGCGCCATGAACGTCTTGAATTGGACCAGTACAAACTATCTGCAACCGCAGTATTCGGCCTCCTCATCAGGCTATAGCGCAACAGAATTCGCGGCTGGATTTGCTGCTGCGGAACACCTCCGCGCCGATTCGATCACGCCCGAGTTGTTCGGCGAGACGGCTCAGGTAGTTTTCACGGTGATTGACGGCGAGCTATACCTGGTCAAAGATGAGGCTCCGCCCGGGGCGCGCTTGCCCGGAACACAGCTTTTCGCGCGCCTGTTGGAGTTCGCTGACACCCTTGCGCCGACAGAGCCGGCGGCCTGATCGGTTATCTGCGGGCAGATCGGTATGGGTGTCGTATCGCGCGTGCCGAACACCATCTACGAACGGGCCATCTTGCTGGATACCGGTGCGCTGGAGGCGATCGCCGATCCTAAAGACCAGTATCACCGTTCGGCCGTTCGATGTCGCGCCGAACTGCTTGAGTTGGCCTATCCCCTCTACATCACCACACTGACGACGATCGCATCGAGTTTTACAGCCCCGGCGACCTGCTTCCCGGCGTGACCGTGGAGAAGATGCAGCGGTTGGAGAGCCAGTCAAAGCTGCGCAACCCCGTGATCGTCGAGGTCTTTCGCGATCTGGGCGGCTTCATCGAGAAAATGGGTACCGGCATCCAGCGCATGGCGCGGGCGATGGAGCAACATGGGCTGCCGATCCCGCGGTTCGAGGAGTTGGGCGGCGAGTTCCGGGTGACACTGGTAGGGCCGGGGGAGAAGTTCATGCAGACAGCAGCGCCGGCCCCGGTCTGGACACAGGGGTTGAATGAGCGGCAGATCAAGACAATGGGCCATGTCAGCCAGCACGGGCGGGTAACAAATCTCGAGTATCAAAATCTCTACGGGGTCAGTCGGAGCACTGCCAAAAAGGAGCTACAGAGTTTGGTGGCGCGCGGTCTTCTCGAACAACAAGGGGGCGGCCGCTATACGCGCTATGTTTTGGCCGATAATGGTCATCCGCAATGACTCTAGTTTCGGCTAACTTCAAATTGGCCGTCCCCCCGAACCTGCGGTAAACTGGCCGGGTTGTTGATTCCATGGCGGAGGCGTGGTCGAATGAGTGAACAGACATCGCAGATGATGGCGTTATT
>Ga0194112_10007649_pt1 | contig 14018 bp, 17 predicted proteins | sample TA2MahC400mmetaG_FD_146191 | JGI IMG/M metagenome (GOLD analysis project Ga0194112, IMG submission 146191) | Freshwater microbial communities from Lake Tanganyika, Tanzania - TA2015016 Mahale Deep Cast 400m | ecosystem: Environmental > Aquatic > Freshwater > Lake | place: Tanzania: Lake...
CGAGCTGATGTTCAGGACCTTGGCCGCTTCCCGGAACTTCCGGCCTTGAGACAGGGTTCCCTCGACTTGGGCTTTGAGCGGCAGCTCGAACCGCCACTCCCGCCTCCGGTTGACGTCAACGGGAACGGAGATGACCGGTCCGGTCTGGCGTCGGGCTTTCTTGACCTTGGAATCGGCTGTTTTGGGCATGGCGGTTCCCTTCCTCCCGGTCAGAACAGGGCCGAGTTGATGGCGTAAAGGGCGATCTGGAGACGGCTGTGGGTGTCGAGCTTGGCGTAGATGGACTTGATGTGGGAGCGGACGGTGTTCTTGCTGATGAAGAGGGCCTCGGCGATTTCGTCGTTGGATTTTCCCTGGCCGATGAGCTTGAGGACCTGGAATTCGGTCGGGGTCAGCTGGTCGAGGGTCTTTTCCTTCATGTCCCGGCCGACGACGGAGATGATCCGGTCCATGATGCTCGACATCTTGTCCCGGGGGAGCCAGATCTCGCCCTTGGCGATGACCTGGACGGCCTCGGGGAGCTGGCCGGAGGCGTCGTTGAGGTCGAAGTAGCCCCGGGCCCCGACGTTGATCAGGCTGACGATTTCCTCGTGGGAGGGGATGTTGCCGAGAATGAGCATGTGGGATTTGATGTCATCCCGGGAGATTTCGCGGATGGCCTTGCAAATCTCCCGCATGTTCGGCATGGCCTCCGTGCTGGCGAAGAGGATGACTTGGGGGCGGAGCCGGCGGATCGATTCCATGAACGAGTCGATCGTGCCTTTTTCGACGTTGACGACCTCGATCGTCGGGTCGGCCTCGAGGGACTTCAAGATCCCGGCCAGGATGAGGTCGGACGGGCAGAAGATCAGGACCTTGGTCTTCGGGATCTCGGGACCCGGAAGCTTTTTTTTGTTCATGCTTGCCTCTTCGCCGGGCCGCGGCCCAAGCCCGGAATTTGAGCGGGCGTATCGTAATCCAAGGTCCCCGTCATGTCAAGAAACGGGAGAAACGGGAGAAATGGGAGGGCCGGGATCGGGTCGTCCGGAATCATCCCGGGACCAGGGCCCGGAGGCCTTCGAGAAGGCGGGCGTTGTCTTCGGCGTCCCGGACGGTGAACCGGACGAAGGGCCGGTCCCCGATGCCGAGCTTCCCTCGGCAATCCTTGATCAGGATGAGATCGCGCTCGAGGAGCGCGGCCGTCAGCTCGTCGGAACGCCTTCCGCCCAGGAGCTCGCAGAGGACGAAATTCGCCGCGGAGGGCAGCGGCCGGAGCCAGGAGAGGGAGGCCAGGCCGCGAACGAGATTCTCCCGTTCCGCCGCCAGACGGGCGCAGCTGTGGAAGTAGTCGGCCGTGTATTTGCCGATGACCTGGAGGAAGTGTTCGCCGGGGGCGTTGATGTTCCAGATGGCCAAGCTTTTCCGCGTCGCTCGGATAAGGTCGGCGTCGGCCGCGGCCAGGACGCCGAGCCGGAGGCCCGGGACGCCGTAGGACTTTCCGAGGCTCTTGATGACGACGAGGTTCGGGTGGGAGGACAGCAGACCGTCGTCGAGGAGGGTCCCCCGGGACGTGCCGTCGACGAAATCGACGAAGGATTCGTCGACGATCGCCCGGATCCGGGCCGCCTTGAGGGCTTGCACGAGGCGAAGGACCTCGCTCTTGGGAAGATAATGCCCGGTCGGATTGTCCGGGTTGATGAGGACCAGGGTCCCCAGGCCCTCCCGCTCGGCGAACCGGATCAAGTCGTCGGCCGAGTAGGCGAAATCCGGAGAGGACGGGACGAAGGGGACGAGATCGCCTTTCCCGAGCCGCTCGAAATACTCATGGAAGGTCGGGACGGACATCCCGGTCCGGCCCTCGAGAAGGGGCATCATCCCCCCGATGAGCTCCGAGGCCCCGTTGCCGACCAGGATCCGCTCCGGGGCGCAGCCGAAGAGCTTGGCCGCGAGGAGATTCTGGACGTCCTGTCCGGAGGGATAGCTCGTCAGGAGGACCTCGAAATTCCGCTTGAGCTCGGCGACGAGAGCCGGGGGCGGGAAGAAGGGGTTGACCAGGTAGCAGAAGTCCTTGAGCCGGGGAAATCGCCAGTAGCCCCCGTACCGGCTCTGGAGGAGCGCCGACCGGGATTTCGCCGGAGAGAAGAGGACCCGGGCGATATCTAGATCCTGGAGGTCGTCGATTTCGTACCAGGCCTTGTCGGTAATGGGGAGAGCGGCCAGGTCGCCGGTGTCGATGAAGGCCAGGAGCTTGAGGACCTCCTCGTAGAAGCCGTTCTTGCCTTGGGAATGGATGTAGGCCTCGAGGAAGGGCAGGAACTTCGTCCGGGAAAAATCCCGGGACAGCTTGTAGATGTTGACCGTCTTGAAATAGCCGTCGGCCTCGCCCCACCGGAAGTCCTTCTTGGAGATGAAGCTCGAAACGCGATGGGCGTCCTTGAGGGTGACGACCGTCCCGTCCATCCAGGATTCGTACTTGGCCACGACGGCCAAGTTCGGGGCGGGATGGGCCAGGCAATCCGCGAGGATCGACGGCTCGAAAATGACGTCGCTCTCGAGGAGGAGGGTGTCGTCGGCCGCCAGCCGGTCCTTGACGAGGAAGAGGGAATAGATGTTGTTCGTCGTCGCGAAATCGCGGTTCCAGACGTACTCGAGGGACAGGCCTTGGTAGGAGGCGCCGAGAAAGGACATCAGCTCCTCGCCGCCGTGCCCGACGACGAAGATGACCTTGCGGATCGACGTTCTCTGGACGGCCTCCAGGGCGTGTTCGATCAGCCTCCGCCCGTCGAGGGAAACCATGCATTTCGTCGACCGGGCCGTGAGCGGACCGAGCCTCTTGCCCATGCCCGCGGCGAGAAATAGGGCTTGCATCTTGTGGATCCTCCGCCCCATCTTATTCGAAACGGAGGGGGAAGGGAAGAGCCGGGATGCCGGGCGGAGGCCGCGGGAGCGCCGGGCTTAATGGGCCAGGATGGCGTAGGACCGGTCGAGGCGAAGCCGGACGAGGGGATCGTCGCCGGCCCGGAAGAGGGGCGGCTGGATTTGGACGACGGTCCCGGAGAGGGCCATCTCGAGGGGGCTCTCCAGGAAGAAAGTCCGGGGAACGTGGATGGCGAAATGGAGCTTCATCCCGATCCGCACGCGGCTCCGGAGCTTGAGGGTCGCCTCCTCGGCGCTCATGGCCGCGACCTCGGCCTGTTCGGCGAAGGCGGGATCCCCCGCCTCGCCTCCCCGGACGAACGCCGGCAGGGAGAGGGCGAAGCTCCGCTCCTTTTTCTTGGCCTCGGGAGTGTTCATGGCGGTCATTCCTCGGGTTTGATGACGTACTTGCTGTCGAAGTGGATCATGACCTTTTTGGCGCCGCCGGACTCGCGGAGTCCTTCGACCCGGGCGACCCGTCCTCGGATGACGAGTTTGAGGGACTTGTCCTGGGACAATTTCTCGGGGAGGTCGATGACGAGGCGGAGCCGCACCCCGATGTTGACCGGATTCCGGAGGTAGAAGGACGAGCCCTGATGGTTGATGTAGGACAGGACGGTGTCCTCGCGGAATTCCCGCCCCCGGGCGTTCTGCCCTTCGACCGTGGTCGGCAGGGGGAAATTGAAGCCTCGCTCCCTCGAGCTGAAAAGCCCGAGGTCATCGACGGGGACTTTGATCGCCATGATCACATCCTTTTCCTTCTTGGCGGGGACAGAATGGCACGGCCGGAAAGGCCGGTCAATCACCCCTCCGGATGAGGCCAGGGGTGAAATCCGGCTTTCCGCCTTTCACCTTCCCGGCCGGGCCGTTTCGCCGGCTTCGGCGAGGCCGAGGCCGGGCGGGGACGAGCCGGGCGCCCGCTCTCGGGGCCTTGGCCCAGGGGCCGGCTTTTGGCCGGGAGCCGGTTTCTTGACAAGATCGGCGGCCGGACGCTAGAATGACCCGGCATTCGATCCCGGGAGTCCAGATTGAGCGTGAACGAACGGCAAGTCAAGCACATCACTCCGAAGTCCGAGGATTTTTCCCGCTGGTACCAGGAGATCATCCAAAAAGCGGAATTGGCCGATTATGCCCCGATGAAGGGGATGATGGTCATCCGCCCGTACGGCTTCGCCGTCTGGGAGAACATCCAGCACCACCTCGACCGGCGGATCAAGGCCACGGGCCACGTCAACGCCTACTTCCCGCTGTTCATCCCCGAAAGCTTCCTCCAGAAGGAAGCCGAGCATGTCGAGGGCTTTTCCCCGGAGGTCGCCTGGGTGACGGCCGGAGGCAAGGAGGATCTCGAAGAGCGGCTGGCCGTCCGCCCGACCTCGGAGGCCATCATCGGTCCGATGTACGCGAAATGGATCAGGTCCTGGCGCGACTTGCCGCTTCTCATCAACCAGTGGGCAAACATCGTCCGTTGGGAAAAGGTCACCCGGCCGTTTCTCCGGACGACGGAATTCCTCTGGCAGGAAGGCCATACCTGCCACGAGACGGCCGAGGAGGCCGAGGAGGAAACCCTCCGGGTTCTGGCCATGTACCGGGAGTTCGTCGAGACCGAGCTGGCCATTCCGGTCCTTTCCGGCCGGAAAACCCTCCGGGAGAAGTTCGCCGGCGCCCAGATGACCTATGCCCTGGAGGCCCTCATGTCCGACGGCAAGGCCCTCCAGATGGGGACATCCCATAATCTCGGCCAGCATTTTTCGAAAGCCTTCGACATCAAGTTCGAGGACCGCCGCCAGAAACTCCAGTACGTCTGGCAGACCTCTTGGGGGATGACGACCCGCCTCGTCGGCGCCTTGGTCATGGTCCACGGCGACGACGCGGGATTGCGCTTCCCTCCCCGGGTCGCTCCGGTCCAGGCCGTCATCGTCCCGATCTCGGTCGGCGACTGGAAAACGTCCGTCCTGCCGGCGGCCCGGGCCGCGGCCGACGCCCTTCGGGCGGCCGGAATCCGGGTCCTTTGCGATGCCCGGGAGGAAGCGACGCCGGGTTGGAAGTTCGCCGAACACGAGATGCGGGGGGTCCCTCTCCGCGTCGAGATCGGGCCCCGGGACGTCCAAGCCGGCCAAGCCGTCATCGTCCGGCGCGATACCCGGGCCAAGGAAAAGGCCGCCTTCGAGGCCCTTCCGGTCCGGGTCGCGTCCTTGCTCGACGAGGTCCAAAAACGCCTTTACGCCGAGGCCGACTCTTTCCTCGCGGCCAACATCCGGGAGGCCCGGAGCTTCGAGGAGTTCCGGGAGATCCTGGAAAAAGACCGGGGTTTCATCCGCGGCGGTTGGTGCGGGGAGGGCGCCTGCGAGGATACGATCAAGAACGCGACGATGGCCACGATCCGGGTCATCCCGCTGGACGAGACCGAGCCGGTTTCGGGCGGGCTTTGCCTCGCCTGCGGCCGGGAGGCCAAGGGGCGCCCCTATTTCGCCAGAGCGTACTGAGCCTCCGGGAGGGATGGTCCGGGTCGGCCGCGGTCCGGGTGAGATGAAAGATTTCAAGGTCCTCCGCGAGGCGATGGTCAAGCGCCAGATCGAGGCCCGGGGCGTCCGGGAGCCGCGCCTCCTGGCCGCCCTCAGGACCGTCCCTCGACACGCCTTCGTGCCCGCCGACCTTCGCTCCCAGGCCTATAGGGACGAGCCGCTGCCGATCGGCGAGGGGCAAACGATTTCCCAGCCCTATATCGTCGCGGCGATGACCGAGGCCTTGGCCCTCGGTCCCGAGGACAAGGTTCTGGAAGTCGGGACGGGTTCGGGTTATCAAACGGCCGTCCTGGCCGAACTCGCGGCCGAAGTCTGGACGGTGGAGATCATCGCCGCCCTGTCCCTCCGGGCCCAGTCCGTCCTCTCCGGACTCGGATACCGGAATATCCGTTTCCAAGTCGCCGACGGGTCGGCCGGCTGGCCCGAGGCCGGCCCTTTCGATGCGATCATGGTCACGGCCGCCCCGGCGGACATTCCCCCTCGGCTCCGCGAACAGCTCGTCCCCGAGGGGCGGATGATCATCCCGGTCGGCGTCGACCGCCAAGACCTCGTCCTGCTCTCACGGAAAGAAGGGGGATGGCGGGAGGAGCGCCTCTTTTCCGTCCGGTTCGTTCCTCTCGTCGAAAGGCGGCCGTCCTGAAGAAGGGCGAACGATGAAAGGATCCTGGGCCGTCCGGGGAGCCGTCTTCATCGCGGGAGCGATGACCGTCGTCCGGCCGGCCGTCCAAGGGGGCCGTTTCATCGAGGTCTATACGGCCGAGGGCCGGACGATCGTCGTCGAGCTGGCCGTCACCCCGGAGGAGCGGGCCCGGGGCTTGATGTTCCGGGAAAAAATCCTCCCCGGGCAGGGGATGCTCTTCCTCTTCGAAAAAGAGGGGAAGCCCGCCTTTTGGATGAAGAACACCCTCGTCCCTCTCGACATCCTGTGGCTCGACCGGGACCGCCGGATCGTCCATATCGAGCCAGACGTCCCTCCCTGCCCGGCCGAGCCCTGCCCCTCGTACGGACCGGGGCGGGACGCTCTTTATGTCCTCGAGCTCGCCGCCGGGGAGGCCAAGAGATACAACCTCAAGCTCTTCGACGGGCTCCGGTTCGTCCTGCCGGACCGGCTGAGGGAATTCATTTCACCGCGAAATCGACGACCTTGACGGCTTCGCCCTTCCGGAAGCGGTCCTTGAGAACGGCCCGGAGCTTATAGTCGCCCGGCGGCAGGCCTTGGAGTTCGAGGGTGTTCTTGGCGTACAAGTCAAGGATGGGCTGCTTGGCCGCTTGCCTGAACGTCAAGAAGTCTTTCCATTCCTGGATGACCTTTCCGCCGGCGTCGAGGAGGGCCAAGTCCTGGGTGTACCAAATTTCATATAATCCCTCGCGCACGGCCGTGAAGACGTTGGCCGGCTCATAATAGACGAGGAGGATTCCATTTCTGGGGATGACGGCCTGGGGCAGGGGGGCGTAGGACCCGAAGCCGAGGATTTCGGAGCAGAGGCTGAAACGGCCGAATCCGAGATCACCCTCATTCTGGAGCCGGACGATCTGATCCTTGAGTTTGAGGATCTGATCCGTTTGGCCGTAGCCGGGCCCGGCGGCCGCGAGAAGGAGAAGGCCGGCGAGAAGACGTTTCATGAGACCTCCGGTCGACGTTGACGAATTTCGCGGGCCCATATTATAATCGCCGGGGTCGAAAAAGCCAAGGCGGCCTCGGAATCTCTGGGCCTCGGATCGAAGGACGGGCCGTTCGGATCAAGCCGGGCCCGAGAAGGAGAAGGATTTGTCTGACCGCCCGAGGCCGTGAGGGAGAAGATCGTGCTTGAGTCCGATGAGAGGAAGCTCCGTCTCGACGGCCGCGCCCGAATCGCGGCCGGGACACGGGGCCGGACCGGAGCCCTGACCGCGGCGGGAAAATCCTTGGTCCGAGGGCGGAGGGGGCGGTGAGCCTTCTCGAGGAATACCGCCGGTCCTTGAAGGCCGTCGATGTCGAGGAGGCCGTCGATCTGGCCGTCTACCGTCCCCTCGGATTCCTTCTCGTCAAGGCCGTTTACAAGACCTCGGTCACGCCCAATCAGATCAGCCTCTTTTCGATCCTCATCGGCCTCCTGGCCGGTCTGGGATACGGCCTCGGCCGTCGATCGACCGTCGTCGCCGGGGCCGTCCTCCTGGCCTTCTCGATCGTCCTCGACTGCGCCGACGGTCAATTGGCCCGGCTGAAAAAGAACGGGACGCGTTTCGGCCGCCTTCTGGACGGGCTCGTCGATTACTCGGTCAACTTGTCCGTCTGTCTGGGCCTCGCCGTCGGCTTGGCGCCGGAAACTCACCGGTGGAGATGGGCCTTGCTGCTCTTGGCCACGGTCGCGACGTACATCGTCCACAGCGCCGTTCTCGACTACTACCGCGGCCGGTTCATCGAGGCCGTCCTGGGGACGGAGTCCGAGGGCGAAGACGAGGTTTACCGGAGCGTTCGCGAAGAGCTGGCCGCCGTTAGGGAGACCCGGGGGCGGATGTTCCGAAAGGCGTTCCTCAAACTCTACCTCCGGTATTGCGAACTGCAAAAACGCCTGGCATTCCGGAGGCGCGAGGAGCCTTTCCGGTCCGGAGTCGAGGCCGAGGAATACCGGAAGCGCAATAAGGCGGTCATGAGGGGCTGGACGTTCTTGGGGGGGTCGACGGCCAACACCTGGTTCATCGCCATGAGCCTGGCCGGGCGGATCGACTTGTTTTTCTGGGGGATCATCGTCGCGGCCAACGTCTGGGCCGTGCTGATGTATCTCCTCCAGGCTTGGATCGACCGGAGGATGGCCGTCGAAGCCGTATCTTGAAGGGACTCCTCTCGGCCGCTTCGGCGGGAGGAGGAAAACGGCGTTCAAGCCTCGGCCGGCGTTCGGAAACCTCCCCGCTCTCCGGCCAAGGCGGCCAGCTCCCGGGCGACATTCCCCGAGGCGTCCTCCGTTCCCAGACTTCGGCGGATCGACCGAAATCCCGCCCGCATCGCCGTTCTCCGCTCCGGGTCGTCCAGGAGGCGTCCGGCCTCGAAGGCGACGCTTCGGGCGTGGAAACGTCCCTGGATCAGCTCCGGAACGAGCTCGCGTCCGGCCAGGATGTTGACGATGCTGTAACGGCCGATCCGGACGAACGGCCGGCCGAGGGCGTACGTCAGGCGGGAAAGCCGGTAAAAGGCGATGAGGGGCGTTCCGAGGAGGGCGGATTCGAGGTTGGCCGTGCCGCAGGCCGAGAGGACGAGATCGCTCGAGGCCATGGCCTCGTATCCGTCCTCGCGGAGAAGTCGGAAGTCGGGGTCGTCCCGGGGAAGACAGGCGCGGAAAATGGAAGGGTCGAGGTCTTCCGCCTGAAGGAGGAGGAACTGGGCGGGCCTGTCTTTCCGGAGGCGGCGGGCGGCTTCGACGAGCGTGGGGAGATGGCGGAGGACTTCGGACCGCCGGCTTCCGGGCATCATGGAGATGAGCGGGCGTCCGGGATCGAGCCCGTATCTGGACAGGAACTCGTCCCGGCCGAAGCGGACCTTGACCCGCTCGAGGAGGGGATGGCCGACGAAGCGGGCCGGGACCCCCGCTTTCCGATAGATCTCCTCCTCGAAGGGAAAGATGAGGCACATCTTCCGGACGCGGGCCCGGACCGTCCTCAGCCGTCCGCGGCGCCAGGCCCAGACCGTCGGGCCGATGTAATAGAGGACCGGAACGCCGACGGCCATAAGCCGCTTGGCCAGGCGGAGGTTGAAGTCGGGGGAATCGATGAGAACGGCCGCGGCGGGTTTTCGGCGCCGGGCTTCCTCCTCCAGGCTGGCCAGGATCCGGCGGATTCTGGGGACCTCGCTCAGGACTTCGGCCAGACCGACGACGGCCAAGGCTTTCATCGGAACAAGGATGTCCACCCCGGCCTCGGCCATGTTCCGCCCCCCGACGCCGAAGAAGCGGGCTTTCGGGTCGAGGCCGCGGTACGCCCGGACCACCGCGGCCCCGTAATTCTCCCCTGATTTCTCGCCGGCGACGATGAGAAACCTCCTCATGGATGCTTGGCCGGCTGTCCGAAACGGATGATCTCCGGTTTTTGGCCCGGGTCGCGCCCGTAGTAAAACAGCCAGGCGTCGTACGTCTCGCCGTCCTCGTGGACCCGGAAAGACGGTTTCGGAGAGGCGCTGGCGACGCCGATGATCCGAGGATTTTGGACCGCCGACAGGCCGGCTTCCGGGACGATGAAGAGCCGGGCGGTCCCCGACCGGCCCGGCGGAGTTTGGCCCGGTCGGGCCGGGGCCCGGACCGTCCGGGACGGGGACGGTCCGACGGCGGCGCCGATTTCGAGGATGAGGTTCCACCGGCCGTCCTTGGTCATGGGATCGGGATAGCGCTTTCTCAGGCAGCGCTGTTTGACGAGCTCCTCGAGGTTGCGGGGAAAGGCGCCGGGGTTTTTCTTCTGGTAGACCCGGACGGCCTCGACGACCTGGCGGCCGCGGAAGATGAGCTCCTCCTCGAGTTCGCGCTGGGCCTGGGTGTGCCAGACGGGGAGGGCGACGAGGAGGCCGACGGTCAAGACCGAGATGAAGACCATCAGGATCAGGAGGGTCGCCCCGGAACGGCCGGTCACCATGATTCGTAGAGGGTTCCGTCCAGGGCCTTCGAAGGCGACGAGGAGCGGACGTCGACGATGCCGAACTCCATCCCGGGCTCGATCTCTTCGGCCGACGGCTCCTCGCGGACCTCGATCCATTCGGCCCGGCCGGTGACCGGGTCGACGGGGATCCGGAAAAGGTACTTCTCGTCGACGAGCGTCTGGAGTGAGGCCGGGTATTTCCCCTTATCGACGTAGTATTGGCCGATGAGCTTCCGGAGCTGGAAGAGGTTCTCCTTGAGGACGGCTTCCCGGCCTTTCCAGTGGGCGTTCCGGTAGTTCGGCAGGGCCAGCCCGACGAGGATCCCGATGAGGGCGAAGACGATGATGAGTTCGATGAGGGTGAATCCCTCGCCGCGGGTTCGGGCCATTTCGTCCTCCCTACCAGTCGGCGTATTTCGTCCCGTCGAGGGCCGTCCGCCGGCTTTTCGTGTAGACGTCGAAGACGTTCTCCTCTCCCCAGGTCGTCGCGTCGGGCGGGTCCTGAGAAGAGCGGAGCCCCCAGTCCCGGGATCGGGTCATCGGGTCGACGGGGAGGCGGCGCAGGAACTTGATGATTTTCTCCTCGCCGCCTTTTCCGTCCTTGCCTTCGGACTTCAGTTTGACGCCCTCGACGAGGACCTCAAGGGTGGGGGGATATCCGTCCGTTCCGTCCTTGGCCTCGATCTTGTTTTCGTCCGCCAGGCGTTTGTAGGCGTCGATGGCCTCGCGCATGGCCCTCAGGCTGCGCCGGAGCTCCATCTCCTGGTCCCGCTGGACGGCGACCTTGACGAGGGGCAGGGCGAGACCGGCCAGGACGGCCAGGATGGCCGCCGTCACGAGCAGCTCGGTCAGGGTGAAGCCGGCCTCTCGATGTCGCATATCTTCCTCGGCCCGCAGGCCGTCCGATGACCGCGCTCAATACCGGCCGCGGCCGCCTCCCCCGCCGCCGCGGCGGTCGCGCCGGTCCGGACGATATCCGCCTTGGCGCTTGGTTCGGGGCTCGGGTTTGGGGGGGCGCGCTTCCTCCTCGGGCTTCGCTCCGGGTTCGAGGGCCTTGTGGCTGAGGCGGATCCGGTTGTCGTCGACGGTCAGGACCTTGACCGTGACCTCGTCGCCGACCTTGAGGACGTCGCCGACGCTCCGAATCCGGTAATTGGCGATTTCGGAAACATGCATGAGCCCGACGAGGTTGGGCATGATCTCGACGAAGGCCCCGTACTCCTCGATCCGGACGACCTTGCCGGTGTAGGTTTTTCCGACTTCGGCCTCGGCCGTGAGGTCGTGGATCATCTGCTTGGCCTTTTCGGCGGCTTCGCTGTCGGTCGAGGCGATGATGATTTTTCCCGTGTCGTCGACGTCGATCTTGGCTTTCGTCGTGGCGACGATCCGCTTGATGATCTTGCCGGCCGGGCCGATGACGTCGCCGATTTTTTCGGGGTTGATGTACATGTAGAAGATCCGCGGCGCGTACGGCGAAATGTCGGGCCGGGGCGCCTCGAGGGCCTTTTTCATGCCGTCCAGGACCTTCAACCGGGCGGCCCGGGCTTTGGCCAGGGCCTCCCGGCAGACCTCGAGGGGGATCTCGCGGATCTTGAGGTCGACCTGCATGGCCGTGACCCCCTTCTCCGTCCCGGCGACCTTGAAGTCCATGTCGCCGAAGTGGTCTTCGACCCCGGCGATGTCGGTCAGGACGATGTGACGGTCCCCTTCCTTGACCAGGCCGATGGCGATTCCGGCCGGAATGAAGGACAGGGGGACGCCGGCGTCCATGAGGGCGAGGACCCCTCCGCAGACCGTGGCCATCGAAGACGAGCCGTTGGACTCCATGATGTCCGAGACGATCCGGATCGTGTACGGGAATTGATCTTCGGACGGGATGGCCGGGAGGATGGCTTTCTCGGCCAGGGCCCCATGGCCGATTTCCCGGCGGCCGGGACCGCGGAGGAAACCGACTTCGCCGACCGAGAAGGGAGGGAAATTGTAATGGAGCATGAACCGCTTTTCTGATTCTTCCCCCAGGCTGTCCAGGCGCTGGACGTCCTCGAAGGTGCCGAGGGTGACCGTGGCCAGGCACTGGGTTTCTCCGCGGGTGAAGAGGGCCGAGCCGTGGGTCCGGGGGAGGAGCCCCGCCTCGGCCGTGATCGGACGGATATCGTCGAGCCCGCGGCCGTCGGGCCGGACGCCTTCGTCGAGGATCAGGCGTCGGGAGAGCTTCTCTTCGAGGCGCTCGAACAGGCGCTTGGCCTCGGCCCGTTCCTCGTCGTTGTCTTCCGGAAGGCCGGCCAGGAGGTCCTGGAGAATCCCGGCCACGGCCGCCTCGCTGGCCTTCTTGCCGGGGGTTCGGATCGCGGCCTTCAGGGCCGCCCCGATCCGGGATTCGATCTCGGCGAATTTCGCCTCGTCGACGGGCTTGGGGACGAAGGGCCGCTTCTGGATCTCCAGCTTCCCGAACAGATCCTTCTGGAGGTCGATGATCCTTCGGATCGGCTCCTGGGCGGCGGCGATGGCCCCGAGGATCGTCTCCTCCTCGATTTCCCGGGCTCCGCACTCGATCATCGTCACCCCCGACTCCGTCCCGACGACCAGGAGGTTGAGGGGGCTTTGTTCGATCTCCTTGGCCGTCGGGTTGATGACGTACCGGCCGTCCTTGAGACCGACCTTGACGGCTCCGATCGGCTCGGTGTAGGGGATGTCGGACCAATACAGGGCGGCCGAGGCCCCGATGACCCCGAGGGCGTCAGGCTCGTTTTCCTGGTCGTAGGAGAGGAGGAGGCCGACGATCTGGGTTTCACAGAAATACCCCTCGGGAAAGAGAGGCCGGATGGGCCGGTCGATCAGGCGGGCGGTGAGGATCTCGCGCTCCGAGGGCCGCCCTTCGCGCTTGAAGAATCCGCCGGGAATTTTCCCGGCGGCGTAGGTGTTTTCCCGGTAGTCCACGATGAGGGGAAGGAAGGGGCGGTCTTCGCGGGGCTCCTTCTTCGAGGTCGCGGAAACGAACATGACCGTATCGCCGTAGCGGATGGTGACCGCGCCGTCGGCCTGGCGGGCGATCTTCCCGATCTCCAGGGACAGGACGCGGCCTCCGATTTCCAAGCTTGCCGTCTGGGACATGGGAGTCGTCCGGATTCCGCCGGTCATTTTCGCAAGCCCAGCTTCTGGATGAGCTTCTCGTAGCGGGCGACGTCCTCTTTCTTGAGGTAGGCGAGAAGCTTTTTCCGGCGGCCGACGAGCTTCATCAAGCCGGTCCGGGAGCTGTGGTCCTTGCCGGACGCGGCGAGATGTTTCGTCAGGGAGGCGATCCGTTCGCTGAGCAAGGCGACCTGGACCTCGGCCGATCCGTTATCCTGGGGGGTGCGGCGGTGTTCGCCGATGAGCTTTTCTTTCTGGTCTTTCGTCAACACGTATGCGACTCCTTTTTGTTCTCGTTCATCCTAGCACACGGAAAGAGGCCCTGACAACAGGGGCGGGCAGAGGGTGGAAGGGCAATTACTTGGCGAGGGCTTTCTTCCGCAGCTGGAGCTGGCGGGCGTAGCGGGATTGAAGTCCGCCTTGGCTCGTTTTCAGTTCGTTAAGCTTGAGGTCGATCTCGGCCAAGCTCAACTTGTTGATTTTCTTGTTCTTGGCCGCTTTCTCGCCTTCGGGCTTCGCTTCAGCCATGTCGGGGATACCTCGTTTCCAGGTGATTTTCTTTGATATTCCGCGGTATTCTAGCAGAAAGGCGCGTCTCTGGCAAGGGTTGAAGGCGCGAGGCGACTTCAAGTATAGTCGGGGGGACGTGTACTGGCTGTATTCGACGATCATGGCCGCGGCTTACGCCTTCCTCCTGCCCGTCTACTTCGTCAAGCTCCGTCTCCTGCGGGGGGAGCCCGTCCGGGCCGCCGAACGCCTCTCCTTGCGTCGGCCGCAGCCCCGGAGCGGGCGGCCTCTCCTGTGGGTGCATGCCGTTTCGGTCGGGGAAGTCCTGTCCCTCCGGTCGCTCCTCCGGGAGTTCCGGGCGGCCCA